>Ga0210245_100025_pt1 | contig 99754 bp, 66 predicted proteins | sample ChrtobMetaP3_4mM_FD_155450 | JGI IMG/M metagenome (GOLD analysis project Ga0210245, IMG submission 155450) | Chrysochromulina tobin associated microbial communities from unialgal haptophyte culture, Seattle, Washington, United States - P3_4mM | ecosystem: Host-associated > Algae > Haptophytes >...
AGGGGCACGGACTTGCACATGGCAGCCACGATGATGGGCACGCGCACGGCGGCGGGCACGAGGTTGCAGATCATGAGGGGCACGGGCATGCACATGATCATGAGGGGCACGGACACGCACATGGCAGCCACGAAGATGGGCACGCGCACGGCGGTGGTCACGGGGTTGCAGATCATGCGGGGCCCGGACATGCACATGGCAGCCACGATGATGGGCACGCGCACGGCGGCGGGCACGAGGTTGCAGATCATGAGGGGCACGGGCATGCACATGATCATGAGGGGCACGGACACGCACATGGCAGCCACGAAGATGGGCACTCGCACGGCGGTGGTCACGGGGTTGCAGATCATGAGGGGCACGGACACGCACATGGCAGCCACGAAGATGGGCACGCGCACGGCGGCGGGCACGAGGTTGCAGATCATGAGGGGCACGGGCATGCACATGGCAGCCACGACGACGGGCACGCGCACGGCGGCGGGCACGGGGTTGCAGATCATGAGGGGCACGGACATGCACATGGCAGCCACGAAGATGGGCACGCGCACGGCGGCGGGCACGGGGTTGCAGATCATGAGGGGCACGGACATGCACATGGCAGCCACGAAGATGGGCACGCGCACGGCGGCGGGCCCGAGGGCGCAGATCATGAGGGGCACGGACATGCACATGGCAGCCACGAAGATGGGCACGCGCACGGCGGCGGGCACGGGGTTGCAGATCATGAGGGGCACGGACACGCACATGGCAGCCACGACGACGGGCACGCGCACGGCGGCGGGCACGAGGTTGCAGATCATGAGGGGCACGGGCATGCACATGATCATGAGGGGCACGGACACGCACATGGCAGCCACGAAGATGGGCACGCGCACGGCGGCGAGCACGGGGTTGCAGATCATGAGGGGCACGGACATGCACATGGCAGCCACGAAGACGGGCACGCGCATGGCGGCGAGCACGGGGTTGGGGGGCACGAGGCCGCACATAGTGGTGCGGAGGGCGGCGTCACCGTGAACGTCAATGTCAACGTGAACGGGGCCGCCGAAGAGCACGGCCACGGCCACGAGAACAACGGCGGGCATGCTCACGGCGGCCATCACGGCGTCGACGACCACCATCACGGGGGCGGGCATGGCCATCATGGGGGGCACCACAGCGGTCACCATCACGCCCATCACGATGAGGAGGAAGAGGAGGAGGAAGAAGAGGAAGAGGAGCACCACCACCACCACCACCACGGAGGCGGGCATGGCCATCATGGGGGGCACCACAGCGTTCACGAACATGGCCACCATCACGGGGGGCATGGCCATCATGGGGGGCACCACAGCGGTCACCATCACGCCCATCACGACGAGGAGGAAGAGGAGGAGGAAGAAGAGGAGGAGGAAGAGGAAGAGGAGGAGGAGGAAGAGGAGGAGGAGGAGGAAGAGGAGGAGCACCACCACCACCACCATCACGGAGGCGGGCACGACCATCACGGGGGGCATCACGGTGGGCACCACAGCGTTCACGAACATGGCCATCACGGGGGCCATCACGACGTCCACGACGACGGCGGGCACCGGCACGTGTCGTACGTGTCAGACGACGGCGGACACTTTGGCTCCTTCGACGGCGGCGATGGCGATGGCAACCTTAATTTTTTGTTTTTGCCGCTTGCGACCCTCTTTGGCATTGTCTTGGGCATCATCATCCGCGACTCGCAGCTGCAAAACGTGTACTATGGCGACGGCGGCTTTCCTCCGCCTTCGGGCGGCTTTCCTCCGCCTTCGGGCGGCTTTCCTCCGCCTTCAGGCTTTGGTGGCTACTCGCCGATGAGCTTCCGCCAACCGTTCGACGGCCGTCCATCTCGATCTCCATACGATATGTACCGTGATGATTACTATTGAGCGCGTAGGACATACGACCGGAGGCGACATACGGACTATAGTAAACTTGATTCTAATTTAGTGATAATGGACTACTCACAGACACAGTATAAAACTGCCATAGAGATAACACCTAACGGGACGGAGACTAACGACTAAACATTGAGCTAACAAATGAGCCGGGACGGCCGCTCCACGCAGCGCGCGCCGCCCGGGGGCGCCCACCCGGCGCGGTGCGGCGAGCGCAAACGGCAGAGGGCAGGCGGGGCTGCGCCGTGGCAGCGACGGCAGCGGCTGCGCCGTGGCAGCGACGGCACAGCGTGCGCGGGACGGCGTCGCCGGCGCGTGGGCCGCAGCGGAAGCTTGGCTCGCGTCGGCCGCGTGTCACCTGGACCTCACCACGGCGCAACATCTTAGCTCACCACGGCGCGACATCTCGTATGCGCTCACCACGGCGCGACCGCCCGAATGAGCTCACCACGGCGCGACAGCTCGTATGCGCTCCTCGAGAAAGATGAGCTTGAGCAGCTCAGGGAGTATCTCGCGATGGCGAATGCCTAGCAGCTGCTGCACCTCGCCCGACGCGAGCGCGTCGTCATGCTGGCCGTCGCTGAGCGCGGCCTGCTGCAGGCGGGTGTGCGCCGCCTCAAACGTGGCGCTGCCGAGGCTGCGCATCAGCCGCTCACGCAGCTTGGCGACGCTCGGCGCGCCGCTACTGCCCTTGTCGAAGAGACCAAAGGAAGGAGAGGCGGTTGCACTCGCCGAGTCGTTCTCTCGAGTGCTGCCAGCCTGGACGAGCGCCGCGAGCTCTGCCTCGAAGGCCGTCTGCGCGCCGCTCGTGAGTGCCTCGCGCATGATCTCGTCGGGGTCGGCAAGCTCGAGCAAGCGCCGCGAGTGTGGCGAGCGTCGTGGCGAGCGTCGTCCAAGCGCGAGCGAGGTGAACCGAGCACCGCGCTGCTGCGGAGTGGGCGGCACTGGAGGAGCGCCCGCCTCGGCAGTCAGCGCGGCAGCGTCGCTTACCTGCACTGGCATCGGATCCACTGGCTCCCGAGTCTGGGGCTGCTCGGGCGAGCCCACCGTGGAGAGAGCCCCGGCTTTGAGCGGCGACGCATTCCGCCGCTGCTGATGACGTCGATCGAGCTTCTTTGCCAGCGCCTCTGGCACCTTGACAGCGTCGCCACCCTTTGCTGTCACAAGACGCGCGTTCGCTGCATGACGCTGCGAGCGCGGTGTCGCCGTGCCGCCGCAATCTGCCAGTATGCGACGCTTGTTCCAGTCAGCACCGGCCTTGAGCTCGGAGAAAGCAGCGCGGCGAGCTGTCGGGCTGATCGCGCCTGGGCTGCGAGACGGCGGCGTGTACGATCCCTTCGGGCTGCGAGATGGCGGCGTGCAAGAAGAGCCTTTAGAGCTGTCTCCAACGTGTCCGCGCTTGGGAGGCGTCTGTAAGCGCTGATCGGCCATCCGAGTCTCCGCCTCGCACGGCAAACCGCTGCTTCCGCTCGCAAAGAGCGGCCATTCTTTCGTATCGGACGCGCCCGGAGGCACAGCGCGGAGCGGCGAGTTTTTCCGGCGATTGGATGCCTTGGGCATCGGACGGCTGACGAGCCCGCGCCGCCGCGCCGAGGCGCCACGCAGGGTGTCGGCCTTTTGCGTCGGGCGCGTCCAAAACGCTCCCAAATTTTTGACGAAATTGTTTATGTTGGAGAGTTTGAATCGCAATGTCCCTTCATTCCAGACCCTTTGGCTTCGACTTGGGCAAAGTTCGCACTTGCACGCGCTCGCGGAACAGCGACTCGGCAATTATCGGCCTTGCCGTGCTCCCAGCACATGTTGCTCTTCGCACTCGCGCTCCTCGCTGCAGATGGTTTCCATCCCGAGCCGCCCGAGATGCTCGACATCAGCGACCGGGATTTGCAGCGCGCCGACTCGACCTTTGGGCTCCTCGTCATGTTCGGGAGCCGCCACTGCGAGCCGTGTGCCACTCTGCGGCCCCACCTGACTGCGCTGCAGCTGCAGCTCAACAGCGACGGCATCGCCGTTCTCATGGGTGCACTCGACACGGATCGCTACTCGCAAGTGGCCGATGAGCTCGGCATCACGCACCATCCGTCGTTTGCGTTCTACGCCGCCCAAGACGCCAAGCCGCCGCGGCTCTACACAGGCGGCAGCTCGATGCGCGAGCTGCTGAATTGGGTGCTGGAGACGTACGAGCAAGCTCGCGTGCGCAAAGGCAGTGCGTCGCCTTATCGGCCGCGAACGCTGGCTGACACGCGGATGATGCATCCAAATGCGGAGCTGGTCCCGGGGCACGGCCGGACAAGTGTCCTGCAGCCTCTCCTCGAGGAGCGACCCCCGGCGCCCGAGAACCTCAGGCCCGCCACGCCCGTCGAGTGCGGCGGAAACGCACGCACCGCGCTCGCCGTCATCGGCGGCCAGCTCGAGCTCAGCGTCGGCGCGGAGCGCGAGGGCACGCCGGTGGCCGCCGCCGTCGGTGCGTGGGATGCGACTGGCGCTCGCTTTGTGCCGCTGGGACAGCCGCAGTCGGCCGAGGGCACCGCGACGCGCACCGGCGGCGGCACGCTCGCGGGCGATGCACGCGTGCTCGCGCGCAACCGCACCGGGTGCATCTTTGCCGCGGGCACGCTCCGCCCGTCGGCGACCGCAGCGCGAGGCTTCGAAGGCGCCGAGGAGCTCGTGGCGCGCTGGCAGACGACGTTAGGATGGCAAGCGCTTCATGGCCCACTACGAGCGGCGGGCGGCGCCGCTCGTGCTGAGCGTCGTGCCGAGCGTTTTGCCGGGCGCGGGCGCAGCGACTGGGGTGTCGACGAAGACGGCGAGCGCCGTCCCGAGCATCTCGGCGACGCGAGCGACGAGGACGAGGACAATGCTCGGGACGGCGCTCGGGATAACAACGCTCGGGACGGCGCTCGGGGCCACGCTCGGGACGACGCGTCGGCGGCCGTCGCGTACGCTGCTCGGGACGGCGCGATCGCCGCGCTTTGCGTGCACGGCTCGACCCTCTACGTGGGCGGCGGCTTCACGCTCCGCCCTCTGGGCCTCGACTGCGCGAGCGCCGAGTCGAGCGCGGGCGCCGAGTCGAGCGCGGGCGCCGTGTCGAGCGCTGGCGAGGGTGCGAGCGCCGAGGGCTACCGGTACAGCCGCGCCGAGCGCGTGCGTGATCTGTGCCGTCCATTGGAAGGCGCCGTGTCGAGCGGGGGGCGGCGCGAGGTGCGCTTTGTGGCGGCGTGGCACGCCGAGACGAGTGAGTGGTCCGCCCTCGGCGGCGGCGTGGATGCGGCCGTGACGGCGCTCGCCCTCGACGGCGCGCGAGGCGTGCTGTTCGTCAGCGGCAGCTTCTCGCGTGTCGGCGCGTTGGCCACGCCGAGCGGCCTGGCCGCTTGGGACGGCGCGCGGTGGCGCGCGCCGTCCCGCGCAGTGAGCAGCCTGCCGAGGGGCTCGCGGCTCCTACAGCTGCTGGTGGGTGGCAGCCGGCTGTTTGCACGTTCCGAGGATGGGAGTGTGCATGTGCTCGCAGACAGCGGCGAATGGTCGGTGCTGCCACGACTGCCCGCACCGCTACGGACGGTTTCAACGCTCGCATGGCTCGATCGTCCGCTCGAGACGACGCTCGAGAGCGCCGTCGTGAGCGCCGGCGAGGCGGGTACGGCCGAGAAGGTCGAGGACGGCGGCGGGCAGTACATACCGGTAATACCGGAAGGGCAGCTTCTCGCGGCGGGTGACTTTGTGAGGTACGAGCGGAGTGGTGAGATGGGCGGCGTGGTGGCTTGGGATGGGCGTGAGTGGCGCCCTCTCGGCAGCACACGCACGAGTGCTCACGACGGCGCGCGCGACGACCAGGCGCCCGGGGGCAGTGCTGCTCGCCACGACGCTCGCACGCCGCCCGAGGGCACTGGGGTGCGCTGGGGGCTGATCACGGCTTTGAGCATCGGCGTACTGCCGTGGGGCTCCAGCTCCACTGGGCTGCTCGCCGCAGGCCACTTTGGGCGCAGCCACGGCATGGCATGGTGGCGCGGTTGGGTGGACTGGGAGCTCGTGCAGGGCACGGGGACCGTGCGCGCGCTCTCGCTCGCCGATCGCGCCGTGCGGGGGCTCGAGGCGCCCACGACGGCGCGCGGACCTGCGCTCCGCTGGCCCACCACGGCGCCGGCGAGCGTCGTGGCGGGCGAGCCGATGTGGGTCGAGGTGGCACCGCCTTCATCCACGTCAGAGTCGCAGGCGACGGGCGAGGGCGCCGTGGTGAGCGTACCGGTAGTCCGATGGGAGTCCTCTGTGGAAGGGGATGGTCCCTCTGTGGACGGTCCCTCTGGGGCTGGCCCGTCACCAGGCCCAGCACCGGTACCGGCACCCGCGTCGCCGCAGCGTGTTGGCGTGGCGGCGCTCGCGGCAGTCGAGCAATTTGAACGCCGCAAGGCGCGATACGGCCACCCAAACGATCGGCTGCTGCTCGGAGTGCTGCTAGTGTTGCCGCCGCTCTTCATCGCGTACTATGCAGTGCAGGCACGAACCGACTCAAGCGTCCTCACGGCGCGAAGCCGCGCGCCCTCGCCGGCGCAGGCGTGGCTGACGGAGACAGGGCGCAAGCTATCGGCACGAGCTGGCACGGCGGCGCATACGCTGCAGGATGTTGTGCTGCGCAATGCGGAGCGGGTATTGGAGCGCGCGCTCATAGTACGGACAAGATAAAAATATACTTCGCACAGCTTGAATTACAGAAAATTCTGTGAGCCTTCTTCACAGCCCTGCGGAAAAACCGTATCAAATGCTCGCCGTCTTCATCGCCAGCATTCTCTCTCCGGCGGTACCGAATGCGGATGCGATCCCTGAGTTGCCCGATTACGGCACTCCACCGACGCTGCAGTGGTCGGGGTTTCTCAATGCCTCCAAGGCGGAGCCGGGCACCTTCCTCCATTACTGGTTTGCGGCAGCCGAGTTGCCGGACTGGCAGAAGAAGCCGACGATTCTCTGGTTGAACGGCGGTCCGGGCTCGAGCTCGCTCATCGGCATGCTGCAGGAGATGGGTCCGCTGATCGTCGATCGCAATGGCGCTCTGATGAAAAACCCCTGGGCGTGGACGAAGATTGCCAACTTAGTTGCGATGGAGTCTCCTGCAGGTGTGGGGTACTCATATTGTGCGGCCATGCTCACAGGCGGCTCGTGCGCCAACACTGACGTGTCGACAGCCAAGGCTGCCGCAGCCGCGATCGCTGACCTGTTCAGCACCAAGTTTCCGGAACTTCGTGCCAACCCGTTCTTCATCTCAGGCGAGTCGTATGCTGGCGTCTACGTCCCGACGCTTGCGGCCGAGATCGTCAAGGCAAACAAAGCCGGCGCGCCGCACATCAATCTCGTCGGTCTGGCCGTGGGCGATCCATGCACCGACAACACGGCGCAGGCCGACAGCATGGACATGCTCTGGTACGCGCACAAGTACGGTCTCGTGCCCGACGCCGAGTTTGACTTCTTATGGAATACGTGCCGGACTCGTGCACCTTCGGCAGTGGGCGCGGGTGAGTGGCGGGCCGAGGCCTCGGTGGCGGGGCACGTGCGAGTACGGCCGACGCGCCGATCCTATGCAACTGCAACCTCGCCGGCAGACCAGGACAATTGCACGATCGCGTACCGCAAGTTCCTTGTATCCTCGAGCAAGGCGATCTCACAAGACTGGGACCTTCAGTACATCAACGAGCTCTCGTACTACTCTCCCGCCGCGCCCTTCCGCTGGGACGTGCCTTACACGCTCAACGGGCGCACGGCTGCGTACATGAATCGCGACGACGTCAAGAAGGCGCTGCATGTGGAGACGGCGCCCCAGACCTCATGGCCTGGGCCGCCAGACGGATGGAGTTACAAGTCGAGCTACGACGCGTGCAATGGCGGTGACAAGCTCTCCAACAAGTCGATGATCGACTTTTACCGCGAGCTTGCCCCAGCACTTCCGGGCAAGATCGTGGTGTTCAACGGCGACACCGACCCGTGTGTCTCGTATGAGGGTACTCGGACCGCCATCGAGCGGGTCGGCTTCCAAGAAGTGTCCCCCACGCGCCCGTGGTTTTTCAATGCGAGCGCCGCGACGTCGGAGTTCCTGCTGCAAAAGGACTTGCTCTTTGGGCCGGCCCTCGCAACCGTGGACGCCGGCCCCCAATTCGGCGGGAACATCGTCGATTACGAGCACAACCTCTCCTTTGCGACTGTGCACGGCTCCGGGCATATGGTTCCGACGTACCGCCCGCAAGCCGGGCTCAAACTCATTCAGCACATTGTCGAGGATACGCCGTTTGCCCCGCCCGTGCCGTCCGATGCACAGATTCTCTCCATGTCCGAGGATGACTTTGACGCTTTCCTCGACACGTGGGTGGTAACGGCGAAGACGGCGCATTACGTCTGAAACCTGGCTCCACACCACAAAGGAATGAGGATGCGATGACGGGCGGTGGTTCCGGTCGGAGGTTCGGAGCGGTGTAGGAAAGGGGCGGATGCTGACTCGTGTGTGGGGTGGGTGTGGGGTGAGGAACTGACTCGAGGTGTCAAGTCAAGTCCACTTTTACATACTAAGCTGTGAATTCTGTCTTGAATTTGCTGACCGATTTTCCAGTCGAAAGTCAGACCTCGAAACGAGGGTCGAAACGGCGTCCCGCGAGAGGGTCTCAGCATGCCGTCGAAGACGCCGAAGGCCGTCGCCCCAAAGCCAGTACGCAAATGCGGCACGCCGGGCTGCAACTTGCCCGACTACCACCCCGGCATTTGCGAATCCCTGGCACCGGCAAGGAAGCGCGATCCGGTGAATTACACATTGAAGCCGGCGCCGAAGCCGCCTCCGCGTCCCGCGGCCATGCCTCGGCTTAAGAGGCGGGTTGCCGTGCTGAAACCGGCGGAACAGAGCATTCTGCCCAACGGTCTGCACCGTTTCTACCATGTTCATCGCTGGGGCGTGCCGCTACCTGATGGCCCTGTCGATTGCACCGCGGGGAGCGACGACGAGGTGGATGAGAGCTGGCGGCTTGAGGCACCGGCTCGGCGCACGAGGGCGCGCACGGACGTGCCGTCGGGCGATGCGACGTTAGCGCAGCTCTGGAATGCGCACGTGCGATCGTTGCCTCCGCTCGTTTCCGATCGCATGGTGCCGGGAGCGTGCCGTCAGTTTGCACGGGCGCACGCAAAGGTCCTCGCCAAGGAGCTGCGCCTTTCCTTCGCATCGCACCTTGCCGTGCTGTGCGAGCACAATCTGCTACATAACGACGACGCGGAGGATTGCGTGATGATCGTCGATGCTCTTGCCGCCGCCTCTCGTTCATCGGCGGAGTCAGGTCTTCGAAGCGACTCCGCCGAGGACGGCCCTAGCCCACTGCCCACTGCGCTATGTGCCGAGTGCTCGCGCCCGCTGCACGGGAAGCGCTGTGTCTCGTTTGGGCGGGCACGAGGAGCGGCCACGTGGCCGCTCCAGCAAACCTTAGCAGCAGCGGATCGCTGAGTGTGCGCTTCGCAACCTGTTTCAGTGCAACTGTCGTAGTTGGCGTGGGCCCTCGGCGCCTCGGAATGTCGGGAAACGCGGAGCGCGGCGGGTTTGATTCGTTCCTAGAGTGTTTACTCGTACAGAGCTCAATGGGGCGATATTTCGAGTTATTTTTGAGTAGGTGGGGTTCGCGTATACTACTTTTTGCGTCGCCTCTTTTCGCTCTCTTCCTAGTCGCTCTCTTGCGCCGGCGTTGCCGGGGTTCGATGCGGCGAAGGCGCAAGGCGGGCGCCACCCGACGCCGAAATGAAGTCGCGCGTAGGTCATATCTGTCGAGGGCCCAATTCTGACATGGCACCGGCCTGGGCGTGCCCATCGAACTTCGCGGCGCCCAGGATCTTGAGACGAGACGTGCAGGCTGCCCCCGGGTGTCTCTCCCGTGGAAGCATCAGGGCACTCTGCTGCAGATATCAGGCGTTGCGAGGTCCGTCGGGGACCAGATGGGCGACTGGTGACCGCCGCAGCCTACGAGAGGCCGTGCTTGGAGAGAAGCGCCTTGAAGGAGGAGAAGAGGTCCTCGTTCTCGCCACCAAAGATCTCCTGCGCCATTCGTATCGTCTCCTCGCGCGACTGGGCGTGGTCATTCAGCCGCTTGATGTTCGCGAGGAACTGGTTGAACTGCTCGTACGTGAGCCGCAGCCGAGCCTGCCGGAAAAAGTCCTTGCCGTCCATGCGCGCGGCAGCCGATTCGGGTGGAGCGGGCGTAGCCGCCACCGAGTGCGCCGCCGGCGGCGGCGCGCCCACCGACGCGGACATCGGCGGCTGAGCGCGGGAGCTGTAGGGCGCGTTGCAGGGCGACGATGGTCCGAGGCCGCCCAGGAAGCTCGAGCGCGGGCCGAGCGCGCCGCCCGGCGTGAAGTCAGCAACTCCACCGCTGCAGCCACCGGCGGCGCTGAAAAGGAAGCCACCGGCGGCCGCGGCCGCTGCCGCAGCGCCGCTGCCGGGGAGATCCTCATCCTTGATTGACTGCAAGATTGAGCGCTTGAACGAGTCGAGCTTCGAAAGGTCGCGCTGCGTGGCCTTCAGATCCTGCTGCAGAGACGACTTTTCGTCGGAGAGCACGCGCACGCGGCTCTCACTTTCACTCAGCTGCGCCTCGAGCTCCGCCACACGCCTTTCGAGCAGCGCCACCTGCTGCTGCCGATCCTTGCCATAGGCGCGCAGCTGCTGCAGCTCGTGCTCCTGCTGCCGGGCCTTTTCGTCGTAGGCCGTCTCGATCATCCGCAGGCCTTGGCGGAGGGCCTCGTCGGGCCCGCTGGCCATCATTTGATCGGCTTTTGAGGTCCGTTCACAGCTTTTTGAGAGGGAAGGACTCCTCGCACGAAACCATTCGAGAGTGATATAGTTTCCGCCGACGCCGACCCGCCCCAGCTAGGCGAGTCAAGTCAATTCAACTTCATGAACAACAGACACAAGTTGTCGATATTATTTGACGCGCTGCCGTGCGAGTCAAGCGCTCAAGCCTCTTGACTTGATATGACTTGACTTTGGCTTGAATATCTCGTCGTCTCTCACGAGTTCCGTCTGAAGCGTCGAGATTCCCCCAAATCTCGTCAGAGACCTCCGCCCGACAAACCATCTCCGACGCAACCTCGCAATGTGCGTCGCCGCCGCCACCCTCGCTGCGTCTTGTTCGGCGTGGTTCTCGCCGCCGTCGATCTCGCTCATGCCATGGCGTGTCTCTTTGCGCAGGATTCACACCACCGTTATGCTCGCTTGCCTTGTTGGCTCCTCCGCACTCATGGTCGGCACCTCCTCGAGGCCGATGGTGATGAGCCAGCGCATGGCGTCGCCCATGATGGCCACCACGTCCGCGACCCTGAAGACGATCCAGGGCCCGGATCTGTACTGGGAGGACAAAGGCCCCCTGCAGAACCCTCCGATGGAGGAGTCGGACTTCAAGGAGTACGACAAGTACGACCTGTTCCTCGCTGCCTGCGCCAAGAACGGCGTCAACCTCGACGCGGCGGGCACCACCGTCCTCGCCCCGGGCAACAAGGCCGTCGCTGAGTACATGGCGGTGAATGGCCCGCTGTCGAAGGCTGTCTGCGAGTACCACATCATCAAGGGTCTTGTCAACACCGATGCGCTCGGCAGCGCGAAGCTCACCACCGTGCAGGGCGGCACCATCACCTACCGCCGTATGTTCCGCAAGGATTTCGTGGACAACGCGTTCTGCGCCGCCAAGTCGTCGCCGCCCCGTACCAGCTACTCGGGAAACATCAAGACCGACAACGGCATGATCCACATGATCAACGAGGTCATCTACCCCGGCTGGACGCTGTCGTCCGGCGGCGTTGGCGCTGTCGGCGCCACCCGCGACGCTTAAGAAGACATTCTTGCGACTTGCTCACGCACCAAAGCGTACCATCTCACCTCCGCGGCGCAGCATCGAGGCACAGCCTCGCCAGAGTCGGCCTGTGGAGGCATGCGTCAGGGATGGGCGTGTGCGTCCCAATAAATACGCATTTTTGAATTAGGTGCAGGTTGCCATGGTGGAGGTGACTGTATGCGGCTGTGTACACGCTGTGATGTATGTGGTGCGTGTCAGCTCGGGATCAGGACCTTAAATTCAATTTGACGGTAGATCATTCGTGCAATTCGCGCGTGTCATGTGTCGTAGTGCACACCTCTCACCTGTGGACGCAGGGTTGACGCAGGGTCCCGGCGCCCCCGCGAGGTGGAGCCGGCCGCCGGTGGTGGAGACCGCCCCCGCGACCGGTGGCGGCCGCGCGCCTCCGCGGTCATGTCCGCAGTCCGGTCCGCCCCCAACACGAACGTCGAACCAAACCGTCGCTCCGTGGGTCTTATATCGTTAAATCGAATCGCGAGAAAATGTATCTGTGCTTGATACGCGGGGGCGGCCCCGAGGCCCTCGCAATGGGCCCTCGAGCGTCTAGCGTCTTGCGCGTTGCGGCGCCTTTCACCCTCCGCCCCTCCGGCGGCGTATCACAATGACGGGTACAGCTGAAGCTGAGTTCCACTCACCTTATTGATAGAACGAGATGCTCATCGAAGACGGCCAGGCAAGCCTCGTAGTCGATCTCTGCTCTAGAGCAGCTCTGGTGGCAGCGCCTCACCTCCGCATAGAGTGCCTGAAGCGCTTGGGTGCAAGTTGGGCAGTCGACGCCGTCGGTTAATGCCGCGACCGTTGAGCCCCTGCTCGTGAGCAACCCTCGCTTGATGGACGTTGTGAGAGCGGCTGGCTGGCCGTGCCACGGCAGGCTGCCCGCCGCCAGATAAGTAAGGGTGTAGACCAGGCTCTCGATGTCATCGGCGGGGCGCGTCGCACAGGAATGCGCATCGAACTCGTCCGCAGCGACGCTCGCAAACAGGATCGAGCCGAGAGGTCCATGCGGTTGCGAATCCCCCCCGACGGCGCCACGCTCCCCGACGGCCCCAATGCAGCCCGGAGCGCGCGTGCACGAGCCAAAGTCCACAAGATACAATCGGCTGCGCGGCTCTAGTGTCGTCGCGCCCGCGTCGAGGAGGATGTTTGACGGCTTGACGTCATTGTGCACGAAGCCGGCGCGGTGCAGACTGCGGAGGAGGCGGAGGAGCGTCGCACCCACACGCAGCAGCGTCGACGCAGCGACGACTTTGGGCGCCCCCCGGCCGTCGCTCTGTTTCGGACCATGCAGCAGGTCGTCGAGATCGGGGCCGAGTAAGTTCATCACCAGGGCGCCGCCCGGCGTGTCTGGGCCGGCCACCTCGTGGTGCAGCAGCGTGGGGAAGCCAGGGACGCCCGAAAGGGCAGATAGCACCTCCGCCTCGCGAGTGATCGCGATCGCGCCAGATTTGAGCCCGACCTTCACGGCCACAGGGTCAGCGTGGCCGGGGAGCTCGCCAAGCCGCACCTCGCACTGCGTCCCCTGTCCAATGCGTCGTCCAATAGTCAGCTCGTCGATGGATGGGAGAGGAGTTGGCGATCGTGGTGTTGCCGGCTGTAATCGGATCCCGGCATCGAACCACGACACGACTCGCGGCGACACCAGTGGTGACACCAGTGGTGGCGGCCGAATGCTTTGGGTGGTGGACACAACCCTCCCGATGACATGTTGCTCCCGAATCTCGTCGAAGGAAAACGTCGCACCCCAAGTAAAGCCGAGAGGATGTGCTAGGTCCTCCACTGCGGAAAATCGGCCTAACGGCGAGCTTACTGCTGTGGAGTGCGCGAGGGCTGACAGCATCGAAGGTCCCGACAGCATCGAAGGTCCGGGCAGCCTCTTTTTCCAAAACATTCACAGAAAACTTCACAACGTTCACAGCCCCACCCCGCGCTCTGGGGACGCCGCACGGGTTGTGCAGAGTCCGTGCGGGTTAGAGATGTGTAAGAGGTTTGGACCCGCTGCCGACGTTACACAGGGACGAGATTGGGCGGAGCTGTATTCTGCAGCCTTCGCGAGCATGTTATCCCTCATCCTCGCGGCGACTTCGCCGCGCGCGCGCCTCAACACTGGTTTAATGGCCACCGCCCCGCTCTCGATGACCTCCGCGCTGATGGCGAGACCACTGGTGATGCCTAGGTCACGCTCCGTGAAGATGCAGTATCAGGGTTATGGTCAGCAGCAGGCTTATGGTCAGCAGCAGGGCTACGGTGCTCAGCAGGGCTACGGTCAGCAGGCGTATGGACAGCAGGCGTATGGACAGCAGGCGTATGGACAGCAGGCATACGGCCAGCAGCAGGGCTACGGTGCTAGGGGCACTTGGCTGCTGTGCGAGAAGCAGGCATGTTTTACGGTGCGTCCTGGCCAGCAGCAAATACTGGGTCGTCTTGACATCCCATCTGAGGATACTACGGATTCACGTGTGTCGCGCGAGCACATCGTGGTGAATGTTGGAATGGATGGGAGCGCTACTCTCAGGCCTCTGAGCAAGAATCCAACAGGTTGGCGCGCGAACGCGTATTCTCCGTGGCAGTGGCTACAAACGGATCAGTCGATGATCCTTACCGAGGGCTGTCAAATCAGCCTGGATATCAGGAATCCCGAGGGTCCCATGTTCACGTGCCAGATAGACAGGGGTGGTGGCATGCAGCAGCCCGGAATGGGAGGCTATCCGCAGCAAGCTGGCTACCCTCAGCAAGGATACGGCCAGTACCCGCCGCAGCAGGGCTACCCGCAACAGGGCTATCCGCAACAGGGCTACCCGCAACAGGGGTATCCACCGCAGCAGGGCTATCCGCAGCAAAGCGGCTACATGGGCGGCTATCCGCAGCGGTACTGAGGCCTCACTGAGTTCAGCGCTGCGATGCATTGGCGCATGCACGATCGATGGCTGGGGCTGAACGCTCACCCGCTCTTGGAAGGGTTGTGCTAGATGCACCTTGATGTATGCGCGCGTCCCACAGCAAGGCCTTAATTCTAGCTGAGGGCTGGCTGCTGACATCGCATGGCAATTGACTTTGTCAAGCAACGAGAGGCTTGGGCGATCGAGGATTGGGCACAACGACGCAACGACTAGGACTTACCGCTCAATGTTGGTTCCCTTTCTGCGGACCATATAGTTTGTACATTAAGATTTCGCCCCTTTCTGGGGGGGGCGGGGGGGCGGGCGGTTCGGGCTTTGGCGCGTCCTAATACTAAACCATTTGAACCGACGTACCAGTACCTTGTATTTATCTGCGCATCGATTCAAACCCGTCTCCATGCTTCGTTGCTCACTGCACGCCGCTCACCAGCCGCTGGCCTCCGCGGTTGAGGCGAGGACATGCATATATTCAGCCGCCAACGCGTCCACCGCGGCTGCGCCTGGGCCGTCCGGATTGCGGAGACTGCGCGCGCTCTCGAGAGGCTTGACCACGTTACTCACGTCCCAAAGGTCCTTTATGGTCTTGCCGGGGTCGTAGACGTCGGAGTCGTCAATAGAGCTGCCCACGAGGCGCACGCGACTCTCGCCGCCGCTGCCAAGAGCGCCGCCGAAACCCGCCGATATGGCGCTGCCGACCGTTGTGGGTCCGAGGCTCACGGCGACAGCCACTTCCGCAGGCAAGCCGTGCACCTCCAGTTCGCTCTCGGGGACCAGCATGCAGCCGTGCTGCGCTAGCAGCTCGAAACGGAGTGTGCGGGCCTTGGCATCCACAATGACATTGAGGCGGCAACCGTCGCGCAGGAGCATGCCCTTCGACTTGGCGCTCCCCTTGAGGACCCTCGGCTGCGGGATCGCGAGGTACTCGTGCCGGTGCCCTTTGAAGAAGACGCGCCCGCTGTACGCGTTGCATACAATCGCGTGGCTGGATCGCTCGAGCGGCGAGGAGCCTTCCCACGAAGCCGCCGCCGATGCTAACGCATCGGCCGCGGCCGCCCAGCGCGCGCCAACACTGCGGCCAGCACTACCTCGTCGCCGCGGGAGCACCGGCTCGTCGCCCCCGCGCGCATGGTCCTTTTGGTAGTTCAAGCCGACGACGCCGACGCACATCGGACCTGAAAGCTTCTCAATGATCAGGGCGACGGTGAGCACCTCGTGCGAGTGCCAACGGTCGACGATGCACGTAGTCCAGCCTTGCTGCCCTGGGTCGCGCCAGATCAACAGCCGGTCGGGGCTGATGTGTACAAAGGGCACCATGGACTTGTCCGGCGCCGCGCTTGGCGGTCGGGCTACTGGTATGGCTAGCCTGTCGACCGCCCCAGCATCTGCCTGCAGCAGCGGTGGCAGCGGCGGCGCGAGCAGCGGAAGATCGAACGGGGCGGCGGCGCCCCCCGACGGTGCGCATGCCCGCAAGGCGCTTCCGAAAGCCGAGCTGGACGCCGCCCGCGCAGCTGGAGCGTCGGCCGTGACCGTTGCCGCCACGGTGAGGCGAAGGGCCTTGGCGGCCGCGCGCAGGGTCTCGACAGCGCCTCTCGGGGCCTGCGGGCCGTCGCCATCCGGCCACGTCCATCGGGCGAAGTTGACCTCGCGGTGAGCCTTTTGGCGGCCAGTGCCTTTGAATGCTCCAACCCGGCGACCAATCTTTCGAAGCAGCTCGCTGGCAATGCGATGGGTGCGCTGGTCGACTGCCTTAGCTTCGCGCAGCGTGCTCGCCGGGCACATGGAGAGGATCATGCGCAGCAGGTCGTCGCTGAGCTCAACTGCTCTCTTGCTGGTGAGACCGTCGTCGTCATCAAGGTCGTCCTCGAGATCCCAACGCCGCGTGGCTAGAGGTGGGAGTAACAGCGACGCAGAGTCGGCGGCACGTGCCGGATCTTCGCTGGCCGCCTCGTCGAATAGTTGTCGTGATGCCGAGAAGAAGAATTTGCTCGAACGGTCGCTGCGGCTCTTGAACTTGTCCTTCCCAGGCGGCGTGGGTGCCAGGCCAGGCGTGGGCAGCTCTTCGGACGGTCCAGGCGGCATGGGTGGGAGACCAGGCGGGGGCGGCTTGCTCGTGGCGGAGGGTAGAAGCGGCAGCGCCGCAGTGGTCGTCGACCGGGCGGCGCGAGAGGATGCTGCTGCGTCGGCGCGAGAGCTGGCCACACGCGAGGCTGCTGCAGCTGCTGCCAACGACGGCCTGCGCCGTTGGGCCCGACGGTTCATACCAGTTCCGCCGATCGGCCCCTGGTTCCACTCCTCTGCCGTCCGTGCTACCGCTGCCGCCCGCCCTGCTGCGAGTGCTGCCGCTGCGTCCTCTACAGCCTTTCGTGTCGCCGCGATCTTCTCTTGAGCTTCCCGCTGTTCTTTCGCTGATCTTTCAGCGATAGCCTTTCGCGCCGCGGCCGCCTCTTGCGCTTCCCGCCGAGCCTTAGCCGCCCTTTCCTGCGCCGATGCGAGCTGTGCTTCGGCCGCCGCCGCCGCCGCAACCCCCTCGGCCGCCGACTGAACAGGTGGCATATATGCTGGCAGCTCTTGGAGTGATGCTGCTGCTGCTTGGAGAGTTCGCCGTCCGTGAGCTCGCCCCGTATGTGAAGTGTGAATGTGAATGGTTGTGAATGTGTTTCTGGGCCGAAACAACACAAGTACCCGCTCAAATTGCACAACCACGAAGGATAACTCGCCCAGCGGAACATCTCACACCCGCGCTGGGCCGCACCTGCGACCTCTCACTGTGGGACAACCCACCCGACCTGACACGCCCCAATCAAAATGCGATTCATCTCAAATTCTCCTCACGTCCGCGACCAGCGAGAATGCATGGCAGGTCATCCCCCGCCCCTCTGCTCATGTCCGGGCTCATGTCATCAGGCGAACCTATTTCTTCTTCTCCGCGGACTTCGGACCGCCTGGTGTGGTCTTCTTCGCGCCCAGGGGGGACGGCTTCTTGTCGGCAGTCCTGCCGCCACTCGTCAAGGCGTACGCGCGGCGCTGAATCCTCCGGAAGGCGCCGTTCAGCTCCCTGTAGTCCAGCTTGCCCGAGCCATCTGGATCGAGGGCCTTGAACACCTTAGCCGAGTCAGCCTTGCTGCAGCCGAAGCCCATGCCGTTGAGCGCCTGGTGGAACTCCGAGACGTCGATAAAGCCGCTCTTGTCGTCGTCCCACGAATTGAAGAGCTCGAGCACACGCCCCTTGGACTCTTTGAGAGCCTGCTGCAGCGCCCACTGGACGTACTCCGCCAGGTCCACTGTGCCGCCGCCGTCGAGGTCGAGCTGCACGAAGAGCTTCTTGAGCTCCTCGTCGGACATTTTAGCGGTCGGGTCGTGCTCCGGGTCGCGCATGCGTACCATGTTGCAGAACTCGTCGAACCCGAGCTCGGAGTTGCCGTCCTCATCCGCCTTGAAAAAGTCATCCGCCTTGATCTGCATATTCGATCTGAAGTCGCCTCTCCCCTCGCCGAACACATCGCTCGCTTCAGCATTGGGGGATGTCGAGCGGGGTCTGTTTGTCGCCTTCTTGAGCCCCAGGACCCCCGCGATCCCCAAGCTTTTCTTGAGGAATTTGTTGAGCTCTTCAAAGTCAATTGAACCCGACTTGTTGGGGTCGAACTCGTCGAAGGCCGCTTCGATGACCTGTCTGGGGAAGTCCGCTCCAATCTTCGCCCACGCGGCGATCCACTCCTTCCTATCAATCTCGCCGCTGCCATCGGCATCAAAGTCGCGGAACAAGTCCATGACGCGCATGTTTTTGGAGCTGAGGTATTCCTTGAGCGACTGAGCCACGGTCTTGGTCTTGTCGTAAGGGATCAGGGGGGGCGGCCCGGCGGCGGGCACCGCGACCGGCGGCGGGCGCGCCTGCGCGAGCTTGAGTTTGGCGCGCAGCTCGTCGATCTCCTTGAGGAGCTCCTTTTGGATGACGTGGCGCTCGCCCTCGAGCTGCGAGCGCTGCTCGTCGAGCATGCGCCGGAGCATCTTAGCCGCCGCCTCAGCGTCCTTGATCTGGCGAGCACTCAGCTCTTCCTTGGCGCGCCGTTCCGCCTCGAGAGCCGCCTCGGCCTCCTTGCGCAGCTGCTCGAGCTGCTGCCGCTCCGCGTGGGCGCCACGCAGCGCACGCGCGAGCTCCTCGGCCATGCGGTTCGCCGCCATGCGCATCTCGTCAAGCGAGGTCGAGAGCATTGCATTGCGCTCCTCGAGCTCATCGCGCTGCTGCAACACATTCGCCATGGCCGTGTTGTTGCGCGCGTCCTCGCTGGCGTACTTGGCCATCTCGGCCGCCTTGCGCCCCACTAGCGCCTCGAGCTCCCAATCCCGCTTCCAGGACGAGTACCCTGCGCTCAGCTTGGGCTTCGTCAGCCGCAGCGACGCGGCACGCAGCAGCCGCTGGCGCCGCGTCTTCTCGAACCACAAGTCGATCCAAGAGGTCATACCGCGCGACAGGTCCTTTGCCAGGATGCGCCGCGCCGCCATGCGCTGGAGGTGCGCAATGCGCTTCTCCTTCTCCTCCTCGCGCTGGCGCTGCATCTCGAGCTCAGCGGCCGCTTTGCCGCCGTCGAGCGCCGACAGCTTGTTGAGCAGCTCCTCCCGCTCGCGATTGAGTCGCACATTCTCCTTTTGGAACGCCGTCCGCTCCGCTAGCACCACTTCGAGCTGCTGTGTCTGGAAGCTCACGCTCGCCGCGAGGGCCGCCTGGCGGGCCGCGAGCCAGTCGCGGTTCCAGTGCGAGTACGCATTCGCGAGCTTCGGCTTCAAAAGCCGGCCCGCCGCGCTCTGCAACATGCGCCGCTTCTCGACGCGCTCTGTGTACAAGTCGTGCCACTGTGTCCAGCCGCGCAGCAGGCCCTGCTTTCCGAACCTGTGTGCGGCCATCGTCTTGATCTGCTCGATGCGACGCTCCTTCTCCTCCTCGAGCTTGCGCCGCAGCTCGGCTTCGCGCTCGGCCGCTCCGCCGTCCAAGGAGGAGAGTTTTTCGAGGAGCGTCTCGCGCTCGCGCTTCGCCGCCTCGAGCTTCTTCTCGTACTCGTTGCGTTGCCGGAGCAGCTCTTGCTGAGCATCCTCGAGCTTGAGAGTTTCGCGCCGCAGCCGCTGCTCGGCCGAGCCGCTCGCGCGTGCGATCACCGTCGCGCGCTCCCAGTCCACACGCCAACTCGAGTACGATGCAATCAGCTTGGGCTTGGTCAGGCGCGCGGCCGCCTTCTTGAGCAGGTTGCGCTGATACACCTTGTGGGACCACATCTCATGCCAAGCTGACCAGCCCATTGCAAGCTTCCCATTGATCATGCGCTTGAGCCCCAGCTGCGCCAGGTGCTGCACGCGCTTCTCCTTCTCCCTCTCGAGCTCCTCTTGGGCGAGGCGCATCATCTCGGCCTCCTGGCCGCGCCCGTCCAGCATCGCCGCACGCGCGTCGGCGAGCTCCTTGTGTAGTTGGGCATTCGCCGCCTGAGCCGCCGCGAGCTCGTCGAATGCGTTCTTGAACTTGAGCTCCTTGCTGTGTGTGTTCGCGGCAGACATATGAGCCGTCCAGTCGTGCTTCCAGTGCGAGAGCGATTGGATGAGCTTGGGTTTGGTCAGGCGCGAAGCCGCCTTCTTGAGCAGGTTGCGCTGATACACCTTGTGGGACCACATCTCATGCCAAGCTGACCAGCCCGTTGCAAGCTTCCCATTGATCATGCGCTTGAGCCCCAGCTGCGCCAGGTGCTGCACACGCTTCTCCTTCTCCATCTCAAGCGCGCGCGCCATCTCAAGCTCCGCCGCCGCCAAGCCGCCATCGAGTTGGCTCAGCTTCTTGAGCAGCATATCGCGCTCCTGAATGGCGGTTGTGAGCTTCTTCTCGAGCTCCTTCTTGACACGCTGCAGCTCCTGCTCGGCCTCGGCGGCCTCGTCGGTCGCCTTCTTGAGAAGTTGCTCGTGCGTGAGCTCCATATGCGCGTGGGCCTCCGCGTCCCACGAGTGCTTCCAATGGCCGTACGATCGGATGAGCTTGGGCTTGGTAAGCCGCAAAGCCGCCTTCTTGAGCAGGTTGCGCTGATACACCTTGTGAGACCACATCTCATGCCAAGCCGACCAGCCCATTGCAAGCTTCTGATTCATCATACGCTTGATGCCCTGCTGGCCCAGAGCTTGCACGCGCTTCTCCTTCTCACGCTCAAGCTCCTCTTGGGCGAGGCGCATCATCTCGGCTTCCTGGCCGCGCCCGTCCAGCATCGCCGCACGCGCGTCGTCTAGCTCCTTTTCAAGCTTTGCCACTTTGGCCTCGGCCGTGGCGCGCTTTGTCGCCTCGTCGTACAGCTTCTGCTCCTGCGTCAACGAGGAGAGCCGGCCAACCTCTGCCATGAAGTCGTGCTTCCATTGCTGGTACGACGCGACGAGCTTGGGCTTGGTCAGGCGCGCAGCCGCCTTCTTGAGCAGGTTGCGCTGGCGCACCACGTCTGACCACATCTCATGCCATGCTGACCAGCCCATCGCGAGCTTCTGGTTCATCATGCGTTTGAGCCCCTGCTGGCCGAGCGCTTGCACGCGCTTCTCCTTCTCACGCTCAAGCTCCTCCTCGGCAAGGCGCAAGAGCTCAGCTTCCTGGCCGCGGCCTGCGAGCATGGCCTTGCGCGCCTCGGCGAGCTCCTGAGTAAGCTGCTTAACCTGCGCAACAAGCGAGCCCTGCTTGGCAGCCTCCGCCTCGAGACGCGCTGCCGCCTGTGACGCAGCATCTGCTCCCATGAACTCCGTCCAGCCGTGCTTCCAGAGCGAGTACGACGCGATCAGCTTGGGCTTGGTCAGGCGCGCAGCCGCCTTCTTGAGCAGGTTGCGCTGATGCACCTTGTGGGACCACATATCATGCCATGCCGACCAGCCCATCGCGAGCTTCTGGTTCATCATGCGCTTGAGCCCCTGCTGGCCCAGAGCTTGCACGCGCTTCTCCTTCTCGGCCTCGAGCTTCTTCTGCATCTCTATCTCGGCCGCCGCCATGCCACCGTCGAGTGCCGTCAGGCGACGCAGCAGGTCATCGCGCTCCTTGTGTGCAACGGCAAGCTTCTTCTCGCTCTCGACATGCACGCGCTCCAGCTCCTTTTCCAACGCTGTGCGCCGCTCGGCGTGGTTCATTTCGTGGCTGGCATACGTCTCGAGCTGCGCCGCGGCCATCGCTCGTTCCCAGTCGTGCTTCCAATGCGAGAGCGCTTGAATGAGCTTGGGCTTGGTCAGCCGCGCGCCCGCCTTCTTGAGCAGGTTGCGCTGGTGCACCTTGTGAGCCCACATCTCGTGCCATGCCGACCAGCCCATTGCGAGCTTCTGATTCATCATACGCTTGATGCCCTGCTGGCCAAGCGCCTCGACGCGCTTCGCCTTCTCTTTCTCGAGCTCCTCCTCCTGCAGCCGCCTGAGCTCCGCCGTTCGCCCATCACCGTTGAGCATGGCCTTTCGGGCGTCCTCGAGCTCCTTGCGGAGCTTGCGAACCTCAGCCTCGGCAGCTGTGCGCGCTTTGAGCTCTTCAACGTACTTTTGCTCCACCGTCATCGCTGCTGCGGCACCAAGCGTTGCCGTCCAGTCGTGCTTCCAGTGCGAGAGCGCTTGAATGAGCTTGGGCTTCGTCAGCCGCGCGCCTGCCTTCTTGAGCAGGTTGCGCTGATGCACCTTGTGAGACCACATCTCATGCCATGCCGACCAGCCCATCGCGAGCTTCTGATTCATCATACGCTTGATGCCCTGCTGGCCCAGAGCTTGCACGCGCTTCTCCTTCTCCTTCTCCAACTCCTCTTCACGCAGCCGCTGCAGCTCCGCCTCGCGGCCGTTGCCGTTGAGCATTGCCGTGCGCGCTGCGTCGAGCTCGGTCCGCAACTTGAGCACCTCCTTGCGAAGGTCGGCGTTGATCGCATCGCGCTCGGCCGCTGCCTGGGCTGCCTTCTCGGCGAGCGTCATCTTCGCTGATGCCGCCTTGTCGGTAGCCCAGTCTTGTTTCCAGTGCGAGTACGTCTGAGTAAGCTTGGGCTTGGTCAGCCGCGCGCCTGCCTTCTTGAGCAGGTTGCGTTGGTGAACCTTGTGAGACCACATCTCATGCCAAGCCGACCAGCCCATTGCAAGCTTCTGGTTCATCATACGCTTGAGCCCCTGCTTGCCGAGCGCCTCGACACGCTTGAGCTTCTCCCTCTCAAGCTCCTCCTCGGCAAGACGCTTGAGCTCAGCCTCACGCCCGCCACCGGCGAGCATGGCGGCCCGCGCCTCGGCGAGCTCCTTCTTCACCTTAGTCAGCTCGACAAGCACCTTGTCCATCTCGGCACTCTGGCTCGAAAGCTGACCCGCCTTCTCTGCCTGGGCTTCCTTCAACATCTCCATCTCCCAGTCCCGCTTCCATTGCTGGTACGACCCGATGAGCTTGGGCTTGGTCAGGCGCGCGCCTGCCTTCTTGAGCAGGTTGCGTTGGTGAACCTTGTGGGACCACATCTCATGCCATGCCGACCAGCCCATTGCAAGCTTCTGATTCATCATGCGCTTGATGCCCTGCTGGCCGAGCGCCTCGACGCGCTTCTCCTTCTCGGCCTCGAGCTGCCTCTGCATCTCCATCTCGGCTGCCGCCTTGCCGCCGTCGAGGGCGTAGATGCGCTTGAGGAGCTCGTCACGCTCCTTGACCAGGGCGGCGATCTTCTTGGCACTCTCAGCCTCCACGCGCTCGAGCTGCTGGCCCAGAGACTCGTAGCTCGAGGCCGCCGCTTTCTGCGCCTGTGCCTGCAGCGTCAGGTCAAAGTCTTTGAACCAATGAGAGTAGGCGGCCGAGAGCTTGGGCTTTGTGAGCCGGTTGGCGGCCTGGAGCAGAACGCCACGCTCATAACGCCTGGCCTCATACTTGTCAAACCATGTCGTCCACGCAGCGGTGAGTGCCTTGTTGAACACACGGGAGATTGCGCGCTTCTGCACGATCGCAATGCGCTCCTGCCTCTCCGACTCGAGCTTTTCGGCCAGCCGGCGCTGGATCTCGGCTTCGCGTCCGCCGCCGTTCATAGCGAGCTCGCGCGTGTGCTTGAGCTCGGCGGTGAGCTTCGCAAGCTTCTCCTCGAGCTCCTGACGAGCGAAGACCTCGGCCGCGAGCCTCTGTTCGCCCGTCATGGACATCTGCGCCGCAGCGAAGCTCTCCCAGTCCTTCTTCCACTGCGAATAAGATTGGATGAGCTTGGGCTTGGTCAGCCGCGCGCCCGCCTTTTTAAGCAGGTTGCGCTGATGCACCTTGTGAGACCACATCTCATGCCAAGCCGACCAGCCCATTGCGAGCTTCTGGTTCATCATGCGCTTGATGCCCTGCTGGCCCAGAGCTTGCACGCGCTTCTCCTTCTCCCTCTCGAGCTCCTCTTGGGCGAGGCGCTGCAGCTCCGCCTCGCGGCCACTGCCGTTGAGCATTGCCTTTCGGGCGTCTTCGAGCTCCATGCGGAGCTTGGCATTCTCGGCTTCCGAAGCCTCGCGTGCCTTCAGCTCGGTGACATACTTCTCCTCGATAGTCATCGAGGCCAAAGCGGTCAACTCCGATTCCCAGTCCTTCTTCCACTGCGAATAAGATTGGATAAGCTTGGGCTTCGTCAGCCGCGCGCCTGCCTTCTTGAGCAGGTTGCGCTGATGCACCTTGTGAGACCACATCTCGTGCCAAGCCGACCAGCCCATTGCAAGCTTCTGATTCATCATGCGCTTGATGCCCTGCTGGCCCAGAGCTTGCACGCGCTTCTCCTTCTCCTTCTCCAACTCCTCTTCACGCAGCCGCTGCAGCTCCGCCTCGCGGCCGTTGCCATCGAGCATTGCCGTGCGCGCCGCATCGAGCTCGGTCCGCAACTTGAGCACCTCCTTGCGAAGGTCGGCGTTGATCGCATCGCGCTCGGCCGCTGCCTGGGCTGCCTTCTCGTCGAGCGTCATCTTCGCTGATGCCGCCTTGTCGGTAGCCCAGTCTTGTTTCCAGTGCGAGTACGTCTGAGTAAGCTTGGGCTTGGTCAGCCGCGCGCCTGCCTTCTTGAGCAGGTTGCGTTGGTGAACCTTGTGAGACCACATCTCATGCCAAGCCGACCAGCCCATTGCAAGCTTCTGGTTCATCATACGCTTGAGCCCCTGCTTGCCGAGCGCCTCGACACGCTTGAGCTTCTCCCTCTCAAGCTCCTCCTCGGCAAGACGCTTGAGCTCAGCCTCACGCCCGCCACCGGCGAGCATGGCGGCCCGCGCCTCGGCGAGCTCCTTCGTGAGCTTGTCGACCTGCTTCGCCAGATCCGAGGCATCCTTGACACGCTCGGCCAGCTCCCGCTCGCGCTTCTGCTCCTTGGTCAGGAACTTGGAGGCCGCCTGGTCGGCGTCCCAGTCGCGCTTCCAGTGCCCATACGATTGGATGAGCTTGGGCTTGGTCAGGCGCGCAGCCGCCTTCTTGAGCAGGTTGCGCTGGCGCACCACGTCTGACCACATCTCGTGCCATGCCGACCAGCCCATCGCGAGCTTCTGGTTCATCATGCGCTTGAGCCCCTGCGAGCCCAGTGCCTCGACGCGCTTGAGCTTCTCCCTCTCAAGCTCCTCCTCGGCAAGGCGCTTGAGCTCAGCCTCACGGCTCGAGCCGTCGAGCGCAGCCTTGCGCAGGTCCGAGAGCTCCTTGCGCAGCCTGTTAAGCTCCATCTCCGTCTCGCGGTGGCGATGCTGCTCGTCGGCCAGCTGCTGGGCGACGGACATTGTCTTGAGCTTGGCGAATTCTGCGCCCCAGCTGGCGCGCCAGTGTCGGTACGATGCGACGAGCTTGGGCTTGGTCAGGCGCGCACCCGCCGCCTTGAGCATATTGAGTCGGCGCACCTTTTCGGCCCACATCGTGTGCCAGCCCGACCAGCCCATCGCGAGCTTCTGGTTCATCATGCGCTTGAGCCCCTGGCTGCCGAGCGCCTCGATCCGCTTCTCCTTCTCCTTCTCGAGCTGCTCCTGCGCCAGGCGCATGATCTCACGCTCGCGTCCCGTTCCCGTGAGCGCCGATTCGCGCGCGTGCTTGAGCTCCAGGCGTAAAGAGTCAAGCTCCTGCATGGCGATCTTGTACTTGGCCTGTTCCTCGGCGAGCAGCTGGTCCGTCGACTTGGCCGCCTGCACGAGCTTGTCCGCCGCCCACAACTGCTTCCACTCTGAGTAGGACGCGATGAGCTTGGGCTTGGTCAGCCGAGCGCCCGCCTTCTTGAGCAGGTTGCGTTGGCGCACGTTTTCGAACCACATCTCATGCCAGCCCGACCAGCCCATTGCAAGCTTCTGGTTCATCATGCGCTTGAGCCCCTGCTGGCCGAGCGCCTCGACGCGCTTCTCCTTTTCGGCCTCGAGCTGCTGATGCATGCGCTGCTCGGCATCAGCCCTACCGCCGTCCATTTGCTGAATCTGCGCAAGAGCTCGCTTGAGCTCCGACGCCAGATCGTCGAGCTCGCTCTGCAGGCGGCTCTCGTTGGCGCGCGCCTCGCTCAGCTGCTGGTTCTCGCTCTTGCCCAACTGTGCAAGGGAGGGCCACAGGCACGAGCGGATCAGAAGAAGGGCTAGCATCTCGCATGAATGTGCACGTTCACGACAGAAGGCACGGTATGGGTAGACACGGAGCGACGAGCGGACGGGGCGAGCGTGCTCCGATTCGCACCTTGGCCTTCTCGCCGGCCGTCCATTCACGCCGCCAAGAGGCATACGCGGCCGACAGCTTTGGACGTGTGAGGCGGTTCGCTGCCGCCTTTAGCAGCCGGAGGCGGCGGCGCTTCTCGATCCACGGCTCGTGCCACGCGGACCAGCCCATGGCGAGCTTTTGGTTGAGCATGCGCTTGAGGCCGACCTTGCCAAGCTGCTCGATGCGCTTCTCCCTCTCGAGCTCGCGCGCGTGCTCCACCCCGGCCTTGGCCTCGTTCTCCAAGCGCGACGCATCGGTCAGGCGCATACGCCTCTCGTGCTCAAGGGCCGACTCGGAGCCGTCTCGCAGGCTGGCGATCACGTCTTGCAACTCGCGGACCTCATCGTGGTGCGCGCGACGCGCGTCCTTGAGCGCTTGGTCACTGGCGCCCTTGGCATGGCTCGTCTCTTCGAGCGCTCGCGAGGCGACTTCGAGCTTGAAAGACGTGTCGTCGAGCTGCTCCTTGAGAGAGCTGACTTCGCGCTGCAGCTGGCGGATGAGCGCATCCTTGGCGTCCATCTCTGCACGCATGCCCGCGGCCGCCGCGTCGGTGTCCGACTCGAGCTTACGCAGCTCGGTCTCGAGGGCGCGCCGCTGCTCCGCCATGGCGCGCGCCAGCTGCTTCTCGCCCTCCCTCCGTTCGGTGGCCACTTGATGCGCTTCCTCGCGGGCGCGCTGCACGTCGATGAGGGCTAGCTCTTCGCCTACGCGTGCGAGCTGACGCTCCTCGCGTTCCTTTGCGAGGCGGTCCTGGGCGGCACGCAGCACGGCGGCAGTCACGCTCAGCTCGTACTGCAGCTCCTCGGCTGCGGGCCGCCGCGCGCCCGGCGTCGTGAGCACCGTCGACAGGTGCGGAGCTGCCAGGAGATGCTCCCCGGGCGTGAGCACTCCATGATAGCCCTTGGGAGCAGGCGCAGAGCCCGGGCGGTACACCTGCATCGCGCCCGTGTAGGGTGATGGTCGGCCGCCGCTGCCGCGCATCACCGCCGCCGAGGTCGGCCGCCCCGGCGCATGCGGCAGCGTCGAGGCGAGTGGCTGCGGTGAGAAGTCGACGATGGTCATCGTCCCCTCGGGCGGCGTGACGTAGTTGCTGCCGGGCCGTGACTTCGGGCGGCCGCGGGTCGGGCGCGGGCCTGGCGTGGGCGACTCCTGCAGCACTTCGATGTTGTCTGAGACGATTGTGAACATGTCGGCTGGAGCGGCTGGAGCAGAAGGCTTGGGGCCTCCGCCGCTCGACCATGCGGTGGGCACAGGCTCGCGATGGCTCGAGGTCTCATAGCGCGAGCGTGGCGGTAAGACGACAACTGGCGCTCCGGCCGCCCTGCAGAGAAGAAGGAAGCGAGGGGCAATACACGTGAGAGCTTGTTGGTAATGCGTGAGGCGCACGTGCAAGCGAGGCGGTGCGAGAGCGAATGATGACTCCTTTGCGGGACGGGCGGACGCCGGGCGCACATGTTGTTTGTCGACCCGTCAGCATTGTCGTAGCGCGCCACGTAGCTGCCGAACATCGATCCGCCGGTTGAACAGGAACCCACAAGAGAGGGTCTGCTGCACGTAAGACGGCCTCTTTTTCCAGTGACCTGACCGAAGGCACGGCCAATAACGTTTTATTGCATGCTGCTTCTTTGAGAAACTCACGTGTCTCACACTCCGGACCAAATTGCTCCGGATCCCCAGGCACAAGGGACCAAGTATTTTGAGTGTACCTAAACCAAATTTGACTGTTCCGAAATTTAGCGGAGCCGTGCGTTACTACCGAACCTCTCTCTCTCGAGGCGCCTGCGAAGTGCGGTGGACCAACTCAATCATCACTAGCAGCTTCCCTGGTCTACCCCGCCCCGCGGTTCAAAGACACCGGGGGAGCCGGGACACACACAGACAGTACATGAGCTCTTTGAAGTTTGAACATTGGAACAAGCTCACCGCAGGTGTGTGGTTGTGATCAGTAGATGATGTGACCGAGGGCTCCCCGCAGGCGAGCCGACCTTCCGGACCAGCCGAGCATGCATGCATATATACCGCCCAAATTACCATATCGGGCATCGTAAACGCAGTTCAGTTCAGTTCAGTTCAGTTCAGTACTGAACTGAACTGAACCAAACGTCGAGATCCATCGCACGCGCACTCATTGAGTGCTTCGAGAATCGCTCTCGTGCGCTGCGCTCGGTCGTATTGTTGTTGTTGTTTCACGCAGGAGTGTGGCGACGTACAAACTGACGTACATGCATCAAGTTACAGCGCTCCTGGCTATCTCAGTAACCCAGAACGCCACCCGGCACGCCACTGGCACCGTGTGCGACTTGATTTACATCGAGCTAGGCAGCAACAGAGGTGACTCACTCGAGGCATTTGTCGCCAAGAAGCCAGATGGCCACGTGCACAGAGCATTGATGGTTGCAAACCCATCTTGGTCTCCTGCACAAACATGTATTCACGCCTTCGAGCCGAATCCCAAGTGGACTCGAACGCTGCACGACATGCGTGAACACCTTCAGCACAACGTGACCTCCATCGAGATACATACAGAAACGGCAGTAGTCCACGACGACCGGACACAAGTGGAGCTCTTCGTGGATCCTTCATCACTCAGCGAAGCGAGTAGTATCGCGTATGGGCGCAAGGGTGGCCGAACATCAACGCTGGTGCGCGGGGTGAATCTGCACAAATGGCTGGTGTCAAGATTTGCTGGCTCCTCTACGCCAATTGTGATGCGGATCGACGTTGAGGGATCCGAGTACAACCTGTTGAGATCGTTGATTTACAGGGGTACGCCAGCACTTCTCGAGCGGAATGTTCTTCACATCGCAGTGGAATGGCATAGGTATGTGAAGCACGATTCCCTCGGAGTCAACGAGACGTCATGGATGAGCGAACTGGACGCCAACTACTCGTGGATTCGAGGAACAAACGTCATGGATACGCGTGACATGCCTCTGGAAGACACGCTCGAGAAGCAGCTGCATTACTGGCTTGCAGCTGCAGGCGTGCGGCTGTTCTGTGGGAGATGCAAAATGATTGTGGGAGATGCAAAATGAGAGTTCTTGTGTTGACCGAGGGGAGCGGAGCCGCCCTTTGAGCTTACTCCCCCACCCCTTTCCAAGCTATTTGTAGGGGAGGTGTAGTGAGCACGGGGGGACCGCGACGAAACTGACTGACTGACTGAGTATGGGAACCTGAGTGTGGGAACCTGACCCTCTATCGCTATGGACGGAGGTGTATATAAGGTGTGGCCGCATCGGCCGCATGCTGCCGAGTTTCTAATCGTAATCCCGCAATTTTAGAACATGTTCTTGAAGGACACAACCCATGCAAGCAAACAGCTTCGATTGATGTGTTGTTTGCAATTGCGAATTGGTTGTTTTACTAATGAGCTTGCTTGCTTGACATGTTGACAACAAAATGAAAATCTGGGTCCTAGGTTCCTATACTTGTACCAAGCAAGCAAGAGAGTTATCAGCACCGCCCGGGGCTCTAACTTCTCAATCTGCCCATTCGACCGCCTGTGACGGTGGACCAGCGGATGGCACCGTACCAGCGGGTGGTGGGGCGGGCGGACCCAATGGCGGACCCACGGGCGGCACTGGACGCGGTGGCGGCGGACCCGCGGGCGGCGGCGGACCCACGGGCGGCACTGGACGCGGTGGCGGCGGACCCGCGGGCGGCGGCGGACGCGGGGGCGGCACTGGACCCGCGGGCGGCGGCGGACGCGGGGGCGGCGGCGGACGCGGGGGCGGCGGCGGACGCGGGGGCGGACCAATACCAAGCATGGCTCCCGTGCCCTGTCCACGTGCGCCACCGACCGCCTGCAGGCCCTGCCCGACGGCTCGAGCGCCCTGCTGGATTGGCAACAGGGGCGAGGCTGGGGATGGTGAGTGCGACTGGGGCGTAGCCGTTGGCAGTGGCTGGGTGGGCAGTGGCTGCGTGGGCAGTTGCGGACTCGCGGACGTTTCAGCGGACGTTACCCCCAGAGGAGGCGGGCCGTACGGCGGCGACGGGCGTTGCGGCGGATAACCGTTTGGATCCTCCAGCAATACCATGTAGGCTGCCACGCCCTCGAGGCTGATGCTTGTGCCCAGCTGCGCCGGCGGGCCTGCCGCGGCCGGCGCGGCGGCAGTCGGCAGGCCCTCGCCGCTCTCAGGCCGCTCAGCCGAAGACGCGTCGAGCTTGGTCCAGAAAGTCGTCTCCAACTCTGATGCGGCCTCGGGCCAAGGGGCGCCCGGCACGACGCGACGCCCCTCGTCGCCACAGCCGTCCGCCCGGCACGACGCTCCTTCCACCAAACCGGGCCGTGGCGTCTCGCACTTGTCAACGTGCATGCGGCCACCACGCGCCTCGCCGCTGAGCAGACTTGTCTCCCTCTGGGTCCCTTCTCGGGGATGATCTCGCGGATGATCTCGGGGATGATCTCGGGGGTCGACGCGCCTCAAGCTCCGAAGGAGATCGCGATCTCCCAAGCGATCTCCCAAGCGCCGTCCCAAGGCCTGCTCCGTTGGCGTCGGTTGCGAGCGCGCGAGCAGCGAGCCGAGCGCGCGCAGCAGCGACACATCCTGCGCCGATCGGCACGGGGGCCGAGCCACCACTCCGCCATCGTCGTCAACAAAGCCCAGATCTTCGAGAAGGCTGACGCCGCCTGGCGCGTGCAGCACGGCGGCGACCTCGGCCGACGAGAGGACGCACGCTGTCTTGGGCGCGTTCAGGGCTCGACGGATGGCCGCCAAGAGCACGCTCAGAGTGGCGCTGGCCACCTCGAGGCTGCTTGCCGTGCCGATGAGGTGTGGCAGCGTGACTGCCGTGAGCCGCTGCAGCCGATCAGAAATGCCGGACGAGGACAGCGCGTGGCCAGTGAGAAATGCCTCGCCCACGGCAGAGGCTATGCTTCCGGCTCGCGCAGCAGGCGACGAGGGAATGCACAGGCACGTGACGAGGCTCACGGCTGCATCGCGCGGCGTCTGGCAGAGCATGCAGTCGCGGTGGAAAATGGAATTGCAATAGCTGCAGCTGTTGCAGCACCATCGGCACAGTGGGCCATGCGTTGCGTCTAGGGCATCGGCAGCAGCTCGGAGGGCAGCAGCTGACCTCCATGGCATCGGCGGTGGCGGCCGTTCTTCTCGTTCTTCTCGCCTCCCTTTGGGTGGCCGGCACGGTCGCCGCTGCGGCGGCTGAGTCTTGGTGCAGATCGACGCGATGAGCATGTCCTCTTCGAGACGTGTTGAAGGCTGCCGCAGGATGTCCCTTCTTGGCAAGTAAGGTATGAAGTCGACCTCCCGGTCCAGGAGCACATCAGCGTGCCACATGTGCGGCGAGTTCGACCGGATGAAGGACCCATCATGGTACATGGAAATGCTTTGGCTTTCTTGAATCCGTGTGCGTGAACGTGAACGCAGGACCCTGCTACATGCAAAGTTGTATCTACACGCTATCAAACATGCCCCGCGGAATCCGCGGTGTGCGCGGGTTGGCGCCCGATACGGCGCCCTCATCGCCGATCTGCGGCTGCGGCGGCTCGTACATGACACACGGCTCGCCGGGGTCTCGCAGCTGCTTCACGGCAGGTGCGAGGCCGAAGAGGCTGATGAGGATGACCTTGAACACGTTGCTCACGTTGATGGGTACCGAGGGCGCGCAGAAGATGAGCGGCGCGCTGATGGCCTCAGCGAAGCGCCGTGAGACCTTGATTATGTGCGCGTGCTCGTCCACTGGCTGCTCGAGCAGCTGATCGTACTTGCAGCCGACGAGGAAGGGCATCGCGCACTTGTTGAGCGCGCGCGCCTTGCGATGCCATTCCCGTATAGCATCGAGCGTTTTCGGCCGCGTGAGGTCAAAGAGCAGCAGCAGCGCAGCAGCGTCGTTGCACACGAGCGGAAGCATCGCCTCCGATTCGATGTGGCCGCCAATGTCCCATAAGCTGAAGGTGACCTCCTGGTCGCCGAGCGACACGATGCGCTCCATGAAGTTGACGCCCTGCGTTTGAAGCTGCGTCTCATCGAAGTTTCCCTCGCAGAAGCGCTGCATGAGTGACGTCTTGCCCACCTGGCTATCGCCGAGCAAAGCTACTTTGATGATTGTCGCGCTCGGAGTGCCAAGTACACTGGCGGATCGCCTGTTCGGCTGGCGCTCCGCCATTCCGCTCCTTCACCGAAACCCGCTTCCCCGGCTCTCCAGAAAACACGACAAGTAAAGTCAAGTCGAGTCAAGTCAAGTTCAAGTCAAGTTGAACTTGACCTTGAACTTGAACAAGTCAAGTCATGGAAGACATTCAACAGTGAATCCCTTAATACTGCATGCGCCGCGCCCTTGATGAGGCGCAATCAACGGAAGGGAGATACAAACGGAGTGGATGCCCGTCGCGACGCGTCTGAGAGCTTCATCGATGTGATGCGGACTCGTCCACGTGGGAGGCGTGCTCTGAGGGAAAGCTTGACATTTCGGACTCTTCTGAGATGGCTACGCGCGCGGCCTCATGGGTCAAGTGGAGCTTCTCGAGATGGCTTGAGGCTCGGCAGACTCCCCACAGATAGAGGGCAGCTCCGGTCCAGATGAGCACGAAAGAGGCGCCTCGGAGTGGCGTGAAGCTCTCGTGCTGCAGAAGGCCGAGCCCGAAGGTCATGCTCGGCGCGATGAATTGGAGAAAGCCGACCTGCGAGAGCGGCAAGCGACGAGCCGCCCACGAGAATAGCACGAGTGGGATAACTGTCACCAGGCCGCAACCTACCAGGAGCAGCGAGACCCCAGTCGCGGGGCCGCCACCAAAGTGACCCTGGCCGTTCGCTTGCAGCCATACCAAGTAGGCTGATGAGGGCACGCAGAGGATAGTACACTCGACCAGCAAGCCCGTCTGCGCCTCTGCCTTGACTCGCTTCTTGATGATCCCGTAAGCGCAGAACGAGAACGCGAGCGCGAGGGAATCGGCAGGGAGCGCTCCGAGCGCGATGCCCTGCAGAGCCACACCGCCGGCGGCAAGGCTTATGGCGGCCATGCTTTCACGCCCAAACCGCTCGTGGAAGAGGAGCGCGCCCGCAACGACCGAGAGCAGCGGGTTTATAAAGTATGCGATGCTCGTCTCCAGCATCCTGCCGCTGATGGTGCACCAGACAAAGATAGCCCAGTTGACGAAGATGAGCGTGGCGGAGAGAGTGAGCCAGAGGAGCACTCGGAAATTGCAAAACACCTCCCTCGCATGCTGCTGCTGGCCGGCGAGGACGACCAGGAGCAACGACATGGGCACGCTCCAGACAATGCGGTGCATCACCAGCTCGGTCGGTTCGATGCCGTGCCGGTTCATGAGCTGGAAGTAAAGCGGCGCCACGGAGCCCCAGAAGATAAAGCAAATGACGCCAGCAGCCAACGCCCGACGGTCGACGGCCATTAGGATGTCTTTCTCGCAGACGACTTGCGGAATCTTTCTTGCGAATCTGAGCACGCTCGCAAAGTCCGCGTCTCTCACCGGGCTAACTGACTGAATGTCGGTCTGAGTCGAAGCTCCCGTCCCATGCAAACTTTGCACGGTGGAGGTTTCAGGCATCGCGTCGGAGACTTGACCGACAGCAGCGCGGAGCCTGGGTGCGCTCAGACACGCAGACTCGACCGCTGTCTTGTCGCGCGACGCAGACCATGGACGACACGTGCGCGCCTGAGGCCGAGGCCCTGTCCTCTACAAGTGAGACTGCGGCCGCCACCAGCAGCGCTGCCGGGACGATCAGCGATGCACCTCCCACCGACAGCGAGGCTTCGTTGGCATCCCACGAGGTCAGCACGTCCATTACAAGTTTGTGCGCGCCTGTGGCTTCGAGCTCTGGAGAGGCGGCTTCTTCCTCGAGCGACACTGCGCCGGCTTCGGCCACCGGTGCGCACAGTCCGGGCGGGGCCGTCGCGTACTGGCTGATGCCATGCGCTTCGTGCAGGTTTAACAATGAGGTTGGCATCCCAGTGGGCGAGCAGCTGCACGAGTTCGCAGTGCGCTGCCACGCGTGCCGGGCGCTCAATAAGGTGACATTGGATGCGGGTGGCGATCCCCTGCTCGTCGCCGAGGGGCTCCTCGAATGGGCCCACCCGTCGGAGCCGTTGCCGGCCGCTCAAGGCACGCACAAGGCGATGCCCGCTAAGAAGCGGTACAAGGCGACGACGATGTTGAGTTCCGTGGCGGCTGACGACGACGCCGAGCTGGAGGCGCTGGAGGCGAGTGCCTCGGCCGTACCCGTCACCGCGCGACACGCGGGCATGGATGCGGATGACGACGACGACGACGACGACGACGATGAGGACAAGCCTCTGCGCAAGGCCAAGGCAAAAGGCAAGGCGTCTAAGGGCTCAGCCAAGGGCAGCGGCGCGAGGCCACTGAACGTCAAGACCGGGGCGTCAAAGCCCAAGGGCTCGGGCGCGAGCAGCGCGAGCAGCGCGGCGGCGCACAAGAACCCGTCGCCGCCGACGCAGCGTGCTCCGAAGGAAGCCACCGGAGCGAAGCTTGCAAAGGGCAAAGTTGGGCCTGTGGGGAAAGTCGGGCCCGTTGCTACCAGCGCGAAGCCGGCGGCGGACGGGAAAGCGCGGCTGGCGGTGATCAAGCTGGGGAGCGTGGTACTTGCCCTCTTCCACGACGGCCAGTACTACACGGGCGTCGTCGAGGACATGCAAGAGGGCACTGGGGTCAAAGCCAAGCCCGCAAAAGGCGCGAAGTCGAGCAAGGCGCGTGCCGGGGAGCCTAAGGATACGAGTAAGGATCAGATCAAGGTCGCATGGGATGACGGCGATCCGAGCTCGTGGGTGGAGTGTGAACACGTGGCGCTCGCTTACAGGCAGCCGCTGCCCGCGGAGCTCGCTCCGGGCATGCCGGTACTCGCGCTCTTCTCGGGCGTGTGCACCACAGCAGACGACGACGAGCAGACTGACGTGTGGTTCCCCGCGCGGGTGCTACGCGCACCGAGTGCGCCAAAGGGCGCATCGGCCGATGACCCAATCGCAAGCAACTTTGAGCTCGAGTGGCTTGGCGACGAGGGCGACGAGGGCGACAAGTACTTCAGCGCGGGCGTGCACCAGTTGCGTACCTTCCTGGCTCACATCCCGATGCGCTTTCGTCGCGTGGCCTCCCCGAAGCCCCTACGCTCCGTCTCGCCGGGGAAGCAGTGGGGGCGTGGCTTCCGGCCGGACGGGACGGTGGGCAGCCTGATCGAGGACGAGGAGGGCGCGGCCGAGGGCGTCGCGGCCGATTTGCTACGCCGCTCATCTCGCGACCTCTCGAAGGCGGATCCCTCAGACACGAAGCTGCTCAAGGATGCGCTCGCGGAGCTGCAGCGTGCGTGGGCGGGCAACGAGCCGCGCGGCGGGTGGCGTGTCGAGGTCGACTACGGTGGAATCCCAGGGTTGCTCCTGTGCCACGACTTTCTCGATGCCAAAGAGGTCGAGGCACTGCGCACCCTCATGGGCGCACACCGGCAGTGGGCATACTACCATTACGTGCCGTACACCTCGTGAGCGCAACGGCTCTCGAGTGCGTGCTCTGACTGCCTCTTGATTGCCACTGATGGGCTTTCTGATTGCCTCCCTCATCAGGACGGCTCTAGGCTCGGCCGTGCAGAGGATCGACTTTGGGCCGAACGCGGGCGAGGCAGGCCGGGGAGAGGGCGTCGTCTCGGGCGCGTCCATGTGGCGGCTCGGCGCGCTTCGGGCCGAGCTGCTCAACATGGTGGGCGAGCGACTGCGCCATGTCTTCCAGCGGCAAGGGCTCTGGGCGCACACGCAGCCGGACACGCTGCAGCTGACCAAGATCGGTGCGGGGCAGCAGATTGCCAACCACTACGACCGACGCGATCGCTGGCAGGAGGGCATTGCGTCCATTGCATGGTCAGAGCTGCCCACTTCGGAGCGCGAATCACGTGGGGAGGCTTGGACACTTGTGATGGAGAAGGGCTTCGCCAAGCGCGATCGGACACAAGTGTCGCTTTCCATGCCGCCCGGCGCGGCATACGTGCTGACCGGGCGCGCGCAGGGTGTGACCAAGGCGTGCGAGAAGCTCACCGTCGGGCACAACCCGTGCCACTGCTGCTGGACTCACGGTGTGCGTATGGGCGCAGACGTGAGCGTCACTCGCCAATCGATGACCCTTCGCGTGCTCGCCGATGAGGACGAGGAGGTGGACGGAGACGATGAGGAGGACAAAGAGGAGGAGAACGAGGGTGGTGAACAGGCCGATGAACCCGACGAGGACGGCGAGGGCGCCGATGAGGAGATGTGCGTCGAGGTTTCCGCCACGGTCGCAGCAGAAGGCTGAGAGAGATCTGATCGCACACTCTATGACTATGTTGAGAACTGGGAAAGGGGCGCAAATATGACGAGATATGTTCACCACCAGCGCCACGTGCGCGTGACCTCAGATCTTTACGTGCGATCTTAAAAAGTGACAAGCGCCTTCGCGCCCAAAACAGCGCCCTTCCAAATCCGGAAGGGACGCTTCACCTCCATTCACACGATGGAGGCCTTGCTTCTTCGAGAACGCGTAGCCGAGCTCGCCGAGAGCAAGTGCGCCACCAGAATCCCTGTCGAACACGATTGCCAGTGAGTTTTGACGGGCTGTGAACAGATCCACACCACGTACGCACAGGTCCAACCTTGTTGCCATCGCGGATTGGTGCGCGGTGAACTACGTGACCCCGGGAGACGTCTGTTTGACGCGGGCTGAGACTTTGTTGCGCATCAAGGAGTACCTCAAGGATGCTCTGGTGATGGTGACGCAGCAAGTCTCAGCCTGCGCCACTACCATGCAGAGCAGCCTCGATCAGCAGGCGCTCGACTTACAGGAGGTCGACTCGACGATGGAGCTGATCGAGAACCGGCTCGCCTCGCAGAAGGAGCAGATTGCCCGCAGCGCGATGCTCGCGCAGTGCATGCGTAAGCTTCCAGCGCAATCGCTCGACCTTGACGATTCGATCGAGACCAAGGCCGTCGAGCCTGTGTTCCGCACGCCAGACGGCCTGATCAACTTTGACGCCCTCGACAAGCTCGGCCGGCACCCGCCGCGCCCCACCGCGCCCGCCAGCGCCCGGCCGCCGCCGCCGCCGCTGCCTCCGCCTCCGCAGCATAAAGATGGTAAGCCCTTGCCGGCCGGGTTCGTCATTGACGGACAACTCATTCGAGACCTACTGGAACGATCCTCGAAGTCATCCCCGCCCCCGCCACACCTCTCACCTGATCCCTCCAGCCACATAACAAACACGTTGAAGCCGCGGCTGAATTAAGTCGAGAGAAGAGAGAGAGAGAGTTGTGTGCGCGGGTGGGGGGTGCGGGTGGCGCCAATTGCGTGGGACTATAACCAAATTATCTGTCGGGACGACGCGTACACTTGTGCACGGCACGCATGACGGCACGTCGTCGGTAACCACCGGCCGAAGGATCTCTCGACCGGCTGATGGCGAGCCGGGGTCGTCCTAGGCATCGGCATCGCGCGGGCGCGCGCGCGCACAGCGCGACACTCGGCCGGATACCACTCGATCGACGACGCCCATGCCCCACTGTGCATGAGCAATTCGTTGCATGCTGCCCACTCCACAGGCCTCGCCGCAATACTCGGGCGGGCTGCAATACTACAAGTACGCACAGGTAACACGCGACAAAAGCGCCAGGCTCGGCTCGCCGATGCGACTCCGCCTACATCGGCGAGCCATGAAGCGCCGAGCCTCAGATCCGAGCCAACGGCCATGTTCCCAATGATGTCATCATGGGGATCGTGTCCGCATACGACCACCGACGTTCCGTGCCCCATCGCGCATCTTCACCCCCACCCTCTGTTGCGCTCCCGCACTGCCTGTGTCCTCCAACTGCCTGTGTCCTCCAACCGCCTGTGACCTCCGTCAGCACTCGACGTGTACCTAATCGGAGGACCAACCGCCTAACTCGGAGGGCAACGTGGCGGACTCGGCAGCGGCGGCGGCGGCTTCCGCCGCGGCAGCGGCAGCGGCAGCGGCAGCGGCAGCGGCGGCGGCTTCCGCCGCGGCAGCGGCAGCCTCCACCTTTGCGGCCGCGGCGCCCGCGGCCGCAGCCTTCTCCGCCGTGGCGGCCGCGGTGGCGGCGGCCTCGTACGCGGCTTTGACGATCTCCTCTTGATTACGCCTCCAATCATCGTAGTAGACGAAGCCGACAATCGCCACTGCGAAGAAGATTGCGGCGAGCACCACATACAGGAATTGGGTGTGCTCCTTGCGCCACCACTTGAGCTGCCAGGCTGGTGCATCAGGACGCTTGACTCGGAACGGGTTGTCCTCCTCCTCTACGGCCGCTGCAGCTGGCTTACGAGCGCGCAGCCCCACGGAGTCTCCGTGGCTGTGGGAACCTGCCTCGATGAGTCCGCCGAATTTGGCCTCAACCGACGCGTCGAGACCGTGCGCCTTCGCTAAATCGGCCGCGAGCTTGCGCGGGTCGTCGCCCTCGTGCAGCTCGATCCGGCCGGTGCGGCCAGGCCCGAGGTTGACAGGTGCCGATGCCGGTGCATCCGCGGGCGCCACCGTGGGCACGTTGGGGGCGCTCGCCGCCCCAGCACCCTTGCGTGTCGGAGCCGTGGGCGGCGTGGGCATCGGCGTGTCCACGCCAGGGTCAGCCGCCGCTTTCGACGAAGCCGCAGACTCGGAGGCGGAGGGTGCGGCGGCAGTGACGCCCATGGGGCCCTCAGATGGGGTACCATTGTATTTCTCCTTTTTCTTCGCGGACTTATCCTCCACGTCACCTGTGGTCGCCACCACCGCCGCTGCCACCGCTGCTGCCGCTGCTGAGGACGCTGCCGACTCACCGCCGCCGCCGCCGCTGCCACCAGCTTCTTCGGCTCTGCCTTGAGCGCTCGCTTTCTTGGCGGTGGCAGCTAGCTCGTCCTCGTCATTGTCTGCGAGGTCGAGCTCCCCACGATCCACTCCACTCTTCGTGCAAGAGACTGGTGGCACTGGTGGCTCGGCCTTGGTGGGCGTGCCCGCCGAGGCTGCCGGCGCGGCGCCCTTGGCGAGCTGGGTCTTGTCGGCACTTCCTTGGCCGTCGAGGGGTGGCGGTGGACACTTCGCACCTTCAATCTCAGCTACTGCCGACTTGAGCAGTGCTACGCACATACGGTGGTTCTCGGAGCTGCCGTGGAGCGCCCACTCGAGCGCGGATCGGTTCTGGAAGCGCACGCTGAGCGACTCGTCGTTGCCCTCGTCGAGGAGCATGCGCACGCAGTCCACCTGCCCCACCGAGGCCGCCGAGATGAGGGCGGTCCCTTTGCCCTTGAGCACCTCGCCCGTGCTGGCGCCCTCGTCCAAGAGCAGCCGCGCCATGGCGCCGTCGCCTTTATGGCACGCGACCATCAGAGCCGTCTTGCCATGCGCCGTGCATGCGTTCACGTCCGCTGAGTGCTCGAGCAGCAGCCGAGCAACGTCGAGCCGCGACGCTGTGGTCGCGGCGAGCAGCGCCGTCTCGCCGTTCTTGAGCGCAATGTTGGGCGAAGCGCGCGCGTCCAGCAGCAGCTGGGCCATCGAGCAGTTGCCCTGGATGCACACTGCGTACAGTGCCGTCGCGCCGCCCTCGCCCGGCGCCGCGTTGATGTCCACGACCTCCTCACTCTCAAGCATACGACGCACGGACTTCTCGTCGTTCGCGGTCGCGGCGCGATAGAACCGATGCGTGCGGGTCACCTCCGGGTTCTGCTGCTGCATGCCCATCGCCTGCAGTGCGGCCGCCTGCTGCTGCTCCGCAGTAGTGGTCGCCGCGCCGCCGCCGCCGCCGTGCGCGTGCCCGTGCGCGGGCCCGTGCGGCTGCCGCTGCTCCTCGTACCCCGCTGGCGCGTGCTTGAGCAGCAGTTCGACGAGCTCGTTGCGCTGCTCGCGCTCGGCGAGCATGATCGGGGTCCACTCCTGCACCTTGAAGGTAGGATCGGCTTTGGCCTCGAGCAGCACCTTGGCGAGCTCGATGTGTCCCTGGTGGCATGCAACCCACAGGGCGGTCATCTGGTTGGCGTCGATCTGGTCCACCTTGGCACCATGTTTCAGGAGCAGCTTGACGATGTCGAGCTTGCCGTCTTGACACGCCTTGTACAGGGGCGTGGCACCGTCCTCGCGCGGCTGGTCGGGCGGGGCCTTTGCCTCGAGCAACAGCTTGACTGCGTCTGTGTGCCCGAACTCGCACGCCACGTAGATAGCTGTCGCGCCGCCGTGCGGGTGCGGCCACTTCAGCAGGCTGTCGAGCTCCTTCGCGTGCCGCTGCAGCAGCTTCTTCAGGTGGCGCACGTTGCCATGGTAAGCGGCCGTGTAGACCAGCGAGCCCGGATCCGCTTCGGGCATGAAGATCGCAGCACGAGCCGCGGCGCTGCGCTGCGCTCGCTCGACGCTCGCGACGCTCGACGGGAGATACACGTGTGAAATAAAACCGTGGCTGTGAATTGCAGTTAAATGGGCGCACTCGCGTCCTATTACAACACCATGCGCACAACCCTGCTCGGAGCTCGGACGTCCAGCCAGCCTTGCGCCAAGCGCGAGCTCGCAGCTCAGGCAAGCAGCCGGGCTCTCCGGACCTCAGACAACGGCTCTGTCATCCCTCCGCTCGGCCGTACTGTGTCTGTGAACGTGGTCGCGTGGTGTGTCGGTTTGGAACTAAAGTAGGGTGAAATCTCCGGGAACTCACCGAGATCACCTATAACTACTTAGGAATCGCCTACTTTTCGCATACAGACACCGCATGACCCGCGCACTAGACGCGCATCGCAGCCATGCGATCAAGCGCAGTACCAGAGTTAACTAATGTAGATTTCGCCGGCGTTTTGATTTGCGTGTCCTCCGCATGCACATGAGGGTTGAAGTCGAGGGGCGGGGAGAGTGACATGGAGACGGATCGTTCTGTCACCCCTCTCGTGAACGAAGCCGTCCGTGATGTCACTCCAATAGATCGGACCAGGTAGTCGGTCGCTTGCCCGACGCCTCGGAGCACGCGGCTGGTGGTGGCTCGAGGCGGGGCTGAGTTGTGCAGGCGCGGGGAGAGGGATCGGGAACGTACTGTCACCCCTCTCGTGAATGAAGCCGTCCGTGATGTCACTCCAATAGATCGGACCAGGTAGTCGGTCGCTAGCCCAACGCCTTGGAGCACGCGGCTGGTGGTGGCTCGAGGCGAGGTCGAACTTTGATCTGGTGAGTCCCGGGTGAGCGCAGGGTCAAACTCATCAGTTGCTCCCGGTGAGGAGCGACCAATAGAAGGACCATATGACAAGTGATCGATCCTCTCCTCGCGCTGCAGCCAGCTAAAGATGTCGCTGCGTGTGTTCGTCCTCGCAAGCGCGATGCACACGAGACGTTCCCACTCTGCGACCCAGCAGTACCACCCACGATGCACGCGCGAAAGTCGCAAGTAGACCTCGCCGATGCGCGCACGCAGCACCAAGGGCGCGCGCTGTAAACGTGCCTGACGTTGAAGCACCCACGAGCGCCACGCGCGGTACATGGCTCGCTGCCGCCTCCATCGCTCAGCGCGATTCATGGACTCCTCGAACAGCTTGCCCTCGTAACACCTGTAGTACTTGGAGACCCACGTGGGCGGCTGCTGCCAAAAGTTGAAGGCCTCGGCGAGCAGCAGCAATGCGAAGCGGTGTGTGCATGCCCGCAGCCGCTGCCACATTAGGGAGCGTCGGCGCCACTGGTCGGCACACAAGTTGAACGCGCGCCACGTCCTCACAAGTTGAGTGCCACGAGTAGAAACCCACGAGTTCAATGCGACCCACGAGTTGAACGCGCGCGACATTTCGAGATTGCGGAGCTTGCGTGCAGTCCGGCTGAGCATCCGCTCAAGCGCCGCGCGGCGCATCTTGCTCTCCTTGCCTAGAGGAAGTTTGATGGGCAGCTGCTCCAAGGAGTGCGAAACTGACTCGGCCGCGTCGGCCACCGTCTCCGCGACTGTGTAGATGCCCCTCCACACTCCCATCAGCGCGCTCAAAGGCTTGCTCACCACCTTCTTGACGCGCGTGGCTCTGGCTGTAGGAATGTCGGTGGTGGTGGGGGGGAGGCTTGGGATGTGCAGGTTGTCACGCCACCAGTCGTCGGAGGTCGGGGCGCTGTTGAGAGGGTCCGATGCAGCGTGTGGTCTTGTCAGTTCGAGTTCCGCGCGCAACGGCCCCGACTCACGCTCGAGCCCGAACGTGGTGAAGCCGCCAACATAGCCCCCCCTGGAAGGAGCTGCGCGCACCGGCTCCAAGTCGGGCACGGGCACGATCGTGGTGAAGCCACCTATGTACCCCCCACTGCCTCTTTGGGGGCTTGCCAGTCCTGGTTTCTTCTTCGACGGGCTCGGCGGGCTCAGGGCGGCCGGGTCATCGGTGGTGGGGAGGGGCAGGAGGCGAGGGGAGACTGCCGTCTGTGGGGAGACTGCCATCTGTGGGGAGACTGCCGTCTGTGGGGAGACTGCCGCCTCCTCGAGCACCGCTTCCGCTACCACCACCACTACCCCTGGCTCGGAGTGAAGCGCTTGCGCCCGTTCTTCGGCTTCGCGCGCACGTGCCTCGGCGGCTGCGAGTTGACGGCGCATCGTAGCCTCGCGAGCGGACCAAGCTGAGGCTTTGGTGGACTGGCCGGCTTGCTCCACCACCTCCAAGAGCCTATCTACGGTCTTGTGGGCTGTGTGCAGCTCGGCAGTTAGCTCACGCAAACGTGCCTCGCGCGACTCCCTGGCCGCCTCGGCCAGCATGGCCGCCGCCTCGGCCGCCTCGGCGGCTGCATCGGCCGCCGTCTGGGCCGCGAGCCAATCTCGCGCTGCTGCGTCCGCCTCGGCCGCCGTCACGGCCGCTGTCTTGCTCGACTCCCGGACCGGCGCCTCGCTGCGCCTCGCGACGACCTCTCGGGCGCCGTCTCGGCCAAGTGCACCCGACCGAGAGAGGTCCTCTCGAATGCATGCACCCGGCCGAGAGAGGTCCTCTGGAATGCATGCACCCGGCCGAGAGAGGTCCTCTCGAATGCATGCACCCGGCCGAGAGAGGTCCTCTCGAATGCATGCACCCGGCCGAGAGAGGTCCTCTCGAATGCATGCACCCGGCCGAGAGAGGTCCTCTCGAATGCATTCGGGTATGGGTCCGCGTATGTTGGACGCCTTGTACGCCGTAGCCACCATCGCACCCTCGGCCACCGCAGCTAGTACCTGAGCCATGTCGGCGTCTACGTCTGCCATGGCCTCTTCTGCAAGCTCGTCCGGCGTGGAGCTCTCCTCAACCTCAGAGGACCCCACGATTAATGCTAAGAGGGCGTCCACCCTCGCCGCGGCCGCGTCCGCCTCTGCCGCGTCTGCTTTCTCAGCCTCAGCCTTGGCATCATCAACAGCCAGCTGGGCCGCGGGAGGACTCATCCAATCAAGCGGTTGCCACCACTCCTTGGGAGCGGCCTGCACAGCCACCGCCTCCCCGTCTGCCGCCTTCTCGGCGGCTGCATTCTCGGCCGCCGCCCTCTCGAAAACCATCCAATCCAGCGGTTGCCACCACTCCTTGGGAGCGGCCTGCCCGGCCGCCGCCTCCTCTTCTGCCGCCTTGTCGGCCGCCGTCTTCTCGAAAACAATCCAATCAAGCGGTTGCCACCACTCTTTGGGCGGGGCTTGCCCGGCTGCCGCCTCACCGGCTGCCGCCTTCTTCTTCGCCGCCGCCTCTTCGGCCGCCGCCTTCTCGGCCGCCGCCTTCTCGGCGGCCGCCCTCTCGGCTGCCGCCCTCTCGGCCGCCGCCTTCTCGGCCTCCTGCCGGAAATGTTTAGCAAACTTGCGTATTGATACGGTGTTGGGCGTTTCGTAGCCGCTTGCGCCGCAAGGTGTGGGAATCGTCGGACGGTGCGCTCGAGGCGCCTCAAAATGCAGGGTCTTAGGCGCGGATATGATGTCGGCCACAAGAGCACCATCTCATCGGCCGCCGGCTCCTTGCACGGCTCCTCGGATGATGTGGCAGAAGTGAGAGAAGAAGTCATGATGCGGATTCCCTCGGCCGATTCCTCTGCCAGCCGCTGCCTCATCTTCTGCTGGAGACGAAGGAACTTGCTGGCGCTGTCTTGAACCGTCTGGCTCGCTCGCAGTCTTCGAATGGCTACCATGATTTCTCGACGCGCATCCATTTCATCTGGCGCTACATGAACATGTAGCGGCATCGGTGCCCGCCCAGGACATCGAAACTTGACAAATTAGGCGTGTATGCCCTTCATTTTGGTATGCATGTAGTTGAGCCCCTCCCTGCCGCTGGCCTCGTTGGCTCTGCGACACCGACAGCGAAACGTAAACACTATACACCCCCAGGACCACAGGTCCCGCACCGCCCGCACCGTTATGTGTGAAAGCAGCGGCCAGCGCCGTGACCAGTGTAGAGCAGCTCCCCCCAAAGAGCAGCGCACTTTTGTAACGCGGTGAGAACACCACACAGAACATCAATGACGTGTGACGACAACGGCTCTACTCTTTTTGGAAAGATCAGTGATATGTCGGGACAGGCAGCAAGGGCGGTAAGGCTCTGTGCAACTTGATGCTCGTAGACTTCGACCTTGTAACTGTCCCCGGAAGTGTTGTACTCGATGTGCATCTCGGGCGTGCTGAAATAGGCCAAAGGCTTGCCGTTCATTAAGCTGGACTTCTTCAGGGCTTGGAACGTGCGTTCGACTTGGGGGGTGCGTTCGATCTCAGGCTTGGCGACTACTGCCTGGAAGGTGGAGCTCGACGGTTTCCCAGCTGCCGGCGGAGGCACCTCAGCCTGAACCTTGGCGCACTTAGACAAGGTCTCGTTGCTCAGCCGATCGCTCTTGTGCGCCTACAAGCTCTTCCTGTCGGGAAAGCGAGCACCGCAACGGTCGCAATGCGAGACGCGATGCACACTTGCAGCAGCTGTCCCACCATCAACGGTCCGGACACTTGCGCTGTTCGGACGACTAGTGTCGTCACTACGTGGCCCGTCCTTGGCTAGCGCGGCTGTCGATGGGCGTTGTCGCGGGGGCGTCGTCTTGGAGCCGTTGGCGCTGCTCGAGGTTGTTGGGGTGCTGGGTGTGCCTCTTGTGCTGTATGGATCAGATACGCTCAGTAAGCTGCTCTTCGTTGCAGGCATTGCCGTGGGGACCCTGTAGATCTGAGCCTCCGAGTCGGGTGAGACGAGCATGTTGCAAATGCCATTGCCATAGCGACCGAAGTCGACAGAGACTCGGCGGTGCTTGTCAGGCACGTCCACAGTGCAGGCCCCGATAACCGTGCCGATGTCGCCTTTCACGATGGTCACCGGGTTCTGAAGATATGTGATACGCGAGCCCACTGTATCACCCTTGGCGAAACCACCGAGAAGCTGAACGTCATGCTGTGCCTGGCGTCGATCCTCCTCAAGCCTTCTCTGGCGTCGCTCCTCCTCATGCCTTCGACTCGCATCCTCTTCGCGCCGGCGGTCCGCACGTCGTTGCACCTCCTCTTTGCGCTCGAGCTCTTCCCGGGCATGTCGTGCTTCGTCTTGGCGTCTGCGATCTTCTGCCCTCCGCGCTGCTTCCTCTTCGCGGCGTCGCTCCTCCTCGCGCTGGCGCTGAAGAGTTGCGCTGTGCTCTTTCTCCCGTGCAGCCATCGCGCGCTCTGCTGCACCCAGGCGCTGGGCAGCTTCGATGGCCTTGCGAGCTTCGAGGGCTCGATGAGCCGAATCGATCTGTTTGGTAGCTTCTTGATCCTGGCTAGCCTTACTGCGCTTGGAGTCGGCTTCTGCCTTCACCATGGAGCCTGCGCTGCTGCCCACTACACATTTGACTGTCGTGGAATCCTCGGCGTCAGCTTCCGCCCTCATGCGCTCAATCGTGCGTCGTCCGTACCACTCTTGCCCTTCACTACAGATGTCATGACTGGCTTTGACGAGCTGGGATGCCATCCGCACTTGACGCTTTGCGGCTGTTTGTGGTACGCTGCTGCTGATCGACCTCTTCTCGACATCCTTCGCGGCATCTTGCTCGAGGAGATTCATCACCACCTTCAACGTGTTGAGGTCATCGTCAGTCGCATTGCCGACATTCAGCTTGGACATGAGCCGCGCGTTTAGGGCGATTAGCGTCTCACGATCCGCCATGCGCACGCAAAGTGATGGCGAGCGCACCAACACACTGCGCTCGAGGAGACCCATCACCGCCTTCAACGTCTTGAGGTCATCATCAGTCGCGTTGCTAGCCATCAGCTTCGACATGAGCTGCGCGTTTAGGGCGAGGAGCATCTCACGATCCGCCATGTGCGTGTGCGAAGTCGAGCACCCATCCACTCCAACGCGCACGCGCGCGCGCAAAGTTGACGATTCCCGGTTCCAAAATATCGACCTCTTCACAGACAGTACAAACGCAGACTTTCAGACTTTAAGTACGGTTTTACCCAAAGGGGTCCAGGGGAGGGATTGATATCTGGATTTACACACAATCCTCATAGCCTGATTTCAAACTCGCCTGAGTGACGCCAAGTGGCAGAGTACACGTCACGCGAGGGTGATACCCAGGCATACAGGGCGTGTACGGTGTTCAGCAGTGTGTCGAGTGTCCCGCTGGAATGCCGATGACGAAGTCATCAGTCAACGCTCGCCCGCGGCACCCCCTATTCTCACTTTTCAGGTGATCTCTGAGGGCGGTAGGTCACTGCTCACTCTAGACTCTTGTTGGCGTTCGGTTCTACCCAGACGAGAGACCTTTTAACGGACACTTCATGTAGTACGCACAATCAAATATTACTCCTTGAACAAGATCCGTTCCATGGCGAGCGCCGAGCGGCCCACGCAATAGTAGTCCTGCCGGCGGCCGGCGACGACAAAGCCCATCGCGAGGTAGAGAGCTTTGGCGGGCTCGTTGGTCTCGTCCACGTGGAGCGTGCAGCACTGCGCGCGCGCCTTACTTGCCATTTCGAGGGCGTGGGCCATCAGAGCGCGCCCCACGCCGGAGCGCCGTGCGTTCGGCGCGACGACCAGCTTGGTGATGGCGAGGGTGAGGGAGGAGCGCTGGAGCACTGCGTACCCGACGCACGTGGTCGGCGCGTCGAGGGGCGCCGCACAGAGGAGCGTGACACCGCGGCCTCGCACCTCTTTGGCTACGTCCATCGCCTCATGCTTCGCAAACGCGCGCCGCTCGATGGCCGAGCACAGCCCGACCCAATTCTCATCCGCGCGGGCGGCGATCGAGACGCGCGCCGCCGCCGCCGTCGCGCGCGCATCGACGGTGAGGCCGCCTGATGCTGGCTCAGGCGCCCGTGTCGCCTCGGCGGGTGCGCGCTGTGGCGGCGGGTCCGGTGGCGGCGGCGGGGCCGGTGGCGGCGGGGCCGGTGGCGGCGGCGGGTCCGGTGGCGGCGGGGCCGGTGGCGGCGAGGCGCGCGGAGCAGCAGGCGGAGGAAGCTCCTCCGCAGCTGGGGCTGCCAGCGGGGCCGATGGCACGTCTGCCTGCGCGGTGCTGAAAGTCGGCCCTGGAGGCGAGGGTGGTGCAGATACCGCGGCATCACTGGTGAACACAGCAGCATCACAGGCTGTGCCATCCGCCTCACATGCGCGGGGATCACCCGCGCCCTGCGCCTCGCACGCACAGCCGCCCAGCGCCGCCCCGCACGCCTCCGCCCCGACCGTGGGCTCACCCGAGTCGCCCTTGCAGCAGCGCCCAAGTGTGACGGCGCGCACCTCGTCGGTAGCGTAATTCGCGTACGAGCCACCCGCCTTTGCATAGTTATCCATCGGGTACGTTGGCAGCCAGTCGCGCACCCCCAGGGCGATCTCCGCCTCGTACGGCGTGAGCAGCGGCGCCGCGAACGCGTGCCCCCAGTCAATGGAGAGTCGCGGGCATGCGACCTGGATCCATGCTTCCACATGCTCGATCGCTGCGAGCTTCGCCGGGAAAATCTCCGAGAGGAGTAGCGTGACCTGGGTGCATCCCTTTCGCGCGAGGAGCGCCTGAAGGTGCTGGAGCACGTCGGGGTTGCCCTGCCGGCCGAGCGTGCCGAGTACCAAGCCCCAGCGTGTCGCGCCGCGCGCCGTCGCGATCGCCGCCTGCCTGAGCGCATGCATCCGTCCATGCTCGTATCGCTCGCGCGTGATGGCCTTTGAGTAAGGGTCATACCGGTAGAGCGGCACGTGCGGGTTCTGGATCATGACCGACTCAGGGTGGAAGCGACCATCGGCCACGAAGACGCACGCGTCGAACCCGTCGAGCTGCGGCGACGTGCATCCCAGCACCTCGCCCGCTGAGAGGGGTCGGCACTGCGGCAACTCCACCGTGGCGAAGCGAGCGCTGAGCGCGGCGCGCGCGGCGTGGAGCGCGCCCGCAAACTGGATGGTACCACACAGGGCGAGGCGCTGCTCCGGTGCAAAGTTGAGCGCCACCGTGTCCACCAGGTGCGGTGTGTCAATCGAGATCTCGACGAAGACGTAGAGCACGTCGGTCGCCATGCGATCGATGGGCACGAGGCATGAGTGGCCATAGTGCACGAGCAGCAGGCAGCCGAGCGCGGCGGCGCTCAGGTCGTCGACGCAGCACGCGCCGTACGTCACGTCGCCCATGATCACGCATTCGACTGCCGCGAAGCGCTCGAGGATGTCAGCGATCGCGCACGCGTACAGCAACAGGCCCTCGGGCATCTGCAGCGCCACAAGCGGCGGCTCTGACGGCGACAGCTGCTCGGCCGGCCGCTGCGCGATCATCTGCTTGAGGCGCCAGATGGTCTTTGGGATCTCAAAGTTATAATTCGGCGGCAGCGCGCCCAGCGCGACGAGCAACTCTGGGTCCTCTGTGATGGCTGCCGGGATCTGCGAGACAAATCGGCGCCGCGGCGGCCGGGCCTTGGTCACCTTGGGCCCGGCAACGAGCGCCGTCGAGGGGTCAGCTGTGGAAGGCGCCGCGGGGGACTTCGCCGCCCCGAGTCCGCCGAAGCGTGGCCGCGGCGGCGGCGGCGAGTGAATACCCGGGTCGGAAGGCACGGTTGCCATGTGGTACGACGTCGCTCTCGCAAGTGAGGTGTGAAATGAGAGACTTCGGCGTCTCGTCCTTGCTAGGCCGGAGCAACTTTGAGAATGCATCAGTCCCTGAGAATCACCATCCTACTCCGCGTCACTATTGTCGCTGAGCGTGCTGAGCCTCGGTGAGTTTTGTGTATATCGTGTGATGAGTCCCGTCATCAAGGAAGGCCGCAAGAGAGCTCCTCAAACAAGCCCTGGTGCGACACCAACCGTTGCCTGACCGTCCAGCTGGCCGGCGCTCGAGCGCGCAACATGATCAGCAGCTTCACAACCGGCAGCGCTGCCGCACCCAGGAGACCTGACCTCTCCAAGACGCACGCGGCGCGCGTGCAGGAGGCCTACTCGTCCAAGACTCTTTGCACGCGGCCGCGTGTCCCGATGGGCTTGGACATCGATGAGATGATGCCGGCTACAGCTGATCAAGCTCAGAGGCTGAAAGACGCCGATTTGGGGAAGGCCGTTACGAGACTCGAAATGCAGCTGGTCGAGGTCCTGTACTCGAGAACAACTGCGCACTTCGGTGAGCACCGCGTGTTGAAGAGCGCCTTCAACAAGTTTGATACGGACAATTCAGGCGCGATCGACTTCAATGAGTTTAAGCACGCCCTCGAGTACATCGGCCTACACACGCAGGAGTCGGGCCTTCCCGGCAACGGGGGCATGCCGGAAGTTGTCCTTGAGGCCTTGTTCCGTAAGTACGACCAGGATGGCTCGGGCCAACTGGAGTACATGGAGTTTGTCAATGCTCTGCTGGCGAACAAGGATGTTGGCCAGCTGGGTTGAGAGCAGGTGCACTTGTTTGGGGACCTGATGCAGCAGCAGGAGGAAAAGCCAGGAGCTCACCTTGTCTTCCGAGATGAAGAATCGTGCAGCAGCAGCTGCGCACGTCAGCACCGTTGCACGTCACCGCTGCGCCATACGGCGATACGGATTCGGATACCGTGTTCCAGGCGGATGGTCGGATAGTTCCGTATCTCACTGGTCGTTCAATCTAAGGTCTGAAACCGCAACGCAGCACACGCTAGACCAGAAACTAGGTCCCCAATGATCCTATCTCATTCCCAAAAATGCCAAACCAGCCAAATGGGGTCCGTGCCGGGTGCGGGTCGCCGACGTTGCACCTGGCAGTGGCACCTCCTCATTCTCATGTCGCTGTGAGGGACACTAGGGCTCGCATACCGCACCGATTTCGTGTCAGAGTCGGGCACCTGCATGCCAGCGCTCGCACGTTGTCAGAGAAAACGACGAAATCCTTAGTTTCGTTAGTTTGAGTTTAGTTTGAGTTTGATGGCGCCGACCGCCACACGTGGCGGCGTCGCGGCGCGTGGAGCGGGAGCGAAGCCAGTCCTCGCCACGAAGCCCGCTGCCTCATCGAAAAAGGCCGAGAAGGCGAAGTCCAAGGGACAGGTGGACAACCGCATGCTGTACTACGCCGGCGGCGCAGCAGGCGCCGTGGTTGCCATTATTGTCGGCAGCGCGCACCTGCTGAAGCGAGCGCGCCGCGCGGAGCGCCGCCGCTTGGCGGCCATGTCTGAGGAGGAGCGCGCCGAAGAGGAGGCGCGCATTGCCGCCGCGCGCTGGGTCGTGAGCGAAGGCACGATGCTGCTCATCGCCATAGGGCTGCTGCTGCTCTGCGTCGGTGGTGTCATCGCCTACTTCTTTGGGACGCGCATCCGGGCAAAGTACGTGGCGATGCATGAGGCGATGCGCGAGCGTGCTGGTCGTGCGGCCGCGGCCGAGGCCAAGGCGGCCGCCGCTGTCCAGAACCGCGAGCAGCGCCTCGCTGCACGGGCGGTGCGCGCGAAGCGACTCGCCGAGGAGCGGATGAAGCAGCAGGCATTCGAGGCTGAGCTGCTCGCGGAGATTGCGCGATTCAAGGCATCCGACCAGCAGGCGGCGGCCGAGGAGGCGGCCGTCAGGCTCGCCGAGTACCAGGAGGCCTGCCGCGAGGCCGAGCGCATCAAGGAGGAGCAACGACGACCGAGCTCGGGAGCCGTCTGTGGCGGAGGCGGGCTCGATGATGAGGATGATTGGGACATAGGCGAGTGGGAGCAGACCGAGTGGGCCGACGATGGTGGCGACGATGGTGGCGACAGCGGCCACGCCGGGGAGCCCGGAGAGGAGGAGAATGACGAGGACGAGGACGAGGACGAGGACGAGGACGAGGACGAGGGCGGAGCAGCGCACTTGCCTGCAGCTGAGCGCATGGAACTTGCCGATGGGCCCGCCCGCGGCACGCGCATCAGCCTCGAGAATCTGAAATTGCCCGAGGCGGTGACGCTGCGCGCGGAGTCCGTGTGGCTGCAGCTCGCGTGCACGCGCTGTGCCGAGCCGACAGAGCTCATCCTCTCGGGTCTGGTCGCCTCCGAGGCCGAGCGCAAGGCATGGTGCGACAAGTGCGCGTGCATGCTCTCGGCGGCGTTCCGGCCTGCACTGCTGCATGGGAGCAGTGGGCTTGTCGGGCACGTGGATGCGCTCAACTGCACGGTCGCCGACGTGCCACGTGTCACGGTACTCGCCACCTGCGGCCGTTGCTATGCCGAGCTGCCTCCTCTCGAGCTGCAACGTGGGCGGCGCGTCCAGTCGGGCTGCCGCCAGTGCTCCGCTCCGATGCAGGTACAGATGAGTAACGTCAAGGTTGACCGGCTCGCGGGTGGCGGCACGGCCAGCGGTGCCAAGCCGAGCGGCGACGACGACGAGGACGAGCTCGAAAGCTTGCTCAAGAAGCTGCGAAAGAAGAATGCCGATCAACTCAAGACTCTAGGCATCACCGTTGGGAAGCCCCTACCTAATAAGGGCGCGTGCTCGCACTTCAAGCACTCGTTCCGCTGGCTGCGCTTCCCTTGCTGCGGGCGTGCATACCCGTGTGCCATGTGCCACGCCGCCTCCGACTGCCCCGCGGCAGAGCTCGGTGCGTGGGCGAATCGCATGCTGTGTGGCAAATGCTCGCGCGAGATGCCCTACTCCGACCAGCCATGCTCCTTCTGTGGCAATACCTTCCACGGCCCCGGGGGCGCGCACTGGCAGGGCGGTGATGGCTGCCGTGACCAGCGGCGGCTGAGTACCAAGGACTCGCGCAAGCACAAGGGCGTCTCCGTCGACGGCGTGAAGAAGAGCTCTTCTGCTAAGAAGCATCGCGTCGGCGTCCTCGGGAAAGTCAACTCGGCGGCGAAAAGTGCGGCACATGCACGTGTGGGTTAGGGGGGCTGGGGGTGGTGTGGCAAAGGCCCTCCGGCCCGGGGGTGGTGGGATAGTCGCGCGCCAACGGACGTACGAGAGGCCTCTGCCCGCAAAGGCATGGCCCACTAGGTGACTTCGGCAGGTGTTAAGGGAGAGTCCACAGTGTACGCGGGGTAGATTATGGTTATCATGAGCTCACACTATCCCCTAAGGGCACGCTGGCGTGCCTCATGAGACGGGAGTCTCCTCAGGCGGCGGCGCATCTGACTCGGTCGGCGGTGCATCCGCCTCAGGCTGAGGCGCACCTGCTGCGGGCGCCGCATCTGCCACCTCCCCATCTGCAACCTGCGAGCGAGGATATGGGCACGGTCATGAGGGCTGAACGCGATATCCAGAAGCGCGAGTGGCCGGGCGACTCGTGGCACCTCAGCGAATTGCGCAAGGTACATGGAGATCACGCGAAATGGATCGGTGGACTCCTGCTTGATGGCTTGGTTAACGGCCTCGGAGAGCTTCTCCTCGATGCCGTACTTTGTGATGTAGTCGCGCACCTTCTGGATGGAAGACACCGTGTCCGCCATGAGTGTCCTGGGCACCCAGCCCTCCTTCCCGACGGCCGTGTGCAAAACGAGAAGGCTTTTTCGATGTGCCGGTAAAGTACCGGTAGGAACTTGTAGATACCGAGACAGCGTTTTCGAGAGGACGAGTCACCCCAAACTTATGCATGGGCTTTGGGCTGCTCCACCACATGCTCCACCTCCTTGGAGAGGGGTAGCTCAGAGTCGGTCTGTCCACAGGATGCCTGCATGGGCTCCGCGATCGCCTCCCCGATGGGCTTGTCGGCGCGGATCCGCTTCCGCGCCACAGGCAGCACCTCCCGCCAGCCCGAGTATTGGTCCTCGGGTGGCTTGAGCACGCACTTGAGCGGTGCATGCACCACGCCGCGGTCTCCGAGCCAGTGGTGCCGAGGCTGGCGTGTGTCAACCATGGGACGGGGTTTCGTCGGTCGGATGGGCGCCGCTTGGATAGACGGCTTGGGCGGCCAGGTGCTCGCCGCGCTCGCTGCAACTCCGGGGGCACAGCCGAGCGCTGCGTCCGCCGCTGTCTCCCTCTCATATGCTATCGCACTCACCCGAACGGCCTGGTGGGTGGAGCTGTCGTCGTACGCGGCCGGCAAGCCCTGGCGCATTAAAAGGGCGGCTCCGAAGCCAGTGACGTGGCGGGTGCCCGCGAGGCAGCTGATGGCGCTGCGCGCATCCAAGGGCTTGTCGAAGATGATGAGCGCATGCGCCGCGCCGCGTGCCACATTGCGTATCGTCAGATGGGCCGGCGTCAGGTTGTGATTTGCGAGCCAGGCACGCACCCATGTTTCGGAGATCGACACCGGCGTCGGCCACGGACCAGTACGCGCCTCGAGGGCACCTTTGACCATCACCAACCGCCCCGTACGCCCTGCCTCGTCCAGGACCGCCGGCGCGATCGGCGCATCGAACGCACGTGGCGCCGCCCCCGCCGACGAGGCCCCCTCGGGAGCGCCGAGATGGGCGCGCGCTCTTCCAAGGTCGCGTTCTCGCTCGAGGCCGCGGGGCGCCGAGATGGGCGCGCGCGAGTCGCGCATACCTCCGGCGGCTGCGGCGGCTGCGGCGGCGGCGGCGGCGGCGGCGGCGGTGCGAGTCCGCGGGTCCGCACCGCCGCCCCCCGCGCCGCTCGCGCCCGTCTCGGCGCTCGTCTCGGCGCTCGTCTCAGAGACAACGCCGTGATGGGCGCCGCCACCTCCTCCCACGCCACCTCCTCCCACGCCACCTCCTCCCACGCCACCTCCTCCCACGCCACCTCCTCCATGAGTCGGACGAGGCTCACGGCGTCCATCGGCGCCGAGATGGGCGCTCGCTTCGAAGCGGCTTGACTCGGGGCCCGCGGGCTGCGCCGAGGACGGCGCCGCGACACGCGGGTCGGCGCCCAGGGGCACGCGCGGGTCGGAGGGCATCCCATGCGGCGGGTAACGCAACGGCTGTTGGCCCGAATGTTGAGGGACGGGATGGCTGCCGGGATGGCTGCCGCTCGGTACGGCGCTCGGGACGGGCCCCGGGACAAGCTCAGCGGTGCGGCCGGACTGGCTTGCGCGGATGGCCTGCCCCGCGGCGGTGCCATCGGGGTCTAGGGTGGCGACCATCTGGGTGCTGAGAGTGCGGATGGCGAGCGCACCCTTGGAGAGGGGCTGGTTGGCATCGCGCAGGCTGGCAACGGCCACGTTAGCCGCGCGCGCGGCCGTTGGATCACTAAAATGGATGGTCACGAACACGTGCGTTGCGTAGTTGGCGTGCCGATGCACGACCATCTCTCGCACGGCCCCAAACAGCGAGAAGGCCTTGCGCACCGCGACCTGCGTCGCAGTGGGCGGGATTCCCCTGATGAAGAGCTGCGTGCACCGTTCGGCAGCGCCCCCAAGCTCGAGGGGCGCTGCCGCAGCGCTGCCACCGTCCTTGGCGATGCCGCCAAAGGGTTGCACGCTGTGCGGCTGCTGCTGCTGCTGCTGCTGCGGCGGCGGCGGCGGCGGCGGCGGCGGCGGCGGCGGCGATGAGGATGGCACCAACGGCGACTGATCCGCTGTCGCGACGCCGCCACTGGGCTTACCGGTGCGCGTGTCGCTGGGCGCGGGAAGGAGTGCCGGTGCCGGCGAACGGGTGTGCGCCTCGAAGGCCGTCTCCGCGATCTCGCCCGTCGGATCCGCGTGCATCTGCGCCTCGGGAGCCCACACGTTTGCGAGGTAGATCATGCCGTCGGCCGCAGCTTCGAGCGCCCGTGCGGCATCGGCTGCGTGGCGGTACACCACGCCTGCTGCCCGCAAGGACAGGCCAGAGGCCGGGTCGATGTACAAGCGAAAGAGCTCGATGCTCCCAAATTGCAGCAGGAACTCGTAAATGTGCCTCGGCGACAATGTGGGGCCAAACCCACAGAAGAAGAGGCGGCGCGGCGGGTCAGCCGCAAAACCCACGCCCTCCGAATCCGACTGACGAGGCGAGCTCACCGCTGCAGATGCTGGTGGCACCAGTGCCAGCAGGGCGTCTAGATGGGAGTCTAGGTCGGGAGTCGCGTCCAGCGCTTGGCGGATGATGGCCGCACAGTGAGCTGTGCGCTCCTGGTACTCCTCCTCTTCGCGCTCGGACTCGTCCGTGGAGTCTTCGTTCAAGTTCATGGCTGCCGCTCACCAGCACCACGCCCGACTCCGTCGAGTGTGGCCCCCGTGCGCAAGCGAGGGCCGGCGCACGCTCACTGAGGTGCGCAAAGCCCCGGCACCCTTCGTGCACACAGCGACAGCTTTCGTGCCCCGTGGGCGCGCCTTGGGGAGTGTGTTTTTCATCAACGACCCGGAGATGCAGGAGCGCGAAGTCTGTTTCCAGGGGAGACTTGTTTGTAGCGTGCGTGCGTACATGTACATGTACTCGTCTCATTTTTTGAGTCTTCGACGAACGTCTGACTTGTGTAACCGTCTTCCGGGAGTTCCTTGTCCTCCTTTCCGGTCTCCGGAAATAGAGGCAGAAGAGGAAGACCATGCCTCCGAGCCCCTGGCTGTTTCAGCCGGGCCCTTGCCAGAATCACGCACCGCGGCGGCCATCACCCTCCAGCGCTTCGTGCGCTCGCGCCGGATGCGCAAGGAGGGCAAGGGAATGTTAGCGCTCTGGCCATCGCTCTCAAAGCTCCGTGGCCTGTATCTTGACGATCGCGCCATCAAGGCGGGTGCCAAGGAGAGTGAGATGTACACGGATGAGATGATCGTCCGTCGAGAGACGCTGCGCTCTGACAACCTCGTCCAGGCGGCGCTAGAGGAATTCTGGGTCTCGGTCCCCCGCCTCGCTGTGGACCGGCTGAGCAAGTCAGAGTACATGACCCTCGCCCGCAAGTTCTACCTCATCTCGATGATCGAGGAGGGCATGGCCGATCAGCTCGACTCGAATGGTTGGCGTACCGATGCCGAACAGGACTTCGCGGCTGATGCGCATCGAAAGGACCACCTGACCAAGTCCGACTTCTTTGCATCCTGGTTCGAGTGCGCCGATCTCCACACGAAAGATGTTTCTGCGGCCACTTACGCTGGATGGCTGCGCCACAAAGCGCACCAAATGACGAGCCCCTTTCGAATGCAACTCAGGCTCGCAAATCTCCTCATGGAAGCCGGCATCTGCGTGCGCGAGTGGCGCGATGACAGTGAGATCATGGCCAACTGTTCCATAAACGACGCCCGCGCCGCCCCGGCGAAAAAGGCCCGCCGCCATACCGTCGATGCATTGCAGATGACCCCGAATCCACCAAGCGCCCCGTTCCCTCCAGGCGCGCGCCCCCTCCAAGGTAAACTGCGCCGCAAATCGGTCGACGATGGGGTGTTCTCGTTGCTTCAGCAGCCTGAAGGCGCGCCCGCCACGAGAGCACCCAGGCCACGCAAGCCGTCTTCCGATGACCTGGTGAGTGCAGCGCAGGGGTCCCTACGGCCAGTCGCGGCCAAGGCGGCGATGCCCTTCAATGTGATCGCACGGCTGCAGTGGTTCGGCGCTGTCTCGGTGCTAGAGCTGCAGGAGCGAGAAGGAGTCAAGCAGCAAGCGAGGCAGGCGCTGGACGACTTTGTGGCGAATCAGGAGAAGGCCAAGCGACACGCTGCCGCCAAAGCCGCCATGAAACGATTGGGCTTCTCGAAGAAATCGGGCCTCACGCCGAGCATGTCGTACGACAAGGCCTTCAAGGTGCTGGATAAGGACGGCGGCGGTAGTATCTCCGTCAGCGAGCTCAAGGCCGCGCTCGTCAAGGAGGGCAGTTCGGAGGCGTCCGAGGCAGAGATCCAGAGCCTCATAGACCAGGTCGATGTCAATGGCGACGGCGAGCTGCAGCTCGATGAGTTTGAGACGTTCTGGAAGCTCTTCCAGGCCAGCGTTGAGGAGGCGGCGGGGCCCAAGCAGGAGCTACCCCCGGTGCAGGGGGTGATGGCACGCCGCCGGCGCGCGGGATCAACGGATCTCTCCGATCTGCCAGCAATCTCCGAGATGAAAAATCTAGAGTTGCCAGCGAACCGCGGAGCTCCAAAGTCTGAGGGGTCTCCCAACTCTGTGCTCGCGGTTCATTAGCAGCAGGACCAGGACCAGTGAAGGGCGGCGGCGAAGTGCGACGATGGTGATAGAGCCATGTGTGACAATTGTGTGAGAGAGAGCGAGAGACAGAGAGGACCGCACATGGTAGCGGCACGGTGCCTCTGCGCGCCGCGCGTGTGTGGTGTGCTAGTGGCATGTGCCGGCATGGCGCGGTGCATGTTGTCATTTGCGTTCGCAGTGTGCGTGTTTCGTTGTGCCGGTACCAGTACTGTACTGTGGTACACATGTGTCGACACATGTGACATGTCGTCCGGTCGACGATTGTCATGTGCGACATGGGCGCGTGGCTCGGTTGTTAGCATACGGGTGGGCCGGGAACGGGACCTCGAGAGGGTGTGGAGAGGGCACCGGCGACCAAGGGTCGGCATGCACAACCGGGACCGGAGATCGGTTTCACAGCATGAGCATACACAGCGAGGTGACGCCAGCGAGCCATAGTGCGTGTTACGTGTTACAAGAAGGTGTACCGTTGAATAACTCAATTATAGACCATGCAGTGAACACTCAACACAATCTTGTGCACTGCTTGTGCAATACAACGCAAGGATCGCGAACGCGCGAACGGTCGACGGACGTCCTCCATGATGCATCATCATGATCTATTTGCCTCAAAGCGAAGAAGGCAAACCGAACCCACATGATCTGTTTGCCTCAAAGCGAAGGCAAACCCACAAGCCTCTGCGCCGTATGGCTTGGATGCCACTGGACGACTTTCGATGCGCTTCGGGCCTCTAGAGCCGCATCAAAAAGTACCCGAAGAGCGCCAAAATGGGCGAGCCGGTCTCCACTCCCCGCGCGTCTGCAACAGAGTCGGCCAGATCGATGTGGCAGTACGGAAGCGGCAGCGCTGAGCCGGCGCCATGGTCCTCGAGTCCAGAGGCGACCAGTAGGAAGGCCATCGGGAACTGGTGCCCGCGTGTGGTGATGGCACTCGGTGCGTTGTTACACTGCAGCACGTCGTACGTGCCGCCGTATGCGGAGACGGGCGTGTTGCGGCTGCCAGGCGCGACGAAGGCGAAATCCTCGCGGCGCAGTGACGAGACTTCGAGGGGTTGGCCCAGGCGCGCCCCTGCGTGCGCGAGGCGCGGCGCTAGCCCGCCGGCAGCGCGCGCCGCGCCCGAGTCGGTCGCGCACGCATACGGGCCAAAGGAGCGCGTGGCGTGGCCAGTCAGTGTGGCCAGCGATAGCAGCACGGGTTGAGGGTAGACATCTGGCTGTGCAGTCACCCGGCTTCGAAGGTGCGATAAGACGTCGGCAAGCACGAGCCGCCCCTCTGCGTCCGTGTTTCCGATGAGTACGCGCTTGCCCGCGTGACCCGAGATCACCTCGTCCGCAACGAATGCGTCTGCCCCGATCGAGTTGCGTACGCAGCCCAGCTCTACCACGACCTTTAGCCCCTTCGTCAGCTCTGGCGCTGCACGTGCACACGACAGAATGAAACCCGCGGCCGCCGCCGCACCGCACTTGTCACGCCGCATGCCGGCCATCGAGCCGCCGACCTTGATGTCGGCGCCACCCACGTCGTACGTGACGCCCTTGCCGGCGATGCACACGGTGCGCTCGATCTTGCCGGAGCCGCTCCATACGAGACGTACCACCGCTGGCCGGTGGCGCTCGACTTCGATAGAAGCTCTCGCCACGGCGTGAAGCAGTGGGTACTCTGCCTGCAGCGTCGCGAGGTCGTCGAGGACTTCCACAGCGATGCCCGCCTCTTCACACGCGCTGCGCACGTACTCCGCCAGCTTCAGCGGTGACATGCGCTCTGGGTCGCCTGAGCCAATATCGCGTGCCAGCTTGCGACCTTCCTCAATGGCAGTGGCTGCAGCGTGTGTGTCGAACAGGTTGCTCAGTTTGCTCCCTGCATCCGGCCTTGCCTCGCGTGCTTGAAGCGGCACGTAGGCCTGCTGGAAGACGCCGAGCTGCGCCACTAGGGCTGCGTGCTCATAAACGCCCACACCCTCGACAGGGTGGACTGTTGCTGCGATGTCCGCACTGACCTCAAGTGACAGCTCCGTCGCGCCCATTGCGAACGCGGCAGCAGCACCACGCTCTGCCGCATCGGCCACTCTTCGGATATCATCGTGCTCAGCCAACAGCGAGCCACAAGGCGATAGAACCACGCGTGTATGCTCTCGTGATGCGCTCGTGACCACCCGTGTGGCAAAGCTGGCATCCACCTCTGCAAGTTGCTGCATCACAGGGTCAGTTGGAGTGTTCTTCGCGGCGAGGACGATGCGCGCGTGAGAGGACAATGCGCTCGTAGACATGCGCGCCGCGCTTGCGCGGAGTCCAGTGCAAAGAGGGAGCCACGCCGTGATAAGTCGCATGAAGCTGGTGTTGTTTTCACAACAAACATCGCGAATCAGTTCACATGGTTTTGAGGAACGTCTCGAGCTGTGGAAGCGTTTCGATTCACAGCTCACGCCCCTCTCTCCTCGATGCAAGCATCTGCGTCGTCCCTGCTGAAAGAGGACCTGATCGTCGAGATTGCGGGCCTCAATCAAGCGGTCGGCAACGCGCAGGTCCAGTATCACCGGGGCCAAGGGCTCCTGCTCGCACAGGCCTCCGCGGCTGGCATGCTGATCAGTGACGAGGTTAACGAGAGGGCCATCGAGAGCAGACATGTCCAGCTCGATGCTGACCTCACGATCGAGTGCGAGAGGATCTCGCGGAGCGCTGGACCGGATCATGTACGCGCGCTTTTGGAGCTCACGGAGCGGCTGGGTGCTGCGCACACAAAGGCCTGCTCGCCCGGCGAGTGCTGGGTTGACGTTTCAGGCTGTGCGGTGGAGCATGTCCAGATGCTGGTTGATGCGGGCATCGCGGAGCGCCAGCCCGATGGGTACCAACTCATTCGCATCGCATTTTGAAAGTCAGGTCTGTGAAACTGAAAGGTGAGTACATCTTCGAGACGGGAGACCAGATAGCCCGGCCGGGAGTGGATCAGCCCCGTTGTACGTTAGTAGAGACCTCAGTAGCTACGTAGTAGCGCGCCCACGGGTGTCGACTGTCGCGGAAGCACGCTTGAAAATAACCGCTAATAGTCACAAATATCCCTGGCCTCTAGGCAGCCGTTGTCAGGGAAGCGCTGGCACAGGTACAGGTGCAGCACCCCTCCACGTAGGTCGAGACCTCTTCGCCCTCGAGGGCCAACTCGGCGGGCGGAGGTGCGAGGAGCACCAGCTGCTCGCCAGTGGTGGGGTGGGTGAGCTCGGCGCGCCACGCGTGCAAGAGGTAGCCCGCGTCACGGGGTAGCGCCGGGCGCGCGTCGGAGCCCACTGGTACCGCAATTGGTCGGCCACCAGCCGCATACAGCGGGTCGCCGCACAAAGGATGGCCTACATAAGCCATGTGGATGCGGATCTGGTGTGGGCGGCCAGTGGGGATTTGCACCTCGACAAGCGAGCAATTCCGGGCCACGTCGCGCTTGAGCACACGCACGATGCTGCGCGCCGTCTTGGCGTCGGCTCCGCCGTCTGGCCGCGCGCCATGCACGGAGCCACCCCACGAGCAATGCGGCACAGGCCCGATGGGGCAGGAGATCTCGAATGAATCCTCGCCCGGATCGCCCGGATCAAGTGCGTCGCCCGGATCAAGTGCGTCGCCCGGATCGCCCGCCGCGTCGTCTTCGTCCTCCAAGTTCATGCCTGCCTCCCGGTGCTTGCGCTTTGGGCGGCGCACGAGGCCAGTCACAAGGGTGCGGTATGTCTTTTGCACCGCACGGCTCTCAAACGCTCGGCTCAGCGCTGCCCGTGCCGCGCTGCCGATGGCGCACAGCAGCACACCCGAGGTTCCAACGCCGAGACGATGGGCCGGGTGCGGCACGTCGCCATCGCTGTTGCCATGTCTCGAACGCAACGCTGCGACGACGGTCTTGTCCCAGTATACTTCTGAAGGGAGCACAGGCAGACCGGGCGGCTTGTTGAGCGCGACGAATGTGCCGTCACGCAGCAATTCGCGCAGCGCCTCTGCTGCTGGCGCGGCCGGCTCTCGCCACGGCTCGCGGTGGTAACTTATGACCTGGCCTTCCCGCACCTGCAGGGCACCATCACGGTTCTCTCTGCCATCGAGACGAACGCGGCCAGCCCTCAAATGACTCTGCCACGTGTCGGCATCGGAGTGGCGGTATGCGGCCGCGAGAACATCGACAAGCGTGCGGCCGTCTTCATGGCGTCGGACGTGGTGCGTGTACACGCGGCCGGAGTTGAGGGAGCAGACGTGACAAATAGTGTCGCCCGCCATTGGCACGCACTTGTGAACAAGCCCAGAGGCTCAAGGAGCCCTGGCCAAGGGGATGGTACGAAGGATTTTTAAGTTTTTCTTTAACCTGCGAATTCCGGCCGATTCCGCAGGGCGCGGACGACGTAGCCCCGATTGACTGTCGACATGATCCTCGGCACGCCGACCGTCCTCACGCGCAGCACTTCGCGAGTCATCGGTGTCTCCGCGGGTGCACATCCGCACGAGGTTCTTGTGACGACCGAGGGACAGGGCGTTGCGCTGTACGATGCTCGCACGCAGACGTGCGTGCGCTCGTGGCAGACACCGATTGGTATGCAGCTCTCGCATGCAGTGTGCATCCACCCGACCTCGGGCCGGCTCATCGGCGTTCGCGACCAGACGGTACTCTTCGGGTGGGCCGCCGACTCGCCAGGTATGCAGGGCACCACTGGCTCGGGCTCGCAGACGGTGAGCGTCCCGGTGCTCACGCTCCTCCAACATGCAAGCCTGCTCGATGGCGTGGTCGCAGTGCTCGCCGACGGCTCGGCGGCCATCTTCAACGCCTCACTGACCGCGCAGATCGCGAGCGTGCCGCGGCCAGAGGGTGTGGCCAAGACAACGCGAGCGCTGTGGGCTTCGCTACTGCCGCTGCCGCACGGACAGGCGGCGCCGATTGCGCTCGTGACGCTGATGCTGGAGGCCGACGGACCGTTGGCTCTCTACGTGCGCCCGCTCTCGCCGAGCGGCAGCGGTCCTGACGGCCGGTCCGAACCGCTGCACTCGGTGCAGCTCCCAACTGGGCCACCGCCGCTCCATATCGTGCCGCCGTCTGTGGCTGCCCCTCCGTCCAGCGCCAGCGGTCGTGGCCGCGGCGCCGCCGCCTCGCCGGCAGCGACGGCGGCCCTATGCGGCTGCTGCCTCGTGCCGGCGGCGGCGGCGATGGTGGCCCCGGCCACGGACGGCAGCGGCGCGGCGGCCACGGGCGGCCTCAGCTCACGTGGCGTCCATTCGAATGATGCGATGCTCTGCCTGCTCTGGGCACCAGCCACGCTCGAGCTGTTCACAGTGAATACCAAGCGCACGCCGCCCGCAGCCGCGGCCTCGGCTGGCGCGCCCGCAGCGCCATCATCGCTGCCGTGCGTGCGCCGCTCCATTGATGGCGTGGCCATCACAGCCGCCGCCGGGACAGAGGCTTCGGGGTCAACGAAGCTTCCGAGAAGTTTCGGAGGCATTCGTCCTCAAGGTGGTGGCAGCTCGTCACTGAGCTTCTCGATGCCGTGCGCGCTGCAGTCGCTGCAGCCACCCGCCCTCCTCGCTCTCAGCACGGGGGCAGCTGAGGCGGCCGAGCAGCTCTTCACAGCTCACCCTTCACAGCTCACTTTTCAGCAATGGGACGCGCGCTACGGGCTTCTTCACGGGACACGCACTTTCGATCTACACTCCCTCGCCCCAGGCGCCGGCGGCGGCGGCGGCGGCGGCGGCGGTGGGGGCGACGGTGGGGGCGCGGGGGCGCCTCCGGTTCCGGTGGGCGCTTGCACGTTCATGGGGGCGGCGGGCATCGCCCTCGCATATCCACACGCGGTGCTCATCTGCCGGGCCGAGCGCTCAGCGAATGTCTTTGGCCTCGCACATGCACTCTGTGCCACCCAACGCACCGCCCTCGCCCTCCATGCCGATGAGACGGAGAGCGCTGGTGCAGCCGCCTCCGGCGCGTCGGGCGCGTCCAACGCCGCCTCATGTGCCGCCGCCGCCCCTCTGGACAGCAGTTTGGCTGTGCGCGCCGCCTCCCTTTTGCCGCCTCCGTGCCGCGCGCAGCGCCTCGATAGCCTCTTGTCCCTACCGCCGCCGGCTGTCGGCGCCGCCTCGATTCCCCAGCTGTTGCCCGCATCGCAGCTAGCCACGTGGCGCTCGCGTACTGCGACTGAGGCACAGACGGAGGCGGCCGTCCTCGCTTCGCTGCTCGAGGGTAAGCACACGCCCTCCTCGTTCGAAACGGCCCTCGCCTCTTTCCTCGGCGGGCTGAGCGCCGACTTGAGCGCCGAGTCGAACGCGACCAGCGTCGCCTTTCGTCCCGTTCGGCACGCCTCCTTTGCCGAGGGCGATGCGGCCGCTGAGGAGGAGGCGGGCGACGCGGGCGCGCAGCAGCGCGGGCGTGGCGGCACCAAGCGGAGCGCCGAGTTGGGCACCAAGCGGAGCGCGCCAGAGACGCCCAGCTCGGCGCCCAGCGCCTTCGAAGGTGTGCAACTGCCTCCGAGTAAGCGCCTCACGCGCATTCGTGCAGGGGGTGTCGCAGACGCCTCCCCGACGACGCCACGGGAGGCGACGAGCGCCGAGATGAGCGCCGCCGGGGCCCATGGAAAGGCTGTGGGGAAGGCTGGTCACCACAAGGGCTGCGGGGGCAACGGCGATGGCGGCGGCGGGAGCGCTGTGGCGGTGGGCGTGGCCGCGGCGGGAGGCAGCAGCAGCGGCCTGCCACTCCACTCGCGCGTCTCCGTCCACTTCGTCTTCCAGGTGTGCGCGCACTGCCTGCGCTTCGGCACGGATGAGTGGCTGCCTCCGCTGCGACCGCTGCTCGTGTCCGGTGCGGCAGCTTCATGTACCGACCTACTGCTGCCCGCGCTGTGCGAGCGGCGCGCTCTCGCGCCGTTGCTCCTCTTCCTCCACCACACGTCCGCTGTGACGGAGGAGCATCTCGTTCGAATCCTCGAGCTCGCGCTGCGCGAGAGGCAGGCCGCCGCCGCCGCCGCCAAGGACGCCCTCGCCCGCCAGGCGGCGCTCGCCGTGGCGCCGAAGCCCAAGCCGCGCATAGTGCCCTTTGGCGCACGCGCGCCAACAGAGGAAGTGGCCTCGGCCTCGGCCGCACGCGCCGCGGCCCAGGCGGTGGCCGCTGCTGAGGCAGAGGCGCGCGGCTGGGATCAGCTGCTTGACCGTCTGATCGGCGCGCCTCGCAACGACGTCTTCCTCTTGCAGGCGCTGCGCAGCTTGCCACTCGACGACACTGTCAGCCTGCTGCAGCGCCTCCTCACCCTCCTCTCGCGCTACTTTGCGCCACTCGCCACCGAAGGCGGGGTTGGCGCCGTCCCGAGCAGCAGCGCGCTTGCCGCCAGCCGCTCCCTCTCGGCGGGCTCGGCAGCCGCGGCGTCGGGTGCGCCCTCCCTCAGCCAGATAGTGGGGTGGCTCAACGTGCTCATCGATGCTCACTTCTCTCGGCTGCTCATCCACGCGCCGTGCCACGGGCTGCTTCATTCGCTCAACGGCCTCGCGCGCCGCCACGTGAAGGCTTGCTCCTCGCTCAAGGGCCTCAAAGGGTATCTCATGCAAGCGACTGAGTCGGCGCCTGGTGGCAACGGGAGGACGCGGCCTGTGCCGCAGTACTCGCAGGAGCTGCTCGAGGGGCTCTAGTGACGCCGTGATGGGCGCATCGCAACGGTTGCGCCGTGATGGGCGCATCGCAACGGCCGCGGCCGCGTCCCGTCGTCATTGGAAGGCTGAGAGTATGAGTTGTTCGACACGCCGCAGCTATCGAATAAGGATCCCTAACTAACCAAGAGGGTGCCGGCATGCAACCCGGGGATGTCCTGGAAGAGTGAAGCTGAAGGGTGGCTCTGGCTCTCTACGTCTCTTGCTGCAGGTCGTATTTTGAGCTCATTGCACATTGCTCACGTAGCATGTCACGTAGGGACGTTTTATTGTGTTTGTGATATCGAATTTCCAAGGAATTAAACTTCGCTACACTGTTCCTATCAGTACTGCTACTGGCGGATCCGCCTCTGGTTGTGGTTCTGGCTCATCTGGTGGTGGTGGGATGAGGGTGTCTTCAAGGGTATCTGCCGCATTTTGCAAGCCAGAGAGCTCGGCTTCGGTGAGCTCGGCCTCGAGCACGAGGAGCGTCTGCAACGCCGCATCAGCCTCCGCCTGAAACGAAAGCCTCTTACGGACCACGACGCCTCTTTGTGCTGCCTGCAGTGCGGTTGCAGCGAGGAACGGGGCTTCAGCGGCAAGCGCCGCATCGAGAGCAGCTGAGCGCTCCTGGAGCTCTTGAAGCTCGTGCAGCTCCTGGAGCTCAAGCATGAGGAGCTCCAGCTTGGCGGAGGCGCGCTCGGCTGGGCTTGCGGCCGCTGGACTCGGTGGTTTCACAGGAAGACTCGGCGGTGGTTTCACAGGGATGGTCTCGGGGTTCGGCGGCTGTTCCGGTGACCTCGGCCCATTCGCTATGAACCGCCACAGAAGATCTGCTGGACGACTGGGAGAATAGCCAGATAGCCCAGGGCTCTCCGCCATCTGATAGATCTTGCCGTTCAAAGAGACAAGGTCTCCGACTTTGTAGATTCTGGTAGGGTCGTAGTGTGGAGTTAGCCGATGTAGCTCCGTCGGCTTCGCTTCGATGACCATCAACGCCCTTTCCACAGCCGTCGAAATCAACTGCTTGGCCGCCGTTGACGCCAATCTTGTGACAACGGCCGTCTCCGCCAACAGCTTGGCCGATGTGGCATCGCGGAGCGTCTGGTCCGCTTCGACGGCGGCTTCTATGCTCGCCTTGACGAGCTCCGCAACGACTGCGCTGTCCGTGGTGCTCGACGAGCTAGTGACGGGATGGGTGGGCTGCTCTTGCTCTAGAAGAGGGAGTAAGGCCTCGTGCAACCCAGAGCCGCCAGCAGCCACCACGCCCGTCACGACACCAACTACCGCGGCATTGTCACGTCGCGCTCGTCGTGATGGCGTCGCGGTGTCGGCCATGTCAGCGGCAACGTCTGGTTCGGTGGCAACGTCTGGTTCGGTGGCAACGTCTGGTTTGGGTTCACCCGAAGGGGATCGGGAAGGAGCCAATGAACCCGACGGTGAGTGCGGCCCTCGACCTCTGTGTCTGGAGTGCAGCCATGATGCTTCCGAGCGTGAGCGCGTCGGTGACCCCGGCGACACAGGCACCTCAGCGTGTTCACCAATGGTGAAGAGCGGCTCGCCGCTGGCGATCAGATCCGCCAAAGCGGCGGCTGCATTCGCTGCTGCCTCCGCTGCCACCTCCATTGCCTGCCGAGCCTCTTCTCCATGGAAGATGCGCCGCACCCCATCTCGCACAGCTGAGCTACTGGTACTGCCCTCCGCCTCCGCGGCCGCCCCTCCCTCCGCCTCCGCCGCCACGGCAGCGGCGAAGCCACTCAGATCGAACGACTGGGCCAGATCTATCTGCTTAGAGGGCGCTGGCTGTTTGGTCTGCTCTTCAGCAGCTCCCTCGTCCTCCTCGCCGCCCTCAACCTCCGCCTCCGCCTCCGCCTCCGCCTCCACCTCCGCCTCCGCCTCGGCTTCTGTGCCGCCCTTGCTCCTCCTTGGCCGTCCCATCTTCTTGCGCTGCGGCGGCTCTGTGTTGCCATCGCTCGATGCTACTAGCTCCGCTACCGCAGCTTCAGCCTCCTCCACACAGATCACTGGCACCAGCGGCGGCGCCTCAACCGGCGGCGCCGTCTGTGCGAATGAGAAGCTGAACGCAGCGGCTTGTATAAGGTACGCCAGCTGATCCTGGCTTGTGTGAGATACGACAGAAGGAGTTGGCACGGAACTCGGGGCTTTTGCCGTGACGGAACTCGGGGCTTTTGCAGTGACGGAACTCGGGGCTTTTGCCGTAGCTGCAAAGGGCGAGTCCGTGGGGATGACGGGGGCGGCGGCGGACGGTGCGGCGACCGAATCTGCCATTGCCTGAGTGGCCGCCGCTGCGGCCTGTGCCGCGGCCGCCTCTGCCTCTGCCGCTACTTGCTCGACCGCCTCAGTCACTGCCACGGCCGCCAATGCAGCCGCCGCTGCCTCGGCTGCTGCTGCTTCGACCTCCGCTGCCTCCGCCTCCGCTGCCTCCGCCGCCTTCGCCGGGGCTGCCGCCTCCGCCGCGGCTGCCGCCTCCCTGACTGCCGCTGCCGTCTCCTCCGCCGCCTCTTTCAACACCGCCACCGTCGCCGCCTCCAACACCGCCGCCTCCGCTTCTGCCGCCTCCGCTTCCGCCGCTGCAACTGTCTCGTCCACCCCCTCCTCCTCCGCTGCCTCGGGCGCTGCTCCCGCCGGCTGCCCGACAGGATGCTTCTCCGCCTCACTCCCGGCTTGCTCTTCTACCGGTACCGCCGTCGTCAAAGGGGCTTCAAACGACGCGAGGTACGCGTCGCGAAGGTCGAGCTGCCCACCCATATTAGGCAGCTGCCCACCCACGGACTCCATGCCCGATGTGCCATGCTCGTCGCCAGCACCCAACTCTTCCTCCTTGGGTGGAGTCTCCAACGGCGAGATCCACGGGTGTCTGAAGTCCCATCCGGACGTTACGGAAGTCGAGGGCAATGATGGAGTTCCATTCGGAGTCGAGGGCGCTGAAGTCCCATAAGGACCGCCGCCAACCAGCGGCGAGAACACCAAGAGCCTCACCTCAGGGAAGGCGGCCTTCATCTTGGCCGTCGCGTCGATGGCGGAGCCCACCGGCTCGCCGTTGACCGCCTTGATGAGCATCCCCTTCTTGAGAGCGACCGAGGCTTCGGCGATGCTGCCCTTCTTGAGCTCTTGGACCACCACCTCGGTGGTCCCATCGCTCACGAGCCTCCCATTGCACACGAGCCCCAGTACGTCGGCCTTGTTGGCCTTCCTGAGGACCACCTCCTCAAAGCCCGTCGCGCTCACTGTTTGCTCAGGTTGCTCTTGCACCGCCGTCATCGATGCGACCCGCGCGTCCACCGATTCAGTGCCCAACGTACTGCGCTCTTCGCTCGCCGTGCCCTTGGCGACCTCCGAGGGCAGCGGTGTGAACACCAAGAGCTTCACCTCGGGGAAAGCAGCCATCAACATTTCGGTCACTTCGTTGGCGGAACCCACCGTCTTGCCGTTGACGGCCTTGATTAGCATCCCCTGCTTAAGAGCGCCCGAGGCTTCGGCGATGCTGCCCTTTATGATGTCAAGGACCACCGCCTCGGTGGCCCCTGTATTTACCCCGATCCCTAACTTGTCAGCCTTGTTGACCTTCCGGAGGATAACCTCCTCGAAGCCAAACGAGGCTGGAACTCTCTGTGCAGTGCTGGCCCCTGCCCCGTCGGCATTGGGCTCTCTGGCTGTCTGCCGACGGCCAAATGGCGAGATACTACGCGCAAAGCTTGCCACGGCCGCCAGAGGCGAACGTGGCGGCATGGTCGTGAATCTCTCCGACCTTCTGTCGGGACGCGAATTTTGGGGCCCGACCAGGGCGTGCGCGTCCTCCGGTCGTCCTGAAAGTTTGAGAAAAGGTCAGCTCCAATGGAGCCTCACTGGGTCCGTTTCACGGTGCCCCAACGGTATACAAAGCAGCGGCTCGGACAGCGTGCTTCGGAAGCTGTCGGGCACGTACCGTCGGGTGGCACTGTTGAGCGCCGCGTGGCGGCGTCCATGGGCGTCGTGCACAACACGCCGAACACATGTGCGATCGGTTCGGACCTAGAAGTGACTGACTGGCGCGGTATGCGGAATCTGGAAGACCTTAACCTATACCCCCGCACCCGACGGGGCGGACGTGTAAATTGCGAGTTTGCCAAGCATCGACATGATCCGGCGAAACTACAGCACATATTGTAGACGCGTGAGGGGTGTGCGTGTCAGAAATCACACAGACACACATTCACGTGTTCTACACGTTCAATTTCTTCCTGCGCTGTTGGATCGGTTGTTGGAAGAGGAAATCCTCTTCGCTGCGCGGCATCCTCGCCGGCATCACTTGCCAGTGAGGCGTGATCCCGTCCGCAGGCTGGAAGAACTTATCTCCTGACTTGATGAAATGGGTCTTGGTCAAGCCCACCACCTTGAATGCATCAAACTCAGCCTGAGTGAACTCCCCCTTTGTCTGCAGCGCCTTGGAGAGAGCCGCGTTGACGATCTCGATGCCGACTGGCGACGGACCGGTCTCCTTCCACTTGAGGCCGATTGTTGCCGTTTTGAGACCGGGCCATAGAGTCTTGAGCCGCTCCATGCGTGCTTCTTGCGCTTGCACCTGGAGGGCCTCGACGACGATCGCATCATTGCCGGGGTTCCCATCGAGCACGATTTTGATGCACTTTGGCAGTTTGCCATCGCGCACGGTTTGTCCGAGCATCTCCATTCCGGCGTCGCGCACCTGGTTTCCCGACAGGTGCAAGAACTCGAGCTGTGCAAGCACCCCACTGTTCACGAGCATGCACAGCTTCGCCATCTCCTCGTCGCCCCAGCCAAGGCCCGAAAAGTCGAGTTTTCGCGTGGCGCCGAAGTATGCCGTGTATGCCGCCTGGTACAACTCGATGACAAGCGGCTTGTCGTCCGTGGCATTATGGAACGACTTGAGCTCGAGGGTGGCGTTGAACTCCGAGGGCGGCAGGGGCACCATGCGCCCCGCGGCGCTCGAGCACCTGCGCAGCAGCTTCTGGCGGTCGCTAGGCGGATCGCCGTCCGAATCGAGGAGATTCCCCAAATCAAGTGTTTCCTTGCAAGGCCAGCTCGCCCACTGGCTCTCGCAAAACGTCCAGCCACGGTCCGCATACTGGGCAATGTTGTTGACCCGCGACTGGGGTTTTTCATCTCGAGGGTCGCCGAAATCGGGCAAATCATACGCGTCGGGAAAGTCCTCGGGAAGCCGCGTCAGTCGGAAGACGGTCGTGTGGTCGTGAGTGAAGAGCTTGAAGAGTCCGCTCATCGCATCATCAAAGCTAGCCTGCTCTTTGGCTTCCAAGCGGTGATATTCTTTGCTGCGGTCCTTTGGCTGCACAATGCTTCCCCAGTCCCAGAAGACGCCGTACTTCTTGCCACCGGCGAGCAGCGCCTTGAGCGCGATGGCCACCAGGCGCAGATGCGCACCTTTTGGATCTGGGTGAAATGGACTCAGCCAGGGCGCAGAGACTACGACGATGGGCAGGCCTTCATTCGGGCAGCCCGCCACCCTGAGCTCGTCGACGCTGAGGAAAGCTTTGCGAGGGAGATCTTGCCTCCGCGAAAGTGACAGCTGGGTGTCGGGGAACCGGTCCCAGAGATTCACAAGCCAGCGGGCATCTAGCATCGCGATGCCGCCCGACCGCATGCACGACTCAACCTGCTCGCCGCCATACTCTAACCATTCTTGGAGCATACGCTTTTGCAGAGCAGGCGGGCGCTCTGTCATCATCTGCTGCTGAACAACGCTCATCTTGTTCTCACCGGCTTCATCTTCTTCAGTGCCGGCGTTCTCTGCAGGCGGACGGTCGCCGCTGCGGTCAGTATCGGCCGTGGCGAGCATTCGAACGGGGGAGTTGGGCTCCGAACGAGACGTAGAGCTCGGGCTACTTTGCCAAGCCTGGGTTTCCCCGCATTGCACTCCGATGTCTGCAGTCTCCACGATCTCAAGGCCGTTTTCTGTCAACTGCGCTCGCAGCCGATCCATTTGAGCGTTGAGTGCATCGACATTGTCCTGCAGCGAGCTGACCTGCCGTCGCAGCCTGGTGTTGGCGACTTGCAGCGCCGTGAAGCTAGGCCCGTCGCGAGAGCTCAGCTCATTTTGCAGCCGCGTGTTCTCGCGGTGCAACCGCTTTGTCTCCACCTGCAACGCGCTGAATGCGGTGGCGGCCACGGAGGGGGCGGATGCGCCCCGTGCAGAGGGGCGGCTCTGTGGCAACGTCGTTTTTAGTGACACGGGCATAGCTGTGTCAACCCCGACAAGTCAGCGCAAACCTCTCGTGGACGAGCGCCCGGACGCGCTTTGGCCGTCCGTCTCCTTTTGGCTTCGCTCAGCACCACGAGGACCTGTCCTGTTGTCGTTTCATGCCGGTAATCTATAGGTGCTCGACGAGACGCGCCTACCCGCAACGTTCCCGTGTTTTGGTTTTGGTTTCTCGCCCAACGCGGCGCGGCTGATGTGCAAATAATGGCATGCAATGTGGGTACCTCCATGCTCCGAAATCCTTCATACAATAGTAGCGGAGAAGCGGACCCTACTCTAACAGAATGCCGCAGCTGCCACGTCTTGATATCGACGCCGAGGAAGATGGGAAGCGTGGTAGAGCATGCATACGAGCGGACGCTGTTGTCCACGAACCACGGCATTCGAGAAGCACCGATCACATCAAGACGTTGCCAGGCGCTCCAGGAGAACGCAACTGTGCCCGAGAACAACATCAAGTCAGCTCGTCCACTTCACTCCCCATGGTACCGATCGAGCAAAGCGGCAAATCAGTCCTGCTAGCAGAGTTGACCTTCGGAGTTCGACAAGATCCCCATGGTAGCCGCCTTTCTACAGAACCATTCGTGAGCGAAAAAGTCGCAGGACAGAGATACCCTCACCTTTCGCCGCGGTCAGCAGTGCGGAAGCTTGAAGCGTTATACAGACTGTCGGTAATGCCGATGGACGGCGACAATTGGAATCAGATTTTGGAGCGTAAACTGCAGAGTACGCTCTTGCCAACGATTGTCAAAAAGCCTGCGTCCAAGAAGCAGACCGAGGCAAAGCAGTCGACCAGGAAAGGCTCGCGCGCGCTCGGCAAGATCGATCTCGACGAAGGGCCCGACGCCCCGCCTATCCAGCAACAGATCGCGGCGGCGCTTCGCCGGAACGCGGGCAAGGTGCTCGACCTTTTCCGCGAGTGGGATGCCAACGGCGACGGCGAGGTGAGCAAGAAGGAGTTTCGCAAGGCTATGCCTGCCATCGGGCTCGATGTGTCCTTCCAGGAGGTGGACGCCCTCTTCGACAGCTGGGACAGGGATGCAGGTGGCGCACTCAACTTCAAGGAGCTAAGCAAGGTACTGAAGAGACCGCCGTCGCCACGGGCCATCGTGAAGCAATCTCTTTTGCCCACTGTGGCGGCCGCGTCGGCACGGCTTCAGTTGGGCATCGAAGACGAAGTCGCCACCGGTAACGTCGAGCTGGCCTTTGAGGAGCCAAAGCCCACTCCACCCCGGCATGGCAGCAGCTTGCCGGCACTTGCGTCAGGTCGCGCCGGCGCGGCAAATGAGCTGGCAGGCAACGAGCACCCCATTCCGAGCAGCATCACGGGTGAGGGCGCAGCTCTATCGACACACGACTCGACCCTGAATAACGCCCTTAATTACGCCCGCCAACGGTCAGGAAAGAAACCGACGACCAAGCCGACGGCGCTGAGAGATCCTGCTGTGGAACGGTCGCGTGCCAAGCTTGAGGTGGCCGCGGAAGAGGCGACAGATCTGAGAGTGCTTCGGAAGGTGGCGTTTGAGTCCCAGCACGCGGAGAGGGAGGCGGAGGGGCTTGAGGTCTCGAGGGTCTTCAGGGCAGGTGCTGCGCGTCACGAGGCGGAGATGGCGAGGAGACGGCAGCTTGCGGCCGCCCGGCTCGCGAGTGCTTACGGCTCCCCAGTTCGGGTGCTCGTCGAGCGTCGCGTGGTTGGCGGGGCGATTGGCAAGTCCGGTCGGTCTCCCCATGACCGGTCGCCTGAGGCCGAAGCAAGGGCCCAAGCCAGCAGTATGGCAAATGCCACGCCCGAGCTCGCCAGCAGCCCGTGCTTGTACGGCCGCCAGCACGACGATCGCCAACCACGAAGGCCATACCCTTGTCACCCTATTCACAGCTCTCCGACGCTACGCAACTCATCGAACCAGCCGTAGCAGCTCAGGGCAGCCGTCAATTAGGGAGTGTAGGGAGGCTGGGGAGTATTGAGTCGGCAGCCGTAGCATCTCAGGGCGGCCGTCAAGTGAGATTCGAGTTCGACCGACGCGCCCCGCCTCTCTACGCAAGGCACCTCGACGCTGCTGCCGCTGCAACATCTGCTGCCGCCACTCAATACAAGGCAGATCAGGCAGCCAAGGCCAGCCGGAAAACCAAGCAGCTACGCGAATCAAGGCACGAGGAGGCTGCTGAGTGGCGTGCCAGCACCTTAGTCTCCCCGAGCAAGTCGATCGCCCCAGCAGTATTAGGCTCGAGAGCTGCCGTTGATCGAGATTTTACCGAATGCTACGCCGCAGCAAAGTGGGTCGACCTCTCACCCAGATCCGCCGTGGCAAAGGAGAGCTTACTTCGACAGCTTGCATACCTGCCCGCGAATTTTGATTTCGAGCCCGAACTCAACGAACGCTCGATCGCCGATGCGTTGTACGGGCACTGATACCGACGGGGACTCAGGGAGTGCCGCAGGGGTGTCTTGTGTCTGTCTGTGCACTGTGGCCCTACTGTGGCCCGTCGCACATAACAATCAACATTTTAAGCGTCAAGAATACCGTCATCTCGACGCGTTTTGTCGATGACAGGCCCTTGTCCGCTTTGCTGCGGCGACGCGGCCCAAGCGTACGCCATTGCGTCTGTTGTTGTCGTCGTGTCCGGGCTAACTGCAATGGAGTTTCTGAGTCATTGGGGAGCGTGTTCGTATCACACTATCACATCCGATAAACAGAGCGCCAGAACCGAGCACTGTCGACTGTGAAGCTGAGCCAAAATCGACTGGGGAGGAGGGGGCGTTTGCGCGTTTCATGTACGGACGCGGGGGTATAGAGGTGGATTGGAAAGCCCCGCCCGTGGCGGTCCACGGATCTGTGTCGCCCGCATTATAAACACGAAATCCTCCTTCCGTCATATTTATGACGAACCCGAATAGGAAAATGAGTTGAGCACTCGGCGGCTGACGATCCTTTTATATAACGCCTTCACCGCGCCATGGCCCGAGCCGACTGGGTTGTCAAAGCGGGCGGCGTTGGAACGCAAATTTCTCAGACTCATGGAACCGGGATCACGCTCGATGGCTCGTCAGGTTCTCTCGTGACAGGCTACTTCTGTAGCGCCGTCTCGTTCGGTTCGACGTCGCTCACAACCCGAGGAGCTTGTGATGCTTTCGTGATGCGCGTGACAGCGTCGGGCGAAATCGACTGGGCGGTCCAGGCAGGCGGCACGGGCCTAGCCCAAGCAGAAGGAATCGCGTCCGATACCGTGGGCGGTGCTTTCGTGACGGGTTCGTTCACGGGGGGGGCATTGTTTGGCTCGACGTTACTCCAGTCGAGCAACAATGTGACCCTTGTTGAATCCAAACGGCTCGACATTCCCTTGCGAAGGCTCGACATTTCGGGTACCGATGCCTTCGTGATGCACGTGACAGCGTCGGGCGAAATCGACTGGGCGGTCCAGGCGGGCGGTACGAACGATGCCAAGGGCAGCGCCATCGTTTACGATGGCGCAGGAGGTGCTTTCGTCACGGGCGACTTTATGGGCAACGTAACGTTTGGCTCGACGTGGCTCCAAAGCCGAGGCAGTTCCGACTCGTTCGTAATGCACGTGACAGCGTCGGGCGACATCGACTGGGCGATCCAGGCAGGCGGCGATATGTATGACGCAGGTAAAGGCATCGCGTATGATGGCGAGGGTGGTGCTCTCGTGACAGGCCGCTTCATGGGAGACGCTTCATTCGGCGTGGTGCCTCTCATAAGCCGAGGGAATTCCGACGCTTTCGTGATGCACGTAACGGCGTCGGGCGACGTCCTCTGGGCCATACATGTGGGCGGCACTTCGTCCGACGAAGGCGTCGGCATCACGCACGATGGCGCGGGCGGTGCTCTCGTGACGGGCTCCTTCCTGGACACCGCGAGGTTCGGCGATATGTTACTCACGAGCCAAGGTGGTTCCGACATTTTCGTGATGCACGTGAAAGCAACACAACAAATCGACTGGGTCGCCCAGGCGGGCGGCGAGTTCGACGACGGAGGCGTCGGCATTGTGCACGGTGGCGCGGGAAGTGCTCTTGTGACGGGCTTTACGAATTACAACGTTGACCTCGGCGTGTCCGAAATCTTCGTGGCGAATGTTACGGGGCTGGCTTCTGCGATGTGGCCTCGAACAAGGGAAGGCAGCTTTGAGATGATCGCCTCGGCGGGCGCCGCCAGCGGCAGCCACGGCATCACCGCAGGCGGCATCTCTTACAGACCTATGAACCAGAGTGCCCTCGTGACAGGCACATTTTACAGCAACTTGACGTTCGGCTCAAAGACAGTCACTGGAAACCGTCTGGACGCGGCGCATGCCTTTGCCGCTTCTATCCTGCCCTTTGAGGTCCCGACACCGCCACCGCCAACTATCCTGCCCTCTGAGGTCCCGACACCGCCACCGCCATCTATCCTGCCCTCTGAGGTCCCGACACCGCCACCGCCATCAGCGCCGGTTTTTCACGCGGCGTCGTTCGACATGCACCTGAAACCCGCGGTGGTGGGTCTCATCTCCTCAATCTGTGGATGCCTTGCACTTCTGTCGCTGCTCCTGGCGTGCCTGCGTTGCCGCCGCTATCGCCGCCTGTTTGAAAACCTTCGAATCTCGCGCGATCGCGCCCAGATCGACCTGCATATGCTCGAACATCGCTTACACCAGGAGACCCAAGTCGCCCATACGCGACCTGAGTCGCCCATACGCGACGTGGAGTCGGTGTCGGGCTCCGGCTCCGCGCTAATGTATCTTCGAGCCAACTGTACAGGAATCGATGTCAGCGCTCGGACGTTGCCGCCTGGGATGCCGCCACGATCGCCTGACTCGCCGCTTCCCAACTCGATCCCGCCTGGCCCACCCTCTTCTCGCGGCGGTGGGCCAGGGAGCATTGGCGGGAGTTCAGAAGCACCTGATGCCTGCTTCAGGGCGCCCACTGAGGAAGACTTGGCTCTCGTAGAGCCTGCTGGGCTTGGCCCTTTGAACCCCATGGGGCCCATCGACGACTCGTGCGCAGCCAAGGTTTGGCGCGGCAAATGGACTGCTGAAGAGGACGAGATCATCATGCACGGCGTTTTGAAGCATGGGACCGCCTGGGATGCCGTGGCGCAAGAGGTCGGTACGCGCTCTGCGGACAGCGTCCGTAACCGCTGGCAGCGAATCAAGAGTCGACCGTTGAAGAGCGGAAGCGGTTTGTTGCACGGAAGCAAGGTGGACCCAACAATGGCAAACGGAATCACTGCGCATGACCTATACGGGGCGGGACAACCAGGGTGGTGTCGGTTCACCCAACATGAGGATGGAATTATGATGGATGCGGTGGAGCGCATGGGCAAGCAATGGCGCAAGATTGCTGAGCTCCTGCCGGGCCGTACCGAGAACTCGGTGCGCAATCGCCACACGCGTCTCGAAGAGGAGATGGGCCGACAGCCCTCGCACAGCGAACTCGCGTCGGAGCCGCCGCAGCAGCCCTTAGTGTTCGTCACCCCTCTGCTACCGGTACCTCACGTGCCTCACACGATGCCGATGGCATACGCCTTGCCGCTGTTGGGCGGCCATACGGCATCTTATGCATCGGCCACTTTGCCGCCGTTGGTCGCTATGCCGCCGTTGGTCGCTATGCCGCCGTTGGCCGCTGTGCCGCCGTCGGCCGCTGTGCCGCCGTTCTCGTATCGCCCAACGACGCACGTGCATCACACGACGTTGCTCGCTCCTGCTCCTGCCATCGCGTCTGCCACCGTTCCTGCCGCCTTACAAGTGGCGACGCGCAAGAGGGGTGTCGAGGAGGTCACTGGGATAGACATGAGAGGGATAGACCTCACATCCGCCCCGCGCATCGCCGTGCACGGCTCCATAGGTCCTCAGCCAGTCATTCGAGGTTTCGTCAGTGGATGCTCCGCCGCCGCCGCCCGACCAGAAGTTGGCGGCTCCATCTCGACCTCAACTCCGTCTTCCTACGCCTTCGACATTTACCCCAACTCCGTCTTCGGCTACGCCTTCGCATTTTGGATCTAGCACCGGCGAAGATGTCAGCGACACCGAGATCAGCACGAGCGAGAGCGGCCGGGCGTCAATTTTAACTGGTTTCATCTCAGAGCCGGTTGATCACTCGGTCGAGCTCAACGCGCTGGTGGAGTCGTTTTTCGCGAACTGAGGCAGACATGATGCGCCGAGCGAGGTGAGCGGCGAGCAGCCCCGAAATGCGACATGTAAGCGTCCATGTGGCGACGTGCGCCCGAGAGAGAAAGAGAGAGTCTGAGCGAGAGGGGCAACTGCTACTTGCTGCTACAAGAGATTCACGTATATACAATAGAGTGTGCACGACTCGACTGTTTCGGTGCGTACACAATTGCGAATCGTTTCCAGGGCCGCTCAGGCCACAGGGCTCGGCTGAGTCCCTGTGGTCGGCTTATACACGGCTAAAACGTAGAAGGGTGGCTGAACGGAACGCAAATGGTTCCGGTAGGGCTCAGCGGTGGCCGGTGCCGCAGCAGTGCACTGTTCGTCCGATTTGACTTTTTTGAGAGCAGGGGACCCAACACAACGACAAGACCCCGGACACGAGCGGAGCGCGGGCGTGGGCGGGTCATACAATCGAATCGCAGTCTCTCGATAGCATAAAGTACATGTAAAACTTGCAACTCTCGGCGGCACTGCTGTAAACTGCACACGCTCACCTCCTCACGAGGCCGAGGAGGAGGTCAGTGCCTCGAGCGCCTGCCCAAGCACAGCCTTGACGTCGACCTCCCCTTCAGCGCCACCTTTGCTGATCGACTCGATCGCCTTGGCCATAATACGTTGTGCGGCGCGCCGCTTGCCAATGATGAGGGGCTCGGACAGTGTGAGCTCGAACCGATGCGGCGTTCGCACGTAGTTGAGCGTCTGCGAAAGGAGACGAGCAGTGCGATGAGCGCTCATCAGAGCTCATCAGTACCAATCCATTCTCATCAGTGCGAATGAGCTCATCGGCATACCTGTTCGCGCCCTTCCATGAGGACGTTCATGCCGTCCGCGCGCATGGCCTCGGCGGCGGCTGCCGCGAAGCCGACCACCTCTCCCTGCGTCATCTTGGCGACGGTCGGGATGTTCTTGCCCACCTTGGGCTCCTTGAGGATCGTGTTGGCGACCTCAGACACGTGGCACGAGAGGCCATACCCCTCGATCTTGATGTCGAACTTGCCGTTGTGCTTGGCAAAGCTGAGGCAGGCCATGACCTCCGCGAGGAAGAGCGGCGTCAGGAACTCTGGCTTGAACGCGAGGCCGCTCTTCTCGCACTTGGCTACGGCGAGCAGCGTCAGAGATCGAAAGACCTGCGAGCCATGGACATTGTGTCGTTGGTGGGGCATGGGCAGATGGCGTCAGCATGCAAGTGATTTTTCAGCGTCAGCATGCGGCCTAAGCCCCCAGCGAGCGTCCGTGGCAAGGCCACGCCGCGCGGGCGGGCGTCGCAGCATGAGGAGCGCGCGCGGGTCTGGTGCTTCGAGCGCACATTGCCATTCGACCAGGAGGTGCAGCGCGGCAGCTTCTGTTCCAACAATGAGCACGTGGTTCCCTTGCCTGTGCCCGAAAGGCCCTGAAGCACGAGCACACACCCCATGGAGGGCGCGTCGCCGAGCGCCTTGATGATTTCCTGACAGACCGCGTCCGCTGTCTTGCCGAGCACGTCTATTCGGGTGAGCGGCTCGACGGGCGGATTCGCCTGCAGCACACCCTTCTCGACGGCCATCGTGATGCCTGCTGCGAGCTTCTCGCCGTCTTCGGCATCGCGTTTGAGGATGTCCTCCATCTCGGCCTGCGCAAAGGCCGCAAAGGACACGTCGCCGCCAAAGGCGTCGATGATTGCGCTCGTCGCCGTCGAGTCACCCGCCTCGAGCACGGCGCGGCTCAAAACCTGTTTGGGTGGCTCGGGCGGGGCTGGCCCCAACGACATGACCGTGTGGTATGCCCAGCAGAAGAAGCACCGCCAGAACTCGGCCTCCGGCACGCGCTTGGGCACGCACTTGTAGACGAGCCGGTTGAGGCCGACATCCAATGCGGCGGCGGCGGAGGCACGTTCACGATACTCGTTGAAGTCCCAGAGCGCTGCCTCGAGCTCTGGCAGTGGCGCACGCACTGCAAGGAAGCGCTCGGGCTCCACGGAGGAGAGTGACTTGAGCGCCGCGACGGCCTGGCGGTGCTGAACCGGCGTGGTGGTGCTCGGCAGCCAGGAAGGCGGATACGGGAGCATAGATGTCGACTCATTCGCTCCCATGTTGCCTCACAAACTGCATCACCGAAGCATCGGCCACGTGGCGTTGCGCGTGTCCAGTTGCACGTGCTGGAACCCTCAGAAGTCGTGCATAGCGGCACACGTATGAAATCGCGCGTTATTGAGCACCATAAATGCTGCCCTTGGTCGAGGCGTCTTACACGGCGCGGCGGGCTCACGCTGTACGCAACGAACCACGCGACAGGAGCAACCCAGCGCTTTGCAAGCAGCCGCCGCCCACGAGCCGCTGGCGCGCCTCCTTCAGCGCTAGCGGCAACCTGCTCACCTTTGGCAGCCGCAGCGTTGAACTCATCGATTTGTCCAAGTTCGACCGCACCAGGGACCCGGAAGACCCGTCGCCGCGCGAGCGCATGGAGAGGTCGCTCAAGGTGCACGTCGACCACAACGCTCACCGCGAGCCCCTGCAGCACCACACACTGCTGCGCGACTACAAGGTTGCGGTGGTGGGCACAGATCGGGAGGCGCCGCAACACGCGCTAGAGGAGCAGCACGTGTGGAAGCTCGTCGCCGCCCTCTTCCTGCCCGTTGGCAAGGACCTCGTGCCGACAGAGGGGCTCGGCCTCGGGCGCGACGAGGGCGCCGACGAGAGCACCGAGGCCACCCGGCGGCTGGAGGCGCTCAGGGCGTGGCTTCGCGCCGCGCAGTGGGACGCGGGAGCCATCGAGCGGTGCAAGCGGGACGAGGCCATCGAGCAGGACAGCGAGGCCGGCTCTGTCTGGCCTCTGCTCAAGGCGGCAGACTCTGCGGAGGCCTGCAAGGCCGCTCTGGATGACGGGCGAGCGTACCTCGGCGCATTGCTCGCGCAGCCGACGGGATGCGTGCGCGACGATCTCATGGCGCAGCTGCGCAGTTGGGAGGGCGAGCCGCCGGAGATGGTACCGGAGCCGCTCAAGCGCTATTTCGGCCTGCTAGCTGGCACGGTCAGCAGCTGGAACGAGGGCCCAGGCAAGGTCAGCAGCTGGATGCACTCATACACGCTCGAGCTTCTCGAGGAGCAGCGCCCGCCTGGCTGGCCACACTCATATGCGCCCGCGCCGCCGGCGCCGCCAGCCGATGCGAACGGGGCACCCCCGACGGAGATGGGCGCAGCGTGGCATCTGCTGCGCCTCAAGGCGGCGGGCGGCGCGCACGCTGACCAGCCGCTCGGCCCGCTGCCCATGGCCCCCCCAACCCGCCCCCCAACCCGCGGCGCACGCAAGAACGCGGGGGGCACGGGCGCCCAGACCGCTCTCCGTCTGGGTGACTTCAGCTTCGCGTGGCACCTCGAGCGCGTCGTCGCGCCGCTGCTTGGCGTACGTGGCGGCTCGCCGCGGCTGCACGACGCATTCGCGCACCAGCTCGAGATCTCCTGGGAAAGTTTCGTCGACGCCCATCTCCGTGGCGCGAGATTCGACCACGCGCTCGGCTGCCGGTGGGTCGAGGTGGACACGCGCATGCATACCACTCCGAGTGCGCGCGAGCTGAGGAGCGACGTGCTCGCCACGAGGCTCGCCCAGCACGGCGCCAACGCCCGTTTCAGCTGCGACGAGCTCGAAGAAATCCTGCGACCCATGAGATTGGACGAGTTACGCCCTGATGACTACGTGCGCGATGCGCGCGGCACGTGCTGGGTGCCCGCGCCGGACGGGCGGCTCCTCGATCTGCTTGCGCGCCAGGCGCTCCCTGATGAGCCCTCGCCCCGCGTCCTTGCGCTGCTCGAGCTCGACCACGGCCGTGGCGCCCCGCTGCCGTACATGGCGTCCCAACTCTTGGGCCGCCAAGTCGGCAGCTCCCCCGGCCTCGAGGGTGCGGCTCCGTGGGCGCTGTCGTGGTCGAGCCGACGGGCGCTGCTCGTCGTGCACACGCTGGCGGCCGTACGTGCGCGCAGCGCCTTCCACTACGCGCTCACGGCCAAGCACTTCCTCGCGATCGTGCGCCTCGGGGGTGCTACGGCGTACGACTTGAACTTGCGCAAGCACGCGTGGGATGAAGCGCTGTGCGCGGTGGAGGCGCTGCTGCCGGCGGCGCTACTCACTGACGACGGGCCAGATGCGAATCTGCGCGCGCTTCTCAACGATCTCGAGCGCACGGCGCAGGAGTGCGATGCCAAGCAGCGCTGGCCCGCCTCGCCCGCCGCCGCCGCCGCCGCGGAAATACCCGGCCCCGTCGTCGACGGCGGCGCCCCGAAGCGGCGCGCGCAGGGCGCCACCGTGGCAGGTGGCCGCTCGTTCGCGACGGCCGCCAAGAAGGCGATGGACGCCGCGGCCGAGGAGGAGTTGCGCTACGGCCGGTGGAGCGAGCACACGCTCGCGGCGATCGCGGCGTACGCCTCGTGAGCTGGCACAGTGGAGGGTGTGGGGCCACGAGTAGGCCACGAGGGGTGCGACGCGCGACACTGTAGAAGGAGGAAGCACGCGCGCGCGACAGACTGAGGGATGGATGCACAGAGGTTCAAAGGGGCAACAAGGCGTGCGCATGTGTTCTCTTCTTTTCGAGGGGTCGATCCATTTTACATGTGTACAGCGTGATATCAACATATCTACTAGCTGTCTAGCTCGGAATGTGCGAGTGCAAATCACGAGCACCTCCTCTTTTCTCCGAGGTCTCTGAATCGCCCACCGGCCGTCCATCCCGGGATCATGGCAGTGCACACAATACAGCGGCGCAGACCAGTGACGTTTTGCGCAAAGACGGGGTCGGGTCGCGTCGATGCGTACGGCTCGACGATTGTTCTATGCCCGGCATGCAGCTTCCGTATGGCAGCCGAACAAAGCACCCTGTTCAGCGCATTCCTTACCGTCCCCGGCCTCGCGCTGTTGGTTCGCAGTGAGTGCCAGCCTACAACGAGTGCTCGTGGTCAGGAGGTCGAAGAGCTGGCACCAATGCTGAGCTCCTCGGCACAGCGTATGCTGCTCGAAAATAACGCGGGAGGCTCGTCGAGGATCTCGGAGGCAATGAGCCTCGAGTGCCTCTACCGCGCCTTTGGCGCCAAGTTGCTCAAGACGGAGATGGAGTTAAGATACTGGCCGAGCAATGGCTCGATCACCGACTACTCTATTGAGGTGGACACTGTTTGCCTCGGCGTCTCCGTGACACGCGCAATGGGGCGGCCCGGCGAGCAGTACAGCGTCGAGGCTGCGGAAGCTCTGCTTCGCAAGAAGCTCACAGGTGTATTGCGTTCGTCTGAGACGTGCATGGATGACCTCAAGAAACAAATCCTGCACGTCTGGGCGAGGACATCACACGAGGCAGACGTGATCGAGCTTGCTTACAGCACATTCGATCCCGAGCTCGTCAGCTCGACGGTCGTGCTCGTCACCGTGTGCAACTTCGCGCTGCTTTTCGAGGAGAAGTCGCGTTCGCCGATTTCGCGATGCCGTCCGCCCAAGGGATTCAAGGACGAGGCACATATCCGTGTGCTGCAGGAGAGCGACCCCATCGGCTGCAACTGCTCACGAGCTCGAGAAGATGTGCTCTGCAGCTAGTACTGAGTACGGTGGTGGCCGGTACATGTACGATGTAAGAAGCGCGGAACAGTGCGGAACGCGGTGCCGCGACTGCGCACCCGTTGGTGTTCCATGCTTATAGCCAAAGCTTTCCGTCACCTCGCTTGCCGCACCAGTTCCTTGGCAATACTTGCCATCACGGCACTTCACCCGTTCACCGTTAACTTCACCCCGTATTTCACCGGCACCAGCCACCATCGATAAATGATTTCATAATGCTAACCCCTCGCGAGCCTTTCGAATTCGATTCCGAGGCTGGGTCCTCGGACGACGCGAGCCAGTGATGTGGAGCCACGAGCCACGAGCGGCCCAGTGCGGGTGGGAGGTATTCCAAGGAGGTATTCACCGCACACGCACACGCACACACGTGGGCGGGCGCGTCCCTCTCGAGTTCACACATGGGTCTCGCCGCACGCACGCTCTTTCATGGGTTGTTTCTCCACTCTCCGCCCTCACAGCAAACCATACTTTATTGGGTTTTTTGCAAAGTTGGTATCGACGAGCTGTGAACTTGAGGCAGAAGTCGGTGGACCCGTGAACGACCCTACACTGGACACACGGCGGCGCGGGATGAGCAGCCGAGCCAGCACAACCCACTGGGGGCGGCTGCTCTGTACGGGCACGGCCGAGCAGACGCCGTACCGGCGTATCGAGCTCACGAGCACCGAATTTGTCATCGGCCGCGACCCAAAGAGCAACGAGGTGTACAACAACCCGCAGCTCTCGTCGACGCACTGCAAGATTGTCCTCAAGCGCCCCTCCGAAGAGTCCCGTGCGGCGGCAGACGAGGACGACGGGGACGAGCCCATCGCCGAGGTGTGGCTCTACGACCTCTCGTCCAATGGCACGTTCTTAAACCACCAAAAGGTTGGCAAGGGCAACAGCGTGCGCATGAAGCAGAACGATGAGATCGGCTTCATCAAGCCGAGCGGCGGAGCGAATCCGCCGCCGTTCGCGTTCATCTTCCAGGAGTTTATTGGCGACCTCGAGCCGTACGAGCTCGAAGCACTCATCGGGCCGCGTCCTCGTGGTGTGCCGGCGCTGGTGCAGCTCTTTGCTCCCGGCTCTGAGCTCCCACCTCGGCCGCCGTTGGAGCTGTTGAGCGCGCCGCTGCTGAACGCGCCGCTGCCTCTGGGCGGCGTGGGCGCGGCCGCCGCGCACGAGGAGGACGCGGAGCTCGCGGAGACGGAGGCGATGGTCCAGTCGTTCCGCATCCTCGCGGCTCCAGACGCGGTGGGCCTGCGCGAGCTCAACGGAACCCTGCGTGGGCGCAAGTTCGACATGAAGAAGTTCGTGGCGTGCGACGGGCCGCAGGCGTTGCTCGACGTAATTGCCGAGGTGCAGGCGAAGCCCACGCCCTCGTACTCCGACCTAGGCATCCTCGAAGGCACCCTCGATGCGCTCAAGGAGCTGCTCAACGCTCCCGAAGGCGCACGTTACCTGCTCGACAATGCGGGGGCTGTCGACTCGATCGTCGCTGTGCTGCGCGTGGGCGAGGGCAAGGTGCTCACGAAGGCGCTCCAGCTGCTCACGCAGCTCGTCGTCAACGCGAGGGACACCGAGCTCCCCTCGATCGAGGCCGCGCTGCGCCGCCCGCACAAGTACACGGCTGGTGGGGCTAGCTTCGCGCCGACTCTGTGCGCTCTGCTCAAAGGCAAAGGAGAAGGCGAATCCGCTGAGGCGGGGGTCGCAACGCACGCGCTCATCCTCGCGAACACGCTGCTCACGCTCTCGGAGCAGCGGGCCAAGCTCGCCGAAGAGCTCATGAGCGATGCCGTTGAGGATGCTCTGTCTGAACTCGAGCCGCTGCTGGCCGCCTCGGGCGGCGCCGAGCTGCGCACGCAACTCGACGCGCTCAAGACGGCGCTCAGTCCACCGCCGCCGGCGGATGCAAGCGCGCCCGCCGCCGCCGTCGCCGCCGATGACGTGCCACTGCTGCCCGCGCCGCCGCCAATCACGCCACCTGCGCAGCCGGTATCGGCACCGCCGGCCTTGGCGCCGCCCCCCCTGGCGACGGCCTTGGCGCCCGCCTTAACGCCGCCCCCCCCATTGGCGCCGCCCCCCCTGGCGCCGCCGGCCATAATGATGCCGACAAGCGGCGGGGCGCCACCGCCGCCGCTGCCCCTTGGCAGGGTGCCGCCGCCGCCTCCCGCGCTCGGCGGTGGCCCCGGCGGCCCGCCGCCGCCGCCCCCCATGCCGCCGCCGCCGCCGCCTACCGGTACCGCCCCAGGTCTGTCGAGTGCGCCCAAGACCAACAATCTGCGCATGCTGCATTGGAGCAAGGTGACGCCGGCGCAGCTAGACGCGTCGTCGGTGTGGCGGCAGCTGCCACCGGTGCCACCGGTCCCGGCGGCCAAGATCAAGGACATGTTCACAGTGAAGCCCGTGGTTCTGCGGGGCGCGGCCGCTGGCGACGGCAAGGCGCCACGCAACGCCGCGGCGTCGGCCAAGGTCACCTTCCTCGAGCTGAAGCGCATCAACCAGATCGGGATCGCGATGGCCAAGTTTCGGCTGACGAACACGCAGATCCATGCAGCGGTGCTCTCGCTCGACGAACGCGTCTTCTCGGACCCAAACTTCATCTCGACAATCCAGCGCTCGCTCGTTCCAACCGAAGAGGAGCGCGCCAAGCTGCAGCCGTATCTGGATAAGGAGCTGGATGCGGGCGCGCTCGCGTCGACCGAGGAGCTTCTGCTGCTCATGGCGGGCATCCCGCGGCTGCAGCAACGGCTCGAGTGCCTCGGGACGAAGCTCTCTCTGCGCGCGCGGCTGCGTGAGCTCGGGGCGCATCTGGATGCCCTCGATGCGGCGGTGCGTGCTGCGCGCACTTCCAAGGCGCTGCCGGTGCTGCTCGCGCTCGTGCTGCAGATTGGCAACCTGCTCAACGAGGGCACGGCCAAGGGCAAGGCGGAGGCTTTCAAGCTCGAGGACCTGCAGAAGCTCGGCGACGTCAAGTCGACGAGCGAGCCGCAGACGAGCCTGCTCACGCTCGTGGCGCAGCTCGCGCAATCTCACTCTCGAGATATAGGGAAGCAGCTGCACGCCGAGTTGAGCGCCGTCGCCGAGACGCGCGAGCTCAAGTACGAGGCGCTGCTCGAGAAGGCGGCCGAGCTGCGCGCCGAGGTGCACATGATCACGTGCGAGCTGTCCACGTTTGAGAAGGCTTCCGACGCCGACCGCTTCGGCGATGTGCTCCGACCTTTTCACGCGGACGCGAGTCAGCAGCAGGCAGCTCTGGACGCGCGGCTCGAGGCGACACGCCAGAGCCTTGCGGCGCTCTCCACTTTCCTCGCCGACAAGCCCGACTCGAGCGCACCTGAGGCGGTGCTGCTGAGACTGTACGCGTTTGAGACCTCCTTCGGCAAGGCGTGCCGCGACAATGAGCGCCAAGCCAATCTGGAGAAGACGAAGAAGAAGGAGATCGAGGCTGCCGAGGCGCGACGCAAGTCAGGCGGTGGCAACTCGCCCGGCCTCGACCCTCTCGGGAGCTCCGCCAAGGTGCGCAAGCAGGTGCCGCGCCGCATCGTGCAAGCGGGCGGAGAGCTCATGGCGAGCATCCAAGGGTCGCTTCGCCGTGGCGACTATCAGAAGCTGCTGGCGCAGCGCCTTGCGATGCGCCGACACTCGATGGCGGAAGGCGCCGAGGAACGAAGCCAGGATGACGCGTAAAAGAGCCCAAACATCCAGATGCGGACGGAGCAGCTGGGCGGCGATCAACGAGGCCGAATACGCGCAGAATCTCGAGCGGGCGCGGACGCCCGCAGCTGCCTGCGAGGCGAACACGAAAACTGGCTCTGCTGGGTGCGCTCGTGCTGGGTGCGCTCATCGCGACTCCGTGGCGTGGTGTGAGGAGACCGAATCGTGATGATCGACCCTATTAGGCCACATCCGTGTGCCACAAGCGACATGTCTCAACTGTACAGCTGTACTGTGTGACCTCGCTGCTGCCTCGCTGCCCGCTGCCCGCTGCCCGAGCAGCTCAGCAGAGCCGGCCCTAGGCGGCGGGCAGCGGGCGCCGCGGCGCGGTGGGTAGCACGGTCGACGAGAGTGACCGGTGAGTGCGAGTTGTATCTTGTATCTGTAAAACGAAAGCTACACGCCGAGCGCCACGTAAGCGCCACGTCGAGCGACGGACCGCGACCGGAACGTTACCGGAACGCGTCTCGAATAAAGCGAAATTCATGGCGAAATTATATCTGACGTAATCGACGTGTTGCCTCTATCGTATCGAAGCATGTATCGAAGTAACATCCTAACAAGTTCTGCTAGAGCGAGCCTAGACTGCATGCCGAGACCACGAATCCACGTCTGACGCCAGAACGCGAATTCGCGGTTCCGGGCCACGTCGTATTTCGTTCCCGCGATCGCGTTCCCGATCTCGGTCCTGCCGGAGCTCCTCAAGCTCAAAGTCAAGCCCGCGCGTGGTCGAGGCCTGGACCCCTGGTCGCGCTGGCGTCCGCTGAGTGTGGAGAGTGACTCATGCCTGTCACTGACCTGTCACAAAACGAGCGAGAGGACGTTCAGTCGCTCTAGCGACGCAAGTTCTCTTCTGACTTCTGTTTTGTTTGATCGCGCAGAACTTAAAAGAATCTGAACGGGCGGGGCTATGGCGACTATATAGCGCGCGCACGACATCTGTTTCTCTCACGCCTGACACAAGCCAAACGGCTGTGGCATCGGGCTATCATCATATCGAGACATCGTGCACCACATCCTGACCGCTCAGCGGTTGTGCGGGCATGCATGGCAGTGTTTCTCCAACGGAGCCGCTAGATGCCGCGAGTCAATTTCTCCAGGTAGCGCTGATGGTAGCCTTCGGCGCGATAAAACGGGCCTGCCTCCTCTATAGCCGTGTCGTCATATTTCGATCTATAGGGAGATTTGCCGATGAGAGACTCGCGCACAGCCAGGGCTACGTCGCGCTGCGTTTGACTGTGGCACCAGATCGCACTTCGGTATTGACAGCCAAAATTTGAGGGTGTGTGTTCTCTCCAAAAGATGCGGTACATGTCAGCGAGCGCGACCAGCTGTGGATTGAAGGTTACTCGAATGGCCTCCGTGTGGTCTCCGATGCGCTCATACGTCGGATCGGGGAATTGTCCGCCGCAATACCCCACGACAGTGTCGATAACCCCGGGGAGCTTTCTGAAATACTCCTCGGGGTGCCAGAATCATCCCATGCCTAGTGTCACAGTCTCAAGCTCTGACGAAGAGACAGGAGGCGGCAGCATTGGGCAGGGGTTGTTGATGGGCAACGACATCCGGGCCACGCCTGGGACACGCAGAGGCGCCGCCAGCAGCGCGAGCGATAGATACATGAGTTCCTTCTTGTTCGAGGTTTGTCACGAGTCGAGCGATCGCCGACGATCAACCAATGGCTGTGAATGGCCCGCTGATGGTGTTCAACACAACGCGATGTGAAAATGTGCCATTGTCACAATCACATGGATAGAGAGGTGTGGCCGGAACGCCGGATCCTTCCGGCGTATATTTTCAATGTACATCGTCGTCTCCCCACTTCTATAGTCCACCTCTATACTATTGACACTATTACTGTCAAAGATTGCCCCTTAAGGCACAAGCGCCAGAAACTCATGTACGGTCTCGAGCCGCTTGCGCATCTCCTCGTCCTGAACCTTCTTGATCATCACTTTGGCCTTGCCCACCATGGAGCCGCTTGCGTAGCCCTTGGCCGAGGAGCCGCCTGCCTGCAGCCCGGGCTGGTACGCGCCGCTGCCCGTGGCCGCGCCATAGCCGGGGTAGCAAGTCTTGAAGATTTCGCGAACGATCATATGAAGCTCGTCAGGCACGCGCGACTTGCAATTGGCTGAGAGCGCGACAAGATGATCGGCGACCGACTTGTACACCCGATGGTTCAACCCGCCCTGCTCGCGCGCCTCGCGCTGCACGAGCTCGCAGATCGCGCCGTACTTGATCTTGTACGGCAGCGCGCCTCCCTTGGGGCGAAACCGGCCGCGCTCAAATCGGCCGAGCTCGGCGAGATACGGTTCGGTGCCCGCACGGTGCTCGGTGAGCATGTGCCACGATCCGTAGAGACCGTGCCGCAGCCGCAGCGCATACTGCCACGGCCGCTCGCCGCTGCGGTCGCGCTTCGAGTACGCGTACTCATTCGGCAGCGCCTCGGCGATCGGCAGCCACAACGCATCTTCGTGCGTCACCGCCGTCAACTCCTTGCACGTCGCCGCGAGCGAGCAGAGATCCCGCCCGCCCGCGAACTCCACCCGTCCGCGAGCCACGAATTCGCAGACACGCAGCAGGGCGTCGTACTGCAGCCGGAGCAGCGGCGGCGGCAGGCTCTTCTTGACCGCCACAGTCAGCGCACGGCAGCGTGCGACGCACTCCTTAGCAGAGCGGCCGACGGCGGCGGCGATGGCGTCCCATCGCGCCTTCTTCTCCATCGCTTGCGGATTGGCACGCATGGCCGTCTCGAGCGCACGCTGCTGTCGCGGCGTCCAGCCGGTCTCGTCGGGAGCGTCGTCATCGCGCGCCGCCGCCGCCGCCGCCACGGCCGCGGCCGCAGCCGCCGCAGCCACCGCAGCTTCCTGGCAACGACGCGCGGCTGCCTCTTGCAGCAGCTGCTGCTGCTTCGCAGCGCGCTCATCCCGCTCCTCACGTTCTCTCTCTGCCGCAGCCTCCTGCGTGCGCCGGCGCTGCAGTTCCTGAAGCTCACGCCAAGCTGCGTCAGCACGCCTCTCCTCCTCTTCTGCAAGGGCCGCAATGCGCGCCGCCTCGAGCTGAGCGGCGATTGCATCTTCGTCTGCCCCCGGCCCTGGCGCTTGCGGCGGAGGAGTTGGAGCCGAATCCTCAACGTTCAGCCTGACTCCGAGTCCATTCCAATTCACTCCGACAACCTCGAGCTTTGTTTTTCGCGGCATGGACCTCGCCTGTGCATTCTGACATTTTTCTTTGGCGTTTCCATGCTCGAAGTATGCCCGATACGGCGCGATTTTCTTAAGTCACGTCCAGTGGGCAGTGGCTCGACGCCCGCAACTTCGTGCAGTTTATTGCAGTTGAATACGCCGATGGGCGCCCGCCTCGTTACGTTAGGCAGGTCCGGACTCCGGAGAGAGTTCAGTTCAGTTACTACATAACGACAGACAGAACTGAAGTGAACTGAGAACGGTGAGACAAAAACAAGCTTTTAAATCTACTTTTTGAGTCCCAGCCACGACATGTAATTGGTTTCGTTAGCCGCGGGAATCTCAAGCCATCTCCATCGGCGTTTGAATTCATGCCAATTTGCAATTTACCGCGGGCGGCATCGCGAACCGGAGTCAAGAAGGATGAGTGCTAAGGACAACGTCAACGAGAATGAGTCCATCGTCGTTAATGCCTGCTGCTGCTGCAATGATGCGCTCTACTGCCAGTCGGACTGCTTCGGATGCTCGGGAGAAACAGAGTGTCTGTGCTACAAGGAGAAGTGCTGCTGCAAGCCGGGCGTAGATTGCTACACGTGCTGCCCGGCGAAGGACGACGACAGTATGCTGTGCCAGCTCGGGCTAATCTGCGTCGCGTGCGGGCTCAAGGTGCCATCGACGTGCTGCAAGTGCCAGCAGCAACTGTGCTGCCTCCTCTCCAACGGCGCCTGCCCCACCGACAAAGAGGTGCCATGCATGGTCGCAGCTTATGGCCTTACCTGCTACCCGAAGTGTGCCTGCTGTGCGAAACTCGGCGACTTGAAGACGTCGGGTGCACCGGCGATTGCTGAGATGCAACGCTAAGCTCGCATGCAGAAGGCAAGCATGCGCGCTCAAGTAAGCGTGCGTGTCCGTGCCGAAGCTTGCGATTTCGGCGCGACCCGGGGGTTCGCGATGCGCCGACTGAAGCCGTTCGCGGCCATTTGGCCCGTTCGGCCAGAGGACTGCCAGAGGGCCTCGAGCGTGACTGAGCGCCTCACCGGTCGCGCGCTGGGAGCCTGAAGGGAAGGAGCGCACGGGTCTGGCTGGGGTCCGGCGGGGGGGGAGCAGGAACTGCGGCGGCACCGGGACGGCGTCGACGAATGGGAGGGCAGCGGCCGCGCGGAGGGGCACGCGGCGGCCGCGGCCGCGGCCGACGGCTGCTGCAGAGGGCTTCCGAAGGGGCCGCGGCCGACGGCTGCTGCAGAGGGCTTCCGAGGGGGAGCCGACACCTGTATGTTCTGAACGGTATCGAGGTTTCGGAAGAGGTCTCGAGGTGTCGTGGAGACTCGTCTGAACGTCAGAAGCCTGTCCCAGACGAGGCGCTCACAAAAAAATAGGGGGTTGTGAGTTGTTCCCAGTCGTGAGAGTTTTGCGTGTGGAGAAGTGCAGAAGTCCATGGAGAGAAGAGTGGACGTCAGGACGCAGGACGCGCTTGTTTTAATGCGGAATCACAGGGCGCGCGCGCGTTGCGCCAGCAAGCCACTCGAGCAGCCACCTCGAACCGTTTTGCTGCAACCATTCAACCACTCAATGCCCGCACCTCGCAAGTGGTCTCATCATAATGTGACATCGACAAAGATGGCGCGCTCCTTGTGCACTGGCACTCCGACTGCGCAGCGAAATCCCGCTGGGGAGCAGCCGCTGACGCCGCATTTGATCTGTGCCGACTTTTTGGAAGCGCAACGTCGCTCCTCCGAACTTGTGCGCCTGTTTGTTGGCATCATGACTGGACCGAACAATCGCGAGCGGAGAGACGCTGTACGGCAAACGTGGATGTCATACCCTAATGTTGGCTTTTCGGTGGTGGCATGCTTCGTCATCGGCCGCCGGCAGGTGCCCAACGCCACGCTCGCACGCATGGACATCGAGTTCGCCGAGCATCGCGACCTCCTCTTCTTGCCGTCCATCGCTGACGGCTGTGTCAAAATGGTCTCCATTGGCAAGATGCACGCCTTCTGGGTAGCTGCCGCGGGAATCCTGCGACACCATCATCGTTCGGCCTCCGCGCCGCTGATAGTCAAAGTGGACGACGACAGCTTTGTCAACCTGCCGCTTCTCGAGGTCGCGGTCGAGCCGCTGAATTGTTTGAGCCGGCTTTACTATGGGGCCATCGGATTCACAGGCTATCAGCCGGCTGGCTTCCAGAACTGCGGATTCGCCTGGGGCGGGGGCGCCGCATACACGCGCTACGGATGCGCCGCGCGGGGGGCGCACCCGCCCTTCCCCTTCGTGCTCGGACAGCTGCAGGTGCTCTCGCTGCCGCTGGTTGTTGCGCTGGCCGCCAGCGCCGACGCCACCGAGTTCGCCGCCGCGGCGGAGGCGGCGCTCGACACACTCGCCAACGAGGACAGCGCGCTGGGGCATATGATCAGCATGCTACCCGAGGTCACGTACATCAACATGCCGTCCGCTGCCTGGCACAATCTCGGCTGCTTCGCCGACCTGCGCCGGAGCATGTACAGGACGCCGACGAACGCGTCGATTGTGGTGCACCGGATCCTATCAGTGGCAGCGCTCCGGTTCACGTGGGACGCGGTGCGGGGCCGGCTGCCGCCGTCGTGGCTGGGTGCACCCGAAATCGCCACATGTGTGGAGGCGACGAGCATGCACGCTTATGGCAGCCAAGTCAGCCGCTCACCTCATGTGATCCACCGCATGCAGAATTGGTGTCGCCGCTGCTCGAACCGGACCGATGCGACCGTTCGGAAGAGTGAATGTTACGAGTCACTGGGCACCAAGCAGCGTGCCGCAGCCACGCTCGCGTCGTGCCGCCGGAGCGGGTACCTGCCCAGTGAGCGCAGCAGGTGAGTTAGGCTCGTGAACGCGCTTGATTCCCCGGAGCGCGACCGCGCCGCTCAACGAGAAACGCCGCTCAGGTTTCAGTGGTCACACGCACGCTTGGCGAGGGGCCCCGTATTGCGTGTGGTACGAGAGCGTTTTCATCGGATCCATACCGGATTGCGGATACCCATGCCGGCGCACGGCCGTGCCCTCTCCGCTCTATCTCCGCTCTCGCGCCAGTCGTGGCCCGACCGCGGACCGGTGGATACCGTACCGGGGGGGCGGGGTTACGCCCCGGGTATAGGGTATTCCATCCCGGTGCGTAGAAGATATATTCATATCAAAGACACGTCTGTCCGTCACGCGTGCCGTTCCCGCCGCGTGTGACGAATGAATGAAACCATGCGGCTTCCAATCGGGTGATGGCTCGGTGGCGCGCGCGTGTCAGGGCGACGAACGGGTGACGGGGCGCGAGCGCGTGTGGGGGGTGCCTCCGAGGTGACGGCCCGTGTGCAGACTTGCTCACAGCTCATCGCGAGGGTCGCTACGCGCCGAGCCTGCCGAAGCGCACTGCCTACACGAGCGCCGGCAGCGGGTCGAGATCACAGTGGCCTCGAGCCCCTTTGGTGGCACTTCCCACACGTCGCTGAAGCGCGAGGCGCACACGCCCAACTCGGCGAGCATGGTGCAGTCGATCAGTGGCGCGGGGCAGTCCGCCTCGTCGCACGCCCACGGGCCGCCATCCTCGCAAGGAGTGGTACTCGCGTCCGCCTCCTGCCGATCTCGTGCCTCGGCCGCCGCCTCCGCCGCCGCCTCCGCCGTCGCATCCACGTCATCGTCGAAGCTGATCTCCTCGATGTCCTCTTCGGACATGGCCGACGCCCTCAGGGTGTCTGAGGCACGCGCGGAGGCAGAGGTTGTCGGCGTGGGCAGCTCCGGCTCCGCGACCAGCGCTGCCGCGGCCTCGAGCAGGGTGGCATTGGAGAGGCCGTTTCCATCCAGCAGCAGCGTGCGCAGCGCTCCGTTGGTGCGCAGGCCCTTAGCAAGCGCCCTTCCGCCCTCCTCCTTTATCGAGTTGTGCTCGAGGTTAAGAAGGCGGAGCGCGCTGTTGACGCCAAGCGCCTCGCCGAGTGATCGAGCGCCACGGTCCGCCACGCCATTGAACGCTAGGCGCAGCTCCAGCAAGTTGTGGCTCTCCTTGAGCGCCTCACCAAGGTACCGGCCGCCGCGCTGCCCGATCGCATTCCAGCTCAAGTCGAGGACCTGCAGGCTGCTGTCGCCCTTGAACGCAGTCGCCAGCGGCCGCACGCCGTCGTCGCTCACGCTATTGTGCGCCAGGTCGAGGCGCTGCAGCTGTGATCCACCTTCCAGCAGTGATTTTGTGATCGCTTTCACTCCCTTGTCTCCAACACGGCAGCTTGCCAATGACAGCGTGGTCAGCTTGGTGAGCGCGCCGGCGAGAGCTGTGACTCCAGCGGGCCCAAGGGGGCTACCGCGCAGATTGAGCGATGTCACGCTCCCGGCCGAAGGTGTCGCAAGCGCCACACCAAGCGCGGCGACCTCAAGTGGAAGCAGCGCATTTCTGCACGCGGGCGCTCTGGAAGTACTTGTAGCAGGGCACGAGAAATCCAGCTCTACACAGTTGTCGATGGCGAATTTGCCGTCCACATACACGTCCGTGTGGTTGCAGACTCTCCCATGGGCGATTCTAGCGAGGAGGCAGATGCAGGAGAGGCGCATCGTCGCTGTCTACACGCGCGAGTGAAGAGTCGGATCGAGCTGCGCGAGCTCGAGAGAGAAAACCGCTCTACCGGGATTTACCGGTACCCGGTAAAAAGACACCGGGGGGAGCCCCCGACCCGGTACCCGGTACGTTGCGCGTCTTGGTTTGCACTTCTCACCAAATCAAGCTATTGCTCCCTTCGCCACCTCCGCTTTCCTCGCCAACCTCCGTGCCTTCTTCTCCTGAAATTTGGCCTTCCGCCGCTCAATCTCAGCAGTGTCCGTCGCGTCCGGCACCGCTCGCAGCCGCTGCACTTTCTCCTTCTTGCGCTCTGCGCGTCGCTCCTGCAGGCGCTCGCGTCGTTTTGTCGCCTTGGCCTTGAGCTTCTCATTTTCAGCGTGCGTCCGCATGCCCTTCTTCATCTCGTGGAGGAGACGCCGGTACCGCTTGCCGTTGACAAACTCGTCCAGCTTGTCGCGCCCAAAGATAATCTTGTCGGGAAGTAGCTCCGACTTGTAGATGTTCGCACCGCTTGCCGCCTTGGTCACTGTGATGAAGTTGGCCGCCAGAAAGTTTGCCTCACGCTTGCGCACTGCACGCTGCTCAGTGGCGGCGGTCCTTGAGCCACCGACCAGCACTGCGCCTGCGACACGCTGGGCAGTCGTTCCATCCTCGTCCTCCGAATCGTCCGCACCGTTTGAAGTACCAGCTACCTCATCAGCGCCCTTGCCGCTGCCATCAACCTCCTCCTCGTCCACCTCGTCCTCGTCCTCGTCCTCGTCCTCGTCCTCGTCCTCGTCCTCGTCCTCGTCCTCGTCCTCGTCCTTGTCTTCCTCATCGTCATCGTCGTCATCGTCGTCATCATCATCATCGTCGTCACCCGTTGATAAGCCTTGCAGCGCAGCGATACTCTTGTACGACGACATCTTATTGGACGGACTGCAGGGACGTGACAGCGACGTGCCCCAAGACTTGTGCTGTTCAACACAGCGCCAAGTCGGGGGCCGCAAACGCATGGACGGAGGCCTGGCCGACACAGCCTGGCCGTGAATCGGCGGGCGAGGAAAGGGATGACCCTTCCCCCTTAAACCGATTAGCATGTATACCGATTTAGGGCCGCTGGTAGCAAATTTGTATTTTCGAATAGCGCCGCGCCGCGCGCGCGGCGCGCGCGCAGTGCCGTCTCTCCCGTGAGCAGCACAGTGTGACCTGCCTCACGTTCACCGCTCGTGCGTCCCCCAGCGTCCGCGTCGCAAGCACAGCGACGTCGGAAGCGGTACCTGCGACAGCGCCCCGAGTTTGTCTGACATGCATTTCGATATTGGATATACACCTCCGTCTCATACACAAAGCTCAGCCAAGCGACGCCGAGAGCGGACTCGGCCGGCGTTGGAGACATGATCCTCGCCGCGACGTGCGTTTTACGCCCGGATGCATGTCATGATGCCGAACCGGTAGCATGGAAGCAGAGATGAGGGCACGCCGAGATGCTGGCGTGAGCACCGCACCCAGTGCCGCCATTACCTCTGCACATGTTGCTTGTAGCTGCACGGAATTGCTCTTGAGATCAACGCAAGAAGCTTCCGTGCAGCTCATAGTCTTCTTTTGTTTGCGTGCACGAAAGTCTTCTCGCATGAGCCGGCTCATGCGCCGTAAGGTGCCTGTGGTGATGAAGCACATCTGGCTCTGCACGTCGAGGCGGGCCAGGTTTAGAAGCACACGCGCGGCTTGTTCTCGCACTGCATCTTCACCGTGCGATTCGATGAGGCTGACCAACGAATCTAGGGTGCTTTCAGCGACCATCTGCTGTGCAACATCAGAGTCGCACGAGAGGTTGATGAGCGCACGTGTGGCGGCCTCCGCCACGCTGGGGACACCCGCAGCTCGCACTATAGTGCGAATGCCATCAGCGCCCATGCGCTTACAGTTTGAGGCATCAACTGCGAGGTTCGCAAGTGCTCGAGTAGTTTGCACAAGAATGTTCTTAATCGTATCGCCATCGTCCTCCTTGGCGCTGGGCATCGTATCGAGGTAGAAAGTCAACAACCGCACGAGCTCCTTCGCAAAACCTTGCTCGCCAAGCCGCTTTTTGAGAGGCTCCTGCACTGTCAAGTTGGCGACGGCCCAGATGAGCTGCATCACAAGCTTCGGGTTGATGCTAGATGCGCGCAACATGCCCAATAGGAAGCAAGGGCTTTCTGCCTCCATCAAAGCCATCGCCGTGCCGACGGCAGATGCAGACGTCCCTAGAAGGTTGGCAAGCGCCCAGGCGGATTCTTCTTGGCACCTTTCGTCGTGAGATCTTGCATGCTCAATCAAGCCTGCTAGCCCGTGCTTCACAACGGCATCTCCCAGCTCTGGGTCGACTGCCATGCTGACGAGGATCCAGCCCGCCGCTTTGCTCTGCTGTTCGACTTTACTCGAGACCATGCTTGCCAGCGGCTTGATGCCATGGGCCTCGACAACCGCTCTTCGACACACGGCATGGCTGACGACGCTGATCAGGCCCTCGCATGCCGCCACTACTACGTCCTTGAACTCCGGATGGGCGATCTGCTCGTCGGCCTCGTTGAGAATCTGGAGTAAGACGAGCACGCCGCCGTGTTGCACCAAGAGATGATCATTGCTCTCATCTTCAGCAAGACGGCCGATCGCACGCGCGGCTTGGGCGGCTAGAGCCGGCTTAGCTAGAGCCTGTCGGCATGCCTGTACGAGACGTGGCAGAGCGTCGGACTCGACGACGAGGTTGCGCGTCTGGTCGGACAGGGCAAATATGCCAATGGCGCGAGCAGCGAGCTCAGCCACGCTGGCGGGAGCTACATCGGTGAGCAGCTGTGAGAGTGCGGCGATGAGCTGTGGCAGCTGATCTGCGCTCGTTGCGTCGGGCCTGTCGGCGAGGCTGCAGATGGTCTTCAGAGCTGGAAGCAACAGCTTGGTGGAGTCAGTGGCATTCCTCGCGTGCTCATTGAGGAGCGGGACGAGCACCGCGATGACACCAGATGTCAGCATCAGCTGTTGAAGTGCTGAGTTGGTTGCACACATGGCACACTGCTCCAAAGCTCGTGTGAGAAGGCCGCTTGGGCTCAGTCGGCGCCAGAGGAGGGCTTCCTTGGAGCACACGCGCAGTGCGAGCACCAAGCACTGTGCACACAGGCGGAGCTCGACAGGACCAAACACAGGCTCAAGCGTGTCGTCGTGGGTGAGAAGAGGAGCGTCGGTGTCTGTCGCGGCGTCGATAAACGTGTGCAGGATACCGAGTGCTTCCCTGCAGGCCGACTCGGTGCCGACGGTTAAGAGTGCTTTGGTCGATGCCAGCCGATCTCGCCAACCACGACCAGCACCTCGCGTCTCGAGGGGCTGGTCGCGAGGTGTGCTGTTTCCACCACTCGGGACCGTGCCAGTGAAGCGCAGCGGGCATCGGGAGAAGGGCGCCGAGGATCTGCCGTCGCTGTCCATACGCGATGCGAGTTGACCACACGAACGCGAGCAAGTGCGCGAACAAACCGAAGCGTGATTGGCCAGCGAGGCGAGGCGCCGCACTGAGCGCACTGTCGCGCGTCGGGGGATTACACAGTAGGAATTCAATGTCTCTGTATAAAGTGTCGCATGGCATAGCTCGTCGCCTGGACCCTCGCCCGTTAACTCGCCCGCTGGCCGGGTGCAACTTATTCAAGGGCCGCACACGCAGAGAGCTCGTGACCGGGCCGCACCGCACCGTGACGGCTTGGGCCTATGTAACCCGAATGAGTACACGACAGTCGAACGGTCGAACCCTTCACTCAGTACTGCTCTCGCCGGCTACACCGAGCTGCACGCATTCATCGATGCCGGCGCGCGCCTGATCGATCACACCCTGTGCTGCAGCGATGCATGCCCGCAACTCAGTAACTCCACGCGCCCGTTTTGGGGGCGTCGACGCCTTCAGCTGTGTCTTCAACTGCTCGAGCTGCTTCTGGATTCCGGCGAGGCTCACGTGCGGCGGCACATCCGATCGCAGCACCTCTAAGAGGCGCGGTAGGGGATCAGCAACCTGCTCCATCAGGACCTGATCAAGCGCACGGTTTAACGTAGCCTCGAGCTCATAACTCATCATGTCCATTTCCACCGCTGGCATCGCGGCATCTTGAACCAGCGATCGGTGCGCATTTGGCAGATGCGTGCCGTTTGGCCCTCCTGGCGACGGCGTCCACTTAGCCGGCGTCCGCCGCACGGAAGCGGAGGAAATCGGGCCGGACGAGATCAGCAATTGCCTCGCCGCCGAGGAGCTGTACAAGGCTGGATTCGTCATGGATGCTCTGGCCACTGATGGCGCCACCCGGGGCGGCACGTACAACTCGCTAGCCGTCGCCGCCGCCGCTGCCGCCGGTGTAGTCACGCTGGCCTCCGCGCGCTCCAAAGAAGCTGCGTATAGCTTGCTCTCTGCCTGCATGCGCCGCAACGTGACGTCCAAGATCCCAATGTTCGCCTGCATCGATGGTCGCTGATTCTCCGGCAGACGAGCGTGCGCGCTTCCAGCAGAGACAGGTCTCATTGGTGGCGTGGGCGGCCTCATTGCCGCCTTCACCGCCGCCACATGTGCCTGCTCACGGTTTGGCCGCGTCAAGCAGTGCCGGCAGCTCGCCAACTTGAACTTCCACAGGCCACACTCAGGACAACGCTCTTTGTCATGATCGCTCCGCTCCATACGCCGAGTGTTTCCGTGTCTGTCGCCGTACTGCCGGGATAAGGCACCAACACTTAGTGAGCTGTACAGCATGCTGGCCTGCTTGGGCTGCGTGGATCAGTGTTGTGTGAAGCCTGAGGCGCGCGCAATGGGTGCAGGTGATGGTGATGAAAACCAGGGTGCAGGTGATGGTGATGAAAACCACAGCAGTGTCCGAAAATGACTACAAAAAGAGGTCTGAAGTCGCGGAGACGACTTACCTGTTAAAAACTCCGGGGGAAGCCTGGTCACAACAGGACGCACCCGGTTCACGGGTTGTGTGAATGTGAATGGTCTGTGCGTGTTGGTGTGTTGTGAATGAATGGACCTCCTCCACCAAGCTTCTTGGGCTGCACCCAGACTGGCTCCTATGATCAGAATGGCCCTCGGCTTCGCCGTCAGGCGAGGCCTCGCGGCAGCTGTCTATCACTGGTGGCGACGCTTCCCTGCTCTT
>Ga0210245_100026_pt1 | contig 99407 bp, 44 predicted proteins | sample ChrtobMetaP3_4mM_FD_155450 | JGI IMG/M metagenome (GOLD analysis project Ga0210245, IMG submission 155450) | Chrysochromulina tobin associated microbial communities from unialgal haptophyte culture, Seattle, Washington, United States - P3_4mM | ecosystem: Host-associated > Algae > Haptophytes >...
CGCACGGTGGCCATGGTGACTGCGCGCGCGCGCGCCGGCTATGGCGCGCGTCGGTGGGCCCGCGGCCGGCTGGGGCGCGCGCCGGCGGGGCGATTTGCTTCGTCGCAGCGCCACCAGAGGCGCTGTCGCTTCGAAGCCTCTTCGGGCATGAAAAGGAGGGTGCTCCGACACGCGAGCGGAAGAGCCGGAGGAGCAGTCCTCCAGCGACGATGACGTAGATTTGTTGTCTATAGTCAGCAAGCAAAGCGCCGTTCTGTGCGTTTCGTGAAATGCGATTCAAAGTCGAACGCGTATTTGCCACACTCGGTGAACAGTTTTACAATACACTGTTCGGAAACCTGATTGCGCTTCCACGTCACCGCTGGACCACGCCGAAGCGAAAGTGGAGCGAAAGGGCGGACGTCTTCCTGCGTGTTCTTCTTCTCCTCGCCGATGTTTTCGCGACGCGGCTTCGCCGATAGTTTCCGCGTGCACTCGGTGTCGCTGCTCGCCGCGGAGACCCACCGCGACCCCACGAGGCTTGAGTACTCCGACAAGATCATCCTGCCGCCATCGTGCCTTGAGAAGCTTGCGCACCTTGAGGTGCAGTACCCGCTCATGTTCGAGCTCACCAATCCGCGCTACGTTCAGCGCCGGCTGCACTGCGGGGTGCTCGAGTTCATCGCACAGGAGGGCATGGTCTACCTCCCATATTGGATGATGGAAAACATGCACCTCAACGAGGGTGACATTGTGCACCTCAAATCAGCATCGCTCCAGAAGGGGCGCTTCGTCAAGCTCCAGCCACAGACGACCGACTTCATCAAGGTCTCCAACCCCAAAGCCGTGCTCGAGCAATCGCTGCGCCACTTTTCGGCCCTCACCAAGGGCGAGACCTTCCGCATCCTGTACAACAAGAAGAAGTATGACATCGGCGTGGTCGAGGTGCGGCCCGAGGGCGCACCCTTCGCGCCCGGCGCGCCCGAGGCCGTGTGCATCATCGAGGCCGACGTGGAGGTCGACTTCGACGCGCCCGCGGACTATGTCGAACCGCCGCGCGTGTCGCCGCAGTCCGCCTCGCCGCTCTCGACGTCGCCGCTTACCAAGAGCCCGCTCATGGGCCCTGCGCTCGGCGCCCCTGTGCTCGACGGCAACTCTTCCGACGAGGAGATGGCTGACGCGAAGCCCTTCACGGGCTCGGGCTTCCGCCTCGACGGCAAACCGATCAAGGCGCCCAAGGCCAATGCCAATTCGTCCCTCCTGCATGGCAACAGCGGCGCCGTCTCCGTGGGCATCAACCTCGGCGCCGGCCAGACGCTAGGCGGCGGGCGGACGCTCGGCGGCGGCCAGACGCTTGGCGGCGGCCAGGCGCTTGGCGGCGGCGCCGGCCAGACGCTCGGCGGCGGCGCCGGCCAGACGCTCGGCGGCGGCGGCCAGACGCTAGGCGGCGGCGCCTCTGCAGGGCTGGGCAGCGGCTCCAGCTTTGGCCCGCCGCCAGATGGCTTCCGCCGGCTGGGGTTGGCAGCGAAGGAAGCGCCCAAAGGTGAGGACTACTGGGCCAGCTTGTCCGGGGGCAACAAGCTGCGCTGAGCGGCAGCGCGCCAGCTTCATGCGCCTCACCTGAGGGCGCCCTGTGGCCGTTGCAGTGCCTGGTGCGGTGCCTTCGCTCTGTTGTTCGAGGGCTCACGCGGAGCCGCCATGCGGCAATGCGCGCGCGCGACTGAGTCACTCGAGACTTAACCTTCCCCCTCTGTGTTGCTGCCCTGGATTGCCACACGCAGTGTATGCTCCTATGCAGCTGAGGTGCGAGGCGAGAAAAATGGTTTTGATTTTTCACTATATGTCGAGTTCGTTCGGGACACCGCCCCCGCGCGCCGGTCCGTGGGCCGCGTGCCCGTGCGCGGGTCGGCCCCAGCCTCACTGCCCCAGGCGCGCACAGGTCTCAGGTGCTCCCAGGCGAGCGTATGTTGGGCCCGCCCGAGCTGTGGCCTGTGCGGCACTATGCGGCACCACAAGCGGTTGTTAAGCCTGCTTCACTTCCAGCATCTCGCTGTGCCGTAGCAGCATCGCAAGTGCTACAGCGATCGCAGCGAATGCGAAGAGTAGCTTGTGCGCAACGGAGCCAGCAGCTGTGTCCAACTGAAGCCCCACGTGTGCGTGCTCGCCCGGCAAGATAATGTCGAGGACGCCGTCGCCTGTGAAGTCAGCCAGCACCGGCGGAGCGTTCGTCATCTGCGGCAGCTTTACGCTCGCGAGCACCTTGCCAGCCGTTGTGAGGACGACTGCGGCGGAGCTCCCTACGGCGAGTATGAAGACTTCGCCGCTCTCGGCACTGGGCTGCAGGAGTGTGAGAGAGGGCAGCAGCTGCGCGCCCGACCACGCGCCGCCCTGGGCGCCACCCGAAAGGTCGGCGGCCGGTTCCGTGTGCTCGTCGCGCCACGACGCGTCCGTTCGCACCGTCCAACTTTCGCGCCCATCTGCATGAACCGAGGCTACCCGGCCGTCGGACGTCAGGAAGACGACGTCGAGGATGGAGGAACGGCCCTCGGGGCCGGCTCTTGGCACCAGCAACGGCGCGCTCACTCCGATTGTGGGCACGCCGTGCGCAGGCTGCTGGTGGCGCCGCCCTCTAGGTACCCTCACGGCCTGTCCGATGGAGACGTTCCAGAGCGCCTCACGCACCGGAAGCCCCGAGGTGGCGAGTCCCGCTGCGTGGGCTCCGGTGCGCACCAGCCTCTCGTGGGGTGAGGCCTCCTCGAGGGAGTAGGTCGAGGAAAAGGAGGTTGGTGCACGCGATGCGAGCGCAGTGATGTGATCAATCGAACCGTCGCCATTCACGTCGGCGTGCACTGAGGGGCCCGCACTCGAGTAAAGGGGCAGTTGCGTGAGGGTTCGCCCCGTGTACAAGTGCAGCACTTCGAGCCCATGCCGACGGCGCGCAATGACCACGTTGGGGACGACGGCGGCCTCGCCAACGCTGCCGAAGCGGGAGGCGCCATCTAGACCGTCTCTGCCACTGCTGCTCACACCACGCGCGATGCGTGAGGAGGTGAGCTCCGCCGCCCCCGAGGCCGCCTTCGCAGCACTCGACTTCGCTCGTTCTCGGCGCGCCTCGTGTCCAAGCCGGCGCGCGCGCTGGAAGCTAGCGAGGTGGAGCGCCGTATCATGCGGATGACGCCACCTGTGCGGCAGCTGTGCGAGCACCGAGTCGCTGAAGACGCGCCACGGCCGCTCGCCATCATGCCGGCCGTCGATGCCGCCGCCACCGCCGCCGATGGCGTCCAAGTCGAGCCGATAGTCCATCTGGGGCGTCAGCGCCTCGTCACCGTGCAGCTCGTTGTGGAAGTCGCGCGCCGTGTGCTGCCAGCGCAGCGCGCCGCTGCCGCCCTCAAGCGCCAAGTAATCAAAGTGGTGCACCCACTCGGCTGTGCCCGCAGCTGGCACGGGCGCGCTACTGGGTGCAGTAGGAACGTGCTGCGGCGGCTCATCGTCGGCGCGGCTGCGCGGCTGCACGCGCGGCTGCGCGTGCCCGGCTACGAGCACAGCCCCTACATCCCCCGTGTATATGGGATGCGGCACCACGGCAACAGTAACCTCGCCCGCCGAGGCGGCCGCTGCGCCAGCGCTAGTGCGCCCGATGGAGTGTTCCCACAGTGGTCGCAGCTCGTGGTCAAACGCGAGGACAGTCCTATCCTCGGTGACCGCGACCACGATCTGGCGTCGCCGGCCACTCGCGTCTGCGCTAGAGCGCAGCACGCCCGTGCACAGCGCCATCGACCGGCGACCGGCGGCCAAGCCTGTATGGGTGCGAAGGCTCACCGAGCGCACCACCGGTAGGCGGCGCCAAGAGGCGAGCCCGAGCACACCGTCGCCAACAGCTTCGGGTCGTGCCGCGCCCTCGACTGCCGAAAGCAGCAAAAGGCGACCGTCAGTCGTGGCCATGACCACTTCGGGTGTGCCATCGCCGTCAAGATCGGCCACCACTGGTGGCGACATGGAAATATGGGCGTCCGCGAAAGCAGCACGGGCGCTTGAGGGGTCATCCGATGAGGCGGCGATGAAGGAGGGACGCAGCATCACGCCCCCAGAGTTTGTTAATGATAATATCACGCAGGCCAGCGCGACCAGCAGCACAAAGACGTCGGCAGAAGGATGAGGCCCCATTTTCACAGCCGAAATCAGAAACTGTCCCTCCTCGTCCCTCCTCACACATTCCAGCGACGGCCCTACCATGTTCAAGAAGGGGGCCGAGTAATAACAGCTGTTTCACGCCTCCTGTCCTGTCGCAGGACACGGTCCTTCCTTAGTGTCCGTAGCCACGTGACTGTGGAGGGCCTGGAATACGAAGGGTGGACGATGTTTTACTCCTACCAACGCGTGCGCGGCCTGTTGGCCGCGGTCGCCGCTATCGAATCAGCCCGCGTGGCGAGTGCTGCTCAGTGCACGGTCCCAAGCACACTAATTGACTTCACATCGCCCCTGAGCGCGAGTGACTGGCAAGCGCGAGACGATCGTGTCATGGGCGGAACTTCCCTCTCGCAAGTCGTCTTTCGCGACGGCTCAACGTTCTTTGAGGGGGATCTTGTTGTGCAAGGCGGCGGCTTTGCAAGCGTGCGCTGCATGCGACCGCTTTCTTTGCCGCACGACGCGGTCGCGCTCAGCTTGCGGGCGAAAAGCGACGGCCGGCTGGGCTACAAGCTCACCCTCCAAAGCGCTGCAGGGCCCCAGGGTGTCTCGTATCAAGTCGCGCTGCCGCTCACCACGCCCGGGCGCGTTGAGGATTGTCGACTGCCTCTCGACGCGTTCCGTCCAACGTTTCGCGGCCGACCGATGCCCGAGGCGCCACCGCTTCGGGCGGCCGACGTGCGCGGCGTGGGTCTCATGCTCTCGCGATATGAGGCGGAGGGCGGCGGCGGGGCCAAGATGGCGATTCCCCCGGGACCATTTAGACTCGAGCTGCGCAGGCTGGGCGTCGCAGATGAGTGACGGGTGACTTAAGTAATTTTGTTGGGCCTGAAAATAGTTTTTATGACGATGAAAAAAAGCTGTCGATCCGAGGTGTGAAACCACCAGGACAGGGTGGTGGTTTCACTTCTTCACCTCCCTCAGCGAGCTTGCGTCTCTTTCTTGGCTCGACGTCTCACTCCCGTCCTAATGCTGGCCCGCCTACTCTGCTTGCTCGCGTGCCTGAGCGTGGCGGCTGGCTTCGTCGCGACACCGCTTGTCAGCGCTTCGCAGCTCCAGCAGAGCCGGGTGGCCACGCAGCAGATCGTAATGGCCGCGCCCACCAAGCCGATGAAGGTCAACGAGCGCAACCGCATCGCCAACAAGGCACACAAAAGCGAGATGCGCACGCGCGTGAAGCGGGTGAGCGCTGCTTCAAGGGCCAGCGCGGCTTCTGGCGTCACTGAATGCCTGGCGCGAATCTCTTCAGCTAACGCTCCTGACTTCCCTCCGCTGCCGCTCGCAGGTGCAGGAATCCCTCGAGGTGGGCGACTATGCCAGCTCAAGCTCGCTGCTCTCCAAGGCGTTTGCTATCCTTGACAAGAACGTTAAGCGTGGCATTCTACACAAGAACACAGCGGCGCGCAAGAAGTCGCAGCTTCACCTGAAGGTGAAAAAGCTGGAGGGCGCGGCAGCAGCGACGTCGGCGGCGCCATCACAGTAGAGGTAACCGGCGAATGCGTGTCCATTCGTCCCCGCGGACAGCCGCTCTAGAGAGCTCGCCGCTCTGGGCTACGCCCCACGCCCGTCGTGCCGTGGAGCGCGCAGTCAGACCCGACCGTCCATCGGTCAGTTTACGTTCAAAGACACTGCGTACAAACCCATTATGCGCGCGCGCGGGTGTATGTATTCTCTCCGCATACCTGGCGGCAAGGCTCCGGCTTGAATTTCTATTGTAGATACTCTTCTCTGAGCTGACCACCGTCGAGACCACCGCTCCGCGTTGCCCGGGCGGGGAGACGGCAGACGCGCGCGGCGCACCCGGGCGTGTACGACCCGCGCGCGCGGCGACGCGGTTCGTCCGACGCACCCGCCGTCGCTCGGTCGGTCGGTGTCGTCGCTCCGTGGACGAGACAGTTCTATTGACGGATCGTTGGATGCTGGGGCCAAGCGGACTAACCGCTTTGCGCTTACGGAGACTACGGGACCGGCGTCCGGCGACCGCGCCCGCGGCCCGCCGAGGCCCGGCCCGGCGAAGCCCTCGAGGAAAGCCCCGGGGCCGACCCGGGGCCGCCAGCCCGTCCCCGCTCGAGTACGCGCTCGAGGACCGCTCGGAAACGGTCGAAAACCAACGAAAGCCTTCGAAACAGCCGACGAAGTACACGAAGCAATAAGCAACGCTATACGCGATTCGTATAAAAAACGAAAATCTGTATATCTCGAGAGTCTGTAATCTCTCTCGCGTCGTAAAACAATGTGTACCTCCGTTGCACGCACGCTGTCGACACGCGAAACATCTGTGGCTACTGTGAACGGTCTCGCGGACGGACGCAGCGTCGGAGCGGGGGCGAGAACACCGCCGACCGCGCGTGCGGCGGCCGCGCGCGAAAAGGCGTGCCCTGTGCCGTGGAGTACGCGCCACGAATCAGGGCTCCAGGGGCCCGCGCATGCCGGCCCTCGCTTCTGGCTCGAGGCTGCACCGAAGACCCGATGCGCGAGCGGGGCGGGGCGCGAGGAGTCCTCCGCCTCTTGCAGCGGGTCGCACTTGACTTCGTCAGTAGAGATCGTCAATGGAGTTCGTCAATGGGCCACCCGCGTTCTATCTAACAGCACCTGCTGCTACTGCTGCTGGCTGGCGGCTCGTCGTCTATCAGCACCATCGCCGCGCCGCGTGACCTGCGCGTCGACGCGGGCCCACTGCCCAGCGCAGGCGAGCCCAGTTTCTCCTCACGCGATGCCAGCAGCCGCTTGCCCATGGACGAGAACAGCTCGTCGAGGCCGCGGTTCTGCTTCGCCGAAGTCTCAGCATAGTGCGCGCCGACCGAGTCGGCGTACTCTGCGGCCTCCTGCCGGCTCACCACACGCTGCCGCTCCAGGTCGCTTTTGTTGCCTGCGATCGAGAGCTGGATGCTGTCTCCTACCATCTTGCGCAACTCACGCACCCAGACCTGTATCCTCTTGAAGGAGTCGGTGTCGGTGATGTCATACACGAGCAGCGCCGCGTCGGCGTCACGGTAGTAGATGGGCCCGAGGGCGTGGAAGCGCTCCTGGCCAGCAGTGTCCCAGATGACCAAGTTGACCGTTTTGTCGCCCAGTCGCAGCGCTCGCTCGAGGCAGGATGCCTGAATGGTAGGCGGCTGCCCATCGACGAAGGTGTCACGGCAGAAGCGCAGAACCAGGCTCGTCTTCCCGACGCGACCCTCGCCCAGGAGCACGACTTTGTATGATGAAGTCCTTGACGCCATTTTTGCCGCGAGTGTGAACAAGGCAAAGTTTGACAATCCTCGCCGGTGTGTTAGTCCACCGAGCGACGCGACCACTGCGTGGCAGGTTTCGCGTGGTAGTGGCTGGTCGGTACCTTGTGTGTCGATTCAACTGACCCTTTCTCAAAGTTTGACGCTTCGCACGGAAACACTTCACAATGGCACAAAGATAAAAGTACTCGCGCGCTGCTCGCCCACCGCTCGAGACACATGCGCCTACCCGCCCAGACACCCAATCCTCGGGAATCCTCGGCTCGCTCGCGTCGTCGCGCGGCCTCGTCGGTCGCCTCAATGCTGCTGCTGCATGTTCTTCTTCATGAAATTAGTCGTGGGCACCTTGCCCAGCCTCATCGAGATAGAGGGGTCGAGCACGTGGTCGATCGTCGAGTGCGCGACACGCGGAATTTCGTACGGCGGGTGCCCTCCGCGCACCTCGTACGACCACTGCATCTCCTCGGTCAGGATGATGAGCGTGCCGCGCACCGGCTTGCCGTACTCGGCGGGGGTGTACGCGACCGTGAAGAGCGCGCCCGCGGTGCCCGCGCGCGGCAGCACGCCCTGCATCGGGTTGACAGAGAAGACGGAGGCCGAGTCGGCGGAAAAGTACGCTGTGTACGCCGCGTCGTCGTCGAAGGCGTTGCACAGCTTGAACTGCACCTGAGCCGTCTTGTGGATGGGCGCCTCCAGGTAGATGACGTCATCCGGCGCCGGTTCACCCGCCTCGAAGGTCAGGTCGTACCGCCAGCGCCCGCCCGAGTTCTTGCGCACCACGAGCGCCGCTGAGGTGCACACCGGGCGCAGCGGGCGCCAGTCGACGGCCATTGTGAGGGTCGAGCCCGAGAGAGTGCGCTGGAGCGGCGTGAGAGTGAGCGACGACTCGATGAGCCCAGCCGACTGGGCATCCAGATCGAGCTCGTACGTGAACGGCTCGTCCACGCCCGTGTCTTGCAGCCCGGGCAGCGGGAGCGCGAGCTCGCGAGTGAGCGGCTGGCGCGCGGCCACGTGCAACGCGATCGGCTTGTGCAGCGGGCGCGAAATGGCCTCGCCCACGAGCGGGTAGCGCCAGGTGAGGTGCCTTCCCTTGTAGTCGCCATGCAACACGATGGCCGCGTGCGACTCCGACATGTCGCGGGCCACAAACGAGAAGGGGAACTGCACCGACGTGCCCGGCGCGATCGTCACGCCCGAGGTGCGCCGCGCCAGCAACTCGAAGGGCTGCGTGGCGCCCGGGTCGTCATACGCGTTCATCGACTGCTCGAGCGCAAGGTCGATGACGAGCGGCTGGTCGAATGGGTTTCGCAGGGCGATCGAACCCGACGTCGTGTGCCCGAGGGGCGCCGACGGGCGCGTCACGGGCATGTCGGAAGGCGCGTGGCCCATGCCCTTGGCCCTGTAGAGCCACTCGCCCAGCTTCGGGTGCGTGAGAGCGAGCATCGCGCTCTGCTCCTCGTCGAGCGCCGAGGGCGTGTACGTGAGCGTACAGGTGAGCTCGCCGTAAGGCGGCAGCAGCAGCGCCCCGGCGCCACCAGGCCCGGTCTTCGGCCCTTGGAGTGTGAAGGCTTTGGGGTTGCGCCCCTCGACCCGAAGCTGCAGCGGCAGCTCCTCGCCGACGGGGTTCGAGACGGTCACCTCGTGCGTGGCCGACGCACCCACAGCCGCGCGCAGCTTGGGCAGGTCGACGGGCTCGGTTGGCTCGCCCGTGAGCGTGAGCTCGTACCAGAACTCGCCCGCATGCGGGTTGACGAACGAGATCTGGCCGGTGCTCGTGCCCGCGATGAGCGGCGAGAAGAGGAGCTCGTAGCGCACCTCGGAGTCGCCAGCCACACGCACCGAATCGTCGCCGAGCAGGCCCTCGCCCGTGATGATCACCTGGAACTCGAGCTCGGTGTTCGTCGGGTTCGCAATCGGGATCTCGACCGCGATGACCTTGCGCAGCGGCGCGGAGATGCGCAGATGCTTCTCGCACGGCGGCGGGTCCGAGTGCATCTCGACCGTGTACCACAGGTAGCGCCCGTCCGGCGTCGTGAAGGTGATGGATCCGCGCAGCTCGCCGCCCATCTGCGAGTTCACCGTGAGCATGTACGTGATGCCGTCCTTGGTCGGGTCGCTCCCCTTGGCGCGTTTTGGCACGGACACGCTGGACGGGCCCTGCACATGCAGCAGGTCCGTCTCGATTTTGAGCGTGCACGGCTCGCCGCTGCCCATGACGTTGTACACGGTGAAGGGCACTTGCTTGGGCTTGCGCGCCGCGCACTCGATGACCACGTTGCCCTCGGCGAGCGGCTCCTCTCCGATGCCCTTGAGCGTGAACACGTACTTGTCGCCCGTTGACTGGTTGGTGAGAATGCACTCGCCGGTGGCCTCGGTGATCCAGTCGGGGGTGAAGTCGAGCGGATAGGAGCCCGACTGGCCCGCCGGGATCTTGACGCTCGCAGGTCCGTGGAAGCCCTCGCCCTTGATGGCCGCCGAGATCGTCCAGTCGTCTTGGGTGCCGTTGATGACCGGCAGCTCCTGCCGAAGCGGCATGCGCGCCGGCGTGACGAACTCAAGCGCCGCCTTGACGCCGGGCGCCGCGCACGCCCCCGCCAGATCGTACAGGCGCACGTCGAGTGGCGAGATGAGCAGCAGCTCCGACGTGTACTGACCGGGCTCCTTGGGCACGAAGCGCAGCGGCAGCTTGTTGGCGTCAGCGGACGCAGTCGCTGGTGGCGCACCGGAATCCTTGCCCTTCGGCGTGGCCGCGCCCGAGCCGGCCACCGAGCCGGCCGTGGACTTGTTGCCGCCGCCGCGCCGCTTCTCGTTGTCGACGAGTTCGATCGTCGCCTGGCCCGAGAAGGCGGCGGAACCGTAGGCGAGCTGCAGCTGCACAGGCCCACGGAGCATCGGCTCCTTGCCCCAAATCTGGCCCATGCGCTCCTTTTCGCGCTGCGAACGATCGAGCACCATCTGGCGCGCCTTCTCCACCTGTGGGTTCCGGAAGGGCAGCTGGACCTCGCGACCTGCAGTCGAGTCGGCCTCTGAGGCGAAAGTGAGCGTCTCGAGCGGCAAGGGGAGCGAGACTGTCCCCTTGAGTTGGTACGATAGCTCGCCCACGTTCTCGTCCGAGAAGAGGACGGTCGCTGTGTATTCGCCCAGCTGGAAGGGCAGGAACTGTACCTGCATACTCGCCGTGCCGCGCGCGTCGACAGACACCGTCGACGCGGCGCAAAAGAAGCTGTTCGGCAGCTTCTTCGTCATGGAGTCGACCGCGCTCGCCGCGCCGCCCTTGAGCGAGCCTTCGATGCCCGCAATCTTGGCCGAGCGGGCCGCCGGTGCGGCCGCGGGTGGCTTTCCGCCCTTGTCGCCGCCACCGCCGCCGCCGAGCTTTGGCAGTGCAATCTCGGGGCGAGTCTCCGTGAAGGAGAGCTTGAAGGCGGCGGGCACGTCGAAGGGATTGGTGAGCTTGACTGTGAGCATCTGCGGCTGGTAGAGCTTCGAGGCGGTGCTGAAGTTCTCGAGGGGCAGGCCGATGTCGATGGTGGCCAACAGGTCGAAGACGAGTGTGGACGCGTTGGCGGTGTCCACGCCGTTGCCCTTGGAAAGGAAGATTAAGCGGCCCGTGTGCTGCCCGATGAAGTAGCTGAGCACGTTCACGGGGAACGGCAGCGTTGACTTGCCCTCAATGCGCACCTCCCTGGCGCCCACCTTGAAGCACTGGCGAGGGGCGGGCGGTCCCTCGAGGCGCACCTCGTAAATGATGGGCTTCTTGGCCGGATTGGCAAGCTCGATGGTGCGCGCAAGCGGCTGGTGAATGCCGCCCGTGAAGCCAACCACTGCCTTGGGCACGTAGTGCGGCATGTGCTGGTAGAGGAAGAGCGCAAACAGCGCCATCTCTCGCGGAGAGGCCGCATAGAGCTCGGAGGGCTCGAGCGGCGGCATGCCAGCCGACGCGGCGAATCTCAGCCCAATCCCGGCGAGCGCCTGCACCACGATCCCCAGATTGGCCGCCGCCTGTGCGGGCGAGCACGGGCGCGGGTAGAGGTTGTCAATTGCGGTGCCAATCTCGACGTCCCCGGACGAGGTGAGCGGCGGGTTGTCGGCTTTGATGGTGGCGAGGAAGGGGCAGTGCGAAATGATGATGCGCGCGAAGACGTGGCCGTCTTTGAGCTCTTTGTCGAAGGCGTCGAGAACGCCACCCACCTCATCGAGCGGGTTGCCGCCGCCAAAGGGCAGCTCGGGGCAGACGGCGCTGTGGTACTCGAGCCAGCGCAGTAGCAGCAGCTCCGAGGTCGAGTACAGGAGTGAGGAGGGCAAGGGCACCGGAGGGGCCTCATCTTTCTTGGCGACGATCTTCTTGTCCTTGTTCGTCTCCTTCTTGTCCCTAGCGTCCTGGATGGCTTTGCAAGCGTCGACCGCGGCCTGCGCCCTGTACGCGCTCGAGCCTACCTCTTTCGAGATCGCGCCCGCGGCCTCGGCCATACCGGGCAGCCCGCGGAAGGCCTTGAGCGTCACGCGACCTAGCACGAACGTCCGAATCGCTTGGAAGAGGAGCTCGAGCCACGACTCGCTGTGGAAGACGGCGTGCTCGTCGCGCACCGCCTTGCGCTCCTTGCGCGAGAGAGGCGCGCCGCCACCCACGAGCTTGAGGTACTCGTCGAGAGGAAGGAGCTGCTCCGCCTTGAGCGAGGCGCACATCGCCCCGTGGGCGCGCAGGAACTGGATCATCTGGTCGTACGACTGGACCAGGTGGCGGAGGAGTGCCTTCTCGTTCTTACGGTCCGCAGGCTGCTCGGGCACCGGCACGGACTTGCCCGACACGAGCGCGAGCAGCTCGTACGCCACTGCCCCCTTGTTGGCGGTGAGCATCGCCGGGAAGCTCGCACCGCTGCCCGGTGGTGCGGGCATCGCCATCAGCGCCGACGAGACGTACGCGAGGACGATGGACGCACCGCGCGCAATGCTGGAGGCCGCCTTGGCAAACTGCTCGTGGGTTCGTTTGGGCGGCAAGAAGCACGCCTGCGCAAGCGCGATGCGCTTCTGCTTGGCCTCCTTGGACATGTCGTCGGGCGGCGGCGCAGGCGGCGCGATGGGCACGACGAGCGAGGGCGCCTTGCCCTCCCTGGCAATGACCTCCGAACCGGCTCCTCCTTGGGCTTTCACCGAGTCGAGGTAGGGCTGCACGGTCAGGACTGAGTTGTCCGAGGTGGCAGTCACGGGGAGCGAGAAGCGATTGCCATCGGTATCGATCAAGTCGATGTTGGCGGTGAAGGACGTGGGCTTGTCGGAGGCGAACGAGACAGTGATGAGCACCTTCTTCTTCGAGACGCCCACGAGCTGACCCTCGGGGAACTCAAGCGTCAGAGGCGCGCGCTTGTCGTCGAGCGGCAGCTTGTACTGCACCTGTAGGTTATCGTACCCCTCGTTGATGAGGTACAGCGACGCCTTGGCCGTGTGCCCGAGCGGCACCGTCGGCAGGATGAGCTCCGGCCTGTCGAAGGTGAGGCGCGGCAAGACTGCGTTCGCCATCAGGCGCGGCGTGAGGTACGGCACATTCCCACCGTCGAGGCAAAGCGGCAGCACGACGTCAGCAATGCCCACCGTGGTCGCGGCGAACCCAAAGGTGATGGTAAAGCTCTCGCCCACCTGAAGCGTCCCACTCGGGCAGTCGAGAGAGAAGCCGGACTCGTCAGGGATGACGTTCTCGTCGAGCATCCACTCGACCGGCTTGTCGTCCGTGTTCGTGATCGTAATCTCCTTGGTGTACGGAAACTGCGCCGCGCGCAGGATGCAGTCGCCAAACTTGATCGCGTTCGTCGAGAGCTTGAGCCGCGCCTTGAGTCCCTCGCCGACGACGACCTTGCGCAGCGCGGGCTCGGGAGCGAGCCCGACGGGCATGAGTGGGAGCTCGAGAAGGAGCTCCGATGCGGCCTTGGGCGTGTACCCGAGTTTGAGCGCGAGGGTCGTCTGCGGCTGCACCGTGATCGCGTACAGGCGGCGTTCCTCATGAGCCGCTTCGTTGTATTTCGGCCGCGACGGCGAAGCGACTTCGCCGTCGCCGTCGCCCGTCTCGTCGGCCGACGTGCCCGCCGTGGGCGGCGGCGAGGCGTTGGACGGCTGTGAGATGAGCTGCAGAGGGGATTCCTGCTCGTCGTCGGGCACGATGGTCGTCGCGCGGTCGTCGGCCGCCGCGCGCGCCTCTGCCTCCGCCTCCGCCACCGGGTCGAGCTGCACCTTGACCTCGAGGTCCGCGAACTGCCTGCCCGTGAGGTCGAGATGAAGCAGCGCAGGCACGATGGACGCATTCTTCAGCGTGAGCGGGTGCCACTTGGTCGCACCCGCTACGACGCGCCCGAAGTTGAGCTCATCTTCGAGGACGATCACATCGGGGGCGCGCGCCTCCACGTGCACGGCCAGCTTGATGGGCTTGCCGCAGCGCAGGTCGCACTTGAGCACACCCGCCAGGTCGAGTACACGCTCGCCGCGCGGTGGAATCGCGAGCACCTCGACCGAGACCTCCATCGTTTGGCCCACGCGAACGGCGCCCGCCTGCGGCTTGATCGAGAACCCGGGGGGCGGGTTGTCGAACGTGAACACGGCTGTCGTCTGCCCTTGATTCTTGATGAGGAAGTTCTTCTCCTTCACGATGCCCGCGGGCACCACGCCGAACTCGACGCGCTTGACGGTGAGGCTCGCCTTCGCCTCCGTCACGTCGCCCTTGCAGAAGAGCGTCTTGGACGAGCCTCCCTCGACGATGGCCGTGAGCACGTGCTCGGCCGCACAGCCCAGGTAGGGAGTGAAGATGATCTCGACGGGCAGCGTCTTCTTGGGTGGGATCTCGCCCGTGAGCGATGCGGGCACGAAGGCAGGCCTGCGCCCCGGAGGCATGCTCTCGGGATTCTCCCAGCGGAAGCGTGCCGGGTAGGTGCCATGGTTGGTGATCGCGACGCTCGCAGACATCGAGGGCTCGAGAACGCCGTCGGCGAATCGGAACTGCAGCTCTTCAGTCGAGAAGCTCACCTCGATCGGCTCGACGGTCGCCTTCGCGACGAACCTGAAGGCGTGCGCGCCGTTGATCGTGTAGGTGATCGTGCGCTGGTACTGCGTCGGCTCATCGGACGAGAAAAAGAGGTCGAAGCCGGCGGTGCCGCCGGGCGGGATCACTTGTGGCGGGCACTGTTTGATCTCGTCGCCGAGCTCGATGGCCACGAGGATGTTGACGCGCAGCTCGTTGAGAACCGTGAAGTTGCGCGCGACCTGCGTGTAGACCGAGATGTTGCCAAAGTCGACCGTCTTTGGGCCGCCCGTGATCTGCTTGAGCTCGTCCGCCGAGAGCGTCGCCTTACAGTCGGCCACCTCATCGAGCGACTCGGGCTTGCTCTTGTGCTTCTTGGGCGTGAGCCGAAACGGGTCGAAGAGCGCCGACGGCGGGCCGCTCTTGGCTGTCTCGCCGTCTGTGTACGGGTGGAAGAGGAAGAGCGGCGAGAGGTCCTGCGGCAAGGGTGGCGCGAAGGGCGCGATGCCCGAGTACGGGTCGAGCCCGAGGTCGCATCCGAATTGGAAGGCCTCAGGGTCTGAGTGCATCTTGTTCGCCGCTTGGTGCTGCGCCTTGTTGCGCGCCTCCCGCTGCGCGCGCTGGTTCTTGAGGAACGTGGCGTAGTACTCGCGGTGCTCGTGCTGCGCCTTGAGCGCGGCGGCGGGCAGCTCGAGGCCCGTGTCCATCTGGTCGATGGCGTCGAGCACGGGCTGCTTGGCCATCTGATCGCGGTAGGTGCGCTTCTTGGTGAGCGTGTGGATTGGGGTGAGAGTCGACGAGGCGGTCGTCTGCACCTTGCCGCCCTGGAGGGCCTCGGACATCTCCCACGCGGGCGGGCGCACCCACTTGGCGTTGACGGTGCGCGGAAGGAACGAGCACTGCTCCACGACATTGGGCTCGACCTCAAAGTCTTCCGGCAGCTTGTCAGTGCCGCCCGCGGGCGGGCGGGTCGCGGGTGCGGTGCACTCGCCGTGCAGCTTGATCGTCTGGACGCCGACGCGCCCGCCGAAGCCGAGCAGCTGCAGCGCGCCCACGAGCTTGCCGAGCTGGTGCGGCGCAAAAGAGAGGCACACCTGCATCTCGCCCATTGGCGGCACCGTGCCTTCGAGCGGCTTCGCCGCAAAGTGCGCGGGCGTCGTGAACGAGAAATTGTACGGCAGCTCCTGCTTGTTGGTCAGCGTCAGGAACGCCTCGCGGTGATCGTACATGTCACAGCTGCCGAAGGTGAAGGCACCCTGCGAGAGCGCGACGCGCGGCGCAAGCGCGATGCCCTCAAGGCGCAGCGGCAGCTTCTGCCCCGTCTCGAGGATCTCGAACACGTACGCCTGCGTGAGCTCTGTGACGATCTCCTCCGTCTCGCCCGAGGCAAAGAAGCCCTTAGGGGCCGTGGGCGAGCGGCGCGCCGGGCAAAACGCGAGCGTGAGCTCGAGGCGACCGCCTGCGGGGATGCGCCCCATCATCGGCTCGACGACGAGCGGGCAGGGCACGCTCGGGTCTTCCTCTGGCGGCGGTCCGCCGCTCTCGTCACCCGACGTCTTGGAGACGGCAAAGTTGATCGGCTTGGGGCCGTGGTTGAGGATGAAGGCCTTGCGCGTCGTTTTGAGGCCGCAGTAGAGCCGGCCAAGCTCGCTCTTGGCCAGCGGCGCCTCCTTCACGTCGCGAAGCTCCGCGTTTTGGTGGCGGACATCCGCCGACAGCGCCAGCTCAGTCGGCAGTGGGAAGTACGCCATCTGGCCCTTGATGGCCACCGGCACGATCAGCTCCTGCTTGCCCACCTCGGTTGCGTTCAGCTCGATGGTGTACGTGTGCGAGTCGCCCGGCTTGATGGTCGCCTCGATCGGCGGTTTGATGGAATACATTTCGCTCAGAGCGAGTGGGCCAAGCATGATTTTCCCATCCCGGGTACCTTGGTTGGTCACGACAAGCTTGCGCGTGGGCACCGAGTTGAGCAGCACCACGCCAAAGTCGATGCCTGCGTCGAGGACGAGCTTGGCGGCGGGCAAGGTCGAACGCACCGGAATGGTGAGGTGCTCACCATCCGAGTCGGCACGGCCGACGAGCACGACCATCTCGTTCTCGATGTCCTCAGGCACGTCGCTGTAGAATTGAAGCTCTGCCTGCATGACGAGGCCAGGTGCCAGCTCCACGTCGTTTTGCACCACCAGCGTGAATTCGCGATTCTTTGGCGGAATCAGCCGCACGCGCTGACCACGCATCGACACGTTCTTCACCGACACCTTCATCGTGTACCGCACGGACGGCGCAACCGACTCAAAGTTAGCTTCGGTCATGTCGACCACGACATGCTTGCCGACGAGCGCTCCGTAGGTAGGCATGCTTGACGGAACGAAGCCGGGGGAGTGGGCCACGCTCCTGCGGCAATCGCCAGCGGCAGCGTGCCGTGCTCCTGGTGGAAGGTCAGCACAACAGTCGCAAGTCGCACCGCGACAACGCGATTTTACGCCTGAAGCTGAAGTGACGACGAGGGTTCCGGAGGTGTGACTCTCCTCCGTGTGTGCGAGTTTTAAACGTTTGCTTTGCACTCTTGAAACTTACCGTAGACTTCTTCATGTCGGACGACGAGGACGACGAGAACGACGCGCTCGCTGGCCTCTCGCGCCCAACGCTCGGACTCGCCCCCACCGACGATGTCTCCGAGGACGAGGAGGAAGGTCGTCAGGCTCCTGCCGGCGCTCCGATTGCAGCCGCGGAGGACGACGACGAGGACAGCGAAGTGCCGCACGCGCAGGCCTCTTTTGGCGGCGTCAGTGCGGAGGAGGCCTTCGACCTGCAGACGGCTCCCGGCGCACTTGAGCTCGATCCATTTCGCGTGGCTTCTGGCATCGAGCAGCCACCGGCCGATGCTTCGAGCGGTACGGTTAGGCCCGGCAGTAGCGGTCTGAGCGGCAGGCCTGTCTCCAACAAGCTCTTCGTGGGCGGGCTGTCGCACGCGACGACGGACGACGCGCTCATCAAGTATTTTGCCAAGTATGGCAAGGTGCAGGAGGCCATCGCCGTGCCGGGGCGCGGCTTCGGCTTCGTCACGTTTGTGAGCGCCAAGGGCGCGAGGTACTGCCTGCAGCAATGTGGCGACCCTCCAAGCGTGTCAATTGATGGACGCGAGTGCACCATTCGATGCGCGGAGCAGAAGGACGACCGGGGCGCCGGGCGGCACAAGATGCCCGCGCGTGGCAGCGTCGCCTACCTCGGTGCGCCCCCAAAGAAAGAAGGCAGCGCGAGGAGCGGCAGCTCGGCAGCCGGTCTAGACAGCTCGAACGAGCCCACCTACGGGGTGGCTGCCATCGCCGCCGCGCAAAAGCGCGAGCGGGAGCCTCGCGCACCCGGTGTTGCCGGTACCAGCGGCGGCGCCGCCGCAGGCTCGGCACCAGCGGGCAGCGACGAGCTGGGCGAGGGAGAAGGCAACGGTGGCAAGCGAAGCAAGAAGAAGCAAGAGATCGTCACCGTCTCGCGACGCCAAGACGCGGAACCACTCTACGACAAGGCTCTCACCATGCGCGAGATTTTCCCGAAGGAGTTTTGGCGCATCTGAGGCTGCTTGTAAAAGTGTGCTCAATCGAGAACATGCAGAATCGTACTCAGAGAAAACACGGGGGGGTTTTCGTATTGAAATGGGCAATCCGGCCTCTCGCGGGTGGGTTTTACCGGAACGACTGTGTCCGGCTCCCCCCCGGTCTTTTTGTACCGGTAGGAACTATACGACTGTGAATTCTGAAGAACATTTTGCATGAGAAGGCGACTGCCAGCACTGGCAGCGGTGGCGCGGCGCGCGTTCTGCTCTTCTACAGGCAGCGCCTCGTCTACTCGTACGACACACTTTGGTTTCCAGACGGTCGCCGAGGACGATAAGGAGCGCCTCGTCGGGCATGTCTTTCAGAATGTCGCCTCCAAGTACGACCTGATGAATGACGTCATGTCGGCTGGCGTGCATCGCGTGTGGAAGGACACGATGGTGGAGATGCTCGGGATCCGCTCGATCCCCGGCGCAGCCAACCTGCAGGTGCTGGACGTCGGCGGCGGCACCGGCGACATTGCCTTCCGCATTGCGCACGAGATGGCACGTGCAAGGCCTGCTCCAGGTGGCACGTCACCCAATGAGAGAGAGGCGCCGCGTATCGTCGTGTCCGACATCAACCCAGCAATGCTCGCCGAGGGCCGTCGCCGCGCAGAGCAGATGCCCTCGCTTGCCTCGCCTCCCGCGCCACGCCTCGAGTGGCTCACAGCCGACGCGCGGCGGCTCCCCTTTGACGACTGCAGCTTTGACGTGTACACGATCGCCTTCTGCATCCGCAACGTGACGCGTGTGGACGAGGCCCTGCGCGAGGCGTATCGTGTGCTGCGGCCGGGCGGGCGTTTTGTGTGCCTCGAGTTTTCGCACGTGACCAACCCGATGCTGGCGAAGGCATATGAGCACTACTCGTTCAACGTGATCCCGCGCATGGGCGAGCTGGTGGCTTCGGATCGCGCCTCATACCAGTACCTCGTCGAGTCCATCCGCCAGTTCCCCAAGCAGGAGCAGTTCGCCACCATGATGCGCGAGGCCGGTATGCGCTCCGTCACGTACACCAACCTCACGTTTGGCACGGTGGCAGTACACTCTGGCTTCCGACTGGCTGAGTGAGTCCCGGGTCGACCCGGGAACTAAAACTTACGCTTATCGAGGGAACTTATATCTAAAATCCTCCGAGATGGTATATCATATTCGTGTAGTAGAGTTTTTTTCATCCGATCTTTTCATCCGATCCGGTCTATCGGGAGGCCGCAGCCGGCCGTTCGCGCGCGAAGCCGAAGCGTCGCCGGTCCCCGCCGAGTCCCGAGAAGCGAGATCTGCACAGACTGCACGACTGTCGAATCGTGCAAGCGGCTCAACGTCACGGGCCGTCAAGCACCACAAGCGTAGCGCGTGGCTTAGGTGGCTGCGCCACGACCCATACGCGTGCAGCGGCGCACCAGACTGCTCGCACGGCGTCGCGCAATCCCCGCCGCGACGTCCTTCTAGCGTATCGCTTAGTTGTGGCGAAGATGCTCCACGTCGTCCGCGCGCCTCACGAATACCGCATACCGGCGCCCGTGGGTTCGTTTCGCGTTGTGGTTTGAACCCGACGTGCTCGATGTCGCTCTCCCCCTCTCACGCTGGCGACGGCAAGCACCTGCAGAGCGCTCTCTAACGAGGCTCAAAGAGCTAAGAGCTCTGATCAGTCGAGATCAGTCGAGATCAGTCGAGATCTTTGAAGAGCGGCGCGTTGCCACCGCCGCCGCGGCGAGGGCTTGCGGCGCGGGCTGGGCTTGCAGCCTCATGGTCTGAGGGGTTGAGGCCGCGGCCCACCTGTCGGGCCGCGAGCGAGGCCATCGCCGCCACGGCCTCGTTGGTGCGCCGCGCGCCCTCTCGGTGCATCTCATTGAGCTCGCGCCGCAGCCGCTCATTCTCCTTGAGGAGCTCAACGGAGGGGCGAGCGGCGGCGGTTGCACGCGCCTCGTCCGACATTTCACGCACGGCAAGCTTTTCTCGCGCGCGTCGCTCGGCGTTCACTTTCATGTCGGCGATGTCACGTTCGAAGGCTTTCTTCAGCTGCTCGTGCTTCTCGACCGCCGCCTCGAGGGCTCGCACGCGCTGCCCACTCGCCTCGAGGTCGGCGCGCCATGCACGACGCTCGGCCTCGAAGGCTGTCAGCTGCTGCTCACGCTCGGCCAGCCGTGACTCGGCCGTCGCCTTGGCAGTGTTCGCTGCCTCCGCCTCGCGCCGCGCTGCCTCCGCCTCGGCTTGTTCGCGCGTTGTCTCGCGCCGGCGCTCCTCGAGGACCTCGATGCGCTGCAACAGCATCTTCTCTTGCTCGGCCCGAGCGTCCTCGTGCTGCTTCGCCAGCGCCAGCGCCGCCACGCGCTCCTCATGCGCCGCGGCTGTGGCTGCTTCGAGCTCGGCCACACGCTGCCCTGCCGCACGCACAGCATGTGCGAGCTCGTCGCGCGCGCGCTGCTCGCCCTCCAGGAGACCCTCGGCGCGTGCAGCCGCCCACACCTCGGCCGCCCGCACCTCGGCCTCACGCGCGGCGACCGCACGTGCGGCGGACTCGTGCTGTCGAGTGTGCACCGCGTCGGCACCGCGCTCGCTCTGCATCTGCAGGCGTGCCTCGAGCTCGGCGACTGTCGCCTCGAGCTCCGCCACGCGCACGACCGCCGCCGCCGCCGCCGCCGAGCCTGGCAGCGCGCTCAGAGGCGGTGTCGCAGCAGCGGGCGTCGCTACAGCGGAGGCAGCCACGATGAGCGGCGGTGCAAGGGCGAACGAGGACGAAAATGTTTTACCTGCGACCGCGTCGGGCATCATCAGCGGCGAGCGCTGCGCCTTAGCTTCGACGGCGAGGGCACGGGCAAAGCCGTCCAAGTCAACCACGGCCGCCTGCACAAACTCGGTTGCGGCGACCCCATCCGCGGCCATCTGCGCGAGAGTTGCATCTGCTCGAGAGCTGACAGCCGAGCTACGCGCTGCCGCCTTGGCCGTCGCCTCGGCCGCCTTGGCCGTCGCCTGCACCAGCTGCTGCTCGAGCGCGTGCCGCTCGCGTAGCGCGTTGTCTTGGGCATCGCACAGCTCTGCTTGGGCGTTGCGCAGCTCTGCTTGGGCGTTGCGCAGCTCTGCTTGGGCGTTGCACAACTCTGCTTGGGCGGTGCGCAACTCTGTTTGGGCGGTGTGCAGCTCTGCTTCCAACTGCTGCTTTAGCGCGTGCTGCCCGCGTCGTGCGTTGTCTTGGGCGTGGCGCAGATCTGCTTGGAGCCGGCCAACTTGCTCGCGCAGGCTCGCCGCCTCGGCGCGGAGGGCCTGTGCCTCGCCGCCGCTCCCCAGTGCGACACGCTGCGTCTCAGCCTCGCTCCGCTGCAGCGCCTGGACTGCCGCGTCGCGCTCCGCCCGCGCCTCGGCCAGAGCTCGCTCGTGGGCATACCGGGCGCTCGTCACCTCCTGTTGCATGGCGTGCAAGCGACGGAGCGCGTCGTCCTGCGAGACACGCACGGCGCGCGCCTGGTCCTCTGCTTGCCGCTGTTCAGTACGGGCACGTTGCAGCTCCGCTCGCTCCGTATCACGCTCCGTCACCATGCGCGCCACCTTGCCGCCCATCTCAGCCAACTGCGTGCTGAGCTGCGCCGAGGCAAGTCGCTCAGCCTCGAGCGCACCGCGCGTCTCCTGAAGCTCGCCGTTGAGCGCGATGATTGTACCATGCTCGGTTGGCGTTGCTGTTTGTGGTTTTGGTATGGGCGGCATCGTGGGCGCAGCTGAGGTTACTGCCATGAGCAACGGCGGCTGGGACGACGGGGCGACGGTGCCAAGGGGCGACTCCTGTTCGATCCGCGCAGTGGCCAGGAGGGGGGCGCGAGGTGACCTTGGCAGCTCCTTGCGGTCCATGGTGCGAGGCGACGCGGATGGCAAGTGCAGCGCAGAAGGCGGCGGCGACTTGACAACACTGCCCACGATGGGTGCGTTGCCAAGAGCACCGTACAATGCTTCCATGTTCCGGCGCATCTTGGCTTTCTCGGCCTCGAGATCGGTGTTGGACGGCATGTCCACTCTGCGATGTGGATGGTTGGCGAAATTCGGTTCTCGTGAACCTGCTGATAGGCGGGCTTCACAGACACACTGGACAACATTGGGCGTCGCAACATCAACGACGCAGCACGACGCGACATTGTATCACCCTTGCGTCTACAAGTAAGAGTAGTACTTGTATCACGGTCCGCAATCAGGTTCCACACTCAGCCAGGGCCAGCGCCAGCACCGGCGCCAGAACACCGCCCCTAGGGCGCTCATGAGCGTCGCCGGTCACCTCATGACTACGTCCGTGCGCGACTCCGGAGGCGCGGTGGCGCCGGTCCAGGACGTTAAGCGAAGTACCTGGTCGGTGTCCATGAGGGTTGCGTGGGAGTTGTGCCGAGAGCTAATCTCCATGGACTGGGCTGTGCTAATTGCTGTGCTCATCCCATGCGCACCAGCGGCCAACGCGGCCGCGCAATAGCCCGGAGGAACCATCGGCGGCGGCGGCATGTTGCCCATGCCCAAGTCCGAACCGGCCGCGGCTCCGAGCATCATCGATGGCGGCGGTTGCAAGGCGCCCGGCGTCGGCGGCAGCTTGAAGAGTGGCGGCGGCGCGCTGCCGGGCACCGGGGCGCTCGGCGGCCCCATAGGCGCTGGCGCCTGCGGGAGGGGCGTCATGTACGGATGCAGTCCCTGCGGTGCACCTGGCTGCGCCCAGCTGACGCGTTGATGCGCTGCCTGCGAGGTGGACGCATTATGAGCCATGACCCACGGCAGTGCACCCGGCGGGAGCGGCGGCGGCATTGCAACCGACTGTTGCTGCTGCTGCAAGTGCTGCAGTAACTGCTGCTGATGATGTAGGTGCTGCTGCTGCTGTAGGTGCTGCTGCTGCTGCTGCAGGTGCTGCAAGTAGAGCAGCTGCTGCTGCTGCTGCTGCTGCTGCTGCTGGAGCACCTGCTGCTGTGCGGCCGCCTGCTGCTGCTCCTGTTGCTGCTGCTGCTCCTGCTGCTGCTGCATCTGTACCTGTTGCTGCAGCATCGCTGCCGCCTGCTGCTGCTGCGCCGCCGCCTGCTGCGCCGCCGCCTCCCGCTGCTGCCAGCCGTCAAGCTGCTGCTTGTACTCCGGCTTGTAGATGATGAGCGTCACGTACTTGTTTCGGAAGCGATGGGTGCACGATAGGGTTGTGGTATTGGCTTGGCGCAGCGAGCAAATGTGAGTCAGCGTGACTGGGAGCGGCTCGCGCAGCGTCCACGAGGCAGTGCGCGCCTCGCGCACCGTCGTCTGGTTGAGCGAGAGCACGCCGAGGTGCGCGGGCACGCTCGGAGGCTCCTTGGCGAGCGTGATCTCGTCGGGCAGCGCCTGCGTGTAAAAGTTGGCCGGGTTGTTGCCGAAGAAGCCCGAGCAAGGATCCTCCTGCAGGTACAGCGTCTGGTCCTCGACGGTCAGGCAGTTGTTGATGTTGCCCATCTCGTCGCGCACTGTAGGCTGGTCGGCTGCATACCGCCACTCGTTGTCAACGATGAACTTATACTGATATGTGCCCGCCAATAGATTGAGGCAGACGACGTGGTCCGCCCCGCTGCGCCGCATTGGGATGCGCTCACCCCATTGGTTGAACGAGCCCGTCACATAAACAGAAGCACCTCCCAGTGACCATTGCAGCACCGTCGGCACCGGCTGTGCGGGCTGGCGCTCGCCCGGATCGGTCGCGTCCATGCCGGCGTCGCTGCTGCCCGGCGCGGCACCTGCGAAGGTGAACCAGGCGCGCCCGTCAGTAGTAATCCGCGGCGCGCGCGCACGCAGGGCCAGGGGTGCGCCAGACGACAGAGTGTGGCATCACTTAGGCTCATCATCGTGTCCAGCCTCAAGGACCCTTGGGGCCACGAATGATGACCGGGAGGCGGCCTCATGATCGACGGGCAGCGAAGGCGTACACTCACCGGGCACTGGTTGACCACCAGGGTTCTGGAAGAAGTCGGCCGCGTCTTCTCGGCTCTGCGTTGCACCCATCGTGGACGCGGCTCGCACTCTCCCAAGTTTGTCCCCCTTTGGGTCAGGAACGATTTCAGTCCGGCAAGAGCGAGGTGCAGAGAAAGATGAAAGAAAGCACTCCACGGCGAGGCGAGGAGGCACTCAACTCAATAGTACAAGTAACTCAAAAGCCGTGCGTGAGCACAAAATACACACTGCCGAAACGACCGAGCGCGACACTGAGATCTGAGTCAGAGTCTCAGCCACGCTCTACAGGCTCTCGCGTGCCTCACTCACTCGCAGGCTCTCAGCATTCAGGTCGCATCCGTCACGATTTCAGAGGTGTGTGTGTCTCAGGCTTGTGGCCTCGTCCATCTCGTCTCCCCACGCTCGTTGTAGAAGTATGCATGCCCGTCGTCCGACACCGCTCGTTGCCAGCCTGTCGGCTGGCTTCCGAGCGCGGGCGCGGACGGGCTGATGGTGCTCAGCTTGATGGTGCTCTCAAGCGCCTCGACGTAGGTCGAGATCGCGTGGTCCTTCACGGACCAAGGCGCAAGCCCATCGGTCAGATGGAGCACTGCCTCGCGTGAGGCCCGGTCGGCGGGCACCCGCTTAGCTCGCCGACCCGTCAGGAAGAGGATCTCGAGACTCTCCGGATGTGCGAACTGGGCGAGCAGCTCCAGCAGCGCCTTGCTCGGCAGTCCGGTTGAGCCTCGTGCGATCAGGGCTTGGGTGGCGGCTTGCAGCACGGGCATGGGTGAGCCGAGCAGGCGCGGCACAGCGTCCTGGCCATTAACGAGCAGTAGTAACCGCATGGGGCGAGGAGGCTGTGGCGGCGGACCGCAAGACACCTTTGGCGAGCCGAGCGCCACGCAGGTGACTTGCCCCACGTGCGCCGCCGGCAACAGGTCGGCATGCAGTAGCGTCATGGCGAGCGCGCCGCCAAGCGAGTGCCCAAATACGTAGAGCGGCACGCTGCCACGCGCGTTCTCAGTAAGCGCGGTGTGCAGCGTGGTGTCGTCGCGGACTGCCCTCAGGAAGCCACCATGGAAAAGGCCCCCTTTCGGTCCAGCTTCCGGGGCCACGAGCAGGTCCAACTCAAGGTCGTGCGTCGAGCAGGTGCCGCGGAATACAAGGATGAGGGCGTCGTCTCGATCGCTGCCCACAGGCCGGCCCCGAGCGAGGAACCAGCACTGCTCATGTGACGGGTAAGAAAGGAGCCGCGCACCCGGCACCAGCTCGGCCACTTCGCGGTTGAGAGCATCGGAATCGGCCGTGTAGGCGAGCATAGAGAGTTTTGCTGCAAGCAGCGGCAGCTGCAGCTCTCCCGCCGTGCTGACTACCGGCATCGTCTCTCGCAGTGCGCCACGCTCCAAGATCCCGCTAAGTTGCCCGATAGCGGCGGCGGCGACGCCAGCGAACTGTGATCCGCCACTCGTCGACGACGGAGCCTCTGCGAGCGCAGCCTGCGCGACAGCCTCCAGGGAGTCGAGAATGCCCGTCTCGGTTGCGGCCTGCTTGAGGATAGCCCACATTTTGTACGGTCGTTAGAGAAGGTAGATGCGCAAGGGAGAGCGGCGCCGGAGAATCGAAGCGCGATGAGGGACAACAAGAAGCGCGTCACTAAGCGTCAAAAACACACACGTCGTTTGATTCGGATACCCCCGGCACCTACTCCGCCCCTGCGCCGCCCCAATCCGCCTCTTTATGACAATTTTAGGCGGCTCCGGCGACGGAATTTGGCACAGTGCGAGTTGCGGTGCACCCCACGGAGGCGCTCTTGCGGCCGACGGCCCAACTTCCCATGCCCTCCTGGTTCGCGGCAATCAAACGCCTCGTTGGTAAAGCCCCCAAAGAACACGCCGCCGAGGTGCTCAACCTGCGCAACGTCGTGGTTGCCTCTTCTGTTGATGAAGTTTACCTCGTGAAGAGGAAGCTTGGCGAAGGGATGACGGCTTCCGTGTATGAGGGCGTCTGTCTGGCTGATGGCAAGACGTACGCGCTCAAGGCGTTCAAGCTTGATGGAGGGCTGCAGCAGTCGTGCGAAGGACTGCGCGACGAGGTGACTATCCTGCGTGCGGTGCCAGACCACCCGGGCATCGTGCAGATGAAGGAGATCATCAGCACGCCCGGGTGTGTATACCTGGCCATGGAGCTAGTGGCGGGCGGCGACCTGCTCTCGCCCATCGAGGAGCGCGGCGCGTATAATGAGCAAAAAGCTATGCGCCTCTTCGCGCAGATGACCGACGCGATCTCAGAGTTGCACAAGGCGGGCATCGTCCACCGTGACCTGAAGCCCGAGAATGTTTGCTTCACAGACAAATCGCGCAATCGTCTCAAGATCATCGACATGGGCGCGGCCGGCTTCCTAACCGAGGCGGGGCTCGGCGACCTCTGCGGCACGCCTCTGTACGCCGCGCCCGAGGTGACGCCGTGGTTTTTTGCCGACCCTAGAGGTCCGCCACCGCCACGCTACGACGAGCGCGTCGACCTGTGGTCGATGGGCGTGGCGCTATACGTGATGCTGAGCGGCGCTGCGCCGTTTGACCAGGAGCAGCCCGTCGAGATGCTCATGCGCGAAATATGCCGTGGCCGCCTCGGCATGTCATCGCCCGACTGGAAGCACATCTCCAGCCCGGCCAAGAGCGTGGTGAGCAAATTGCTCGCTACTGACCCAAACCTCCGCATGCCGATGGCAGAGCTTCGCGAGCACCCGTGGATTGCCGAGCACATGCGGGTGCTCGCGAACGAGCGCGAATCGCTCGCCGCCAAGCAGGCTGCTGCCGCCGAGGCCGCCGTCGCCGCGGCGGCGGAGGACCCGCTGATGCTCAAGTTCCTGAGCTACCTGAGCCGGTGCATAGTGCGGTCCGCGGTGCTTGGGCGGGAATCGGATGGCGTGGTTCTGCTCCTGAGCAGCGGCGGCGGCGGCGGCGGCGGCAGCAGCAGCAGCAACTCGAACCAGCCCACAGTGAATCCGAGCTACACGATCCTCGTGGAGAACGGCATCGCTACCGTATCGCCTGGCAAGCACCTCGAGCTGCCTCTCGCTTTGATCGCGTGCACGCGCGTGCATTTGCTCAAGTGGCTGGAAGGGAAGGAGCCGCTGGTGCCGCACCTGCCCGAGCAGGCATCGCTCGCCAGCTTCCTCTCGTGCTTCGACCCCGATGCGGCCGGCTTCGCTCTCTACTGTCGCGAGAACGGTCTCCCGCATTCGGGCAAGGCGGGCTCCGCGCGCCCACGCCCCTCAGCCCCTCCGCCAGCCCTCATTGGAAGCTCGGCGGACGTCACGCTCGGCATGCGACCACCGCCAACTGGCATTGGCGCGCGCCCGCCACCGCCCGAAAGGGGCTTGGGCACAGCAGCTTCCGATTCCGGTGTGCCGGGGCGACCAGCCGCCCTTCACCACGTAGTGCCTAGGAGCGTCGCGCCGCCTCCGGGCATGGGCCCCGGACCGCGACCGCCGCCGCCCGGCAACGGCGCGCGGCCGCCACCGCCCGGTATGGGGGCACGCCCGCCCCCGCCGCCTCCGGGCATGGGGCCCGGACAGCGACCAGCGCCGCCCGGCAGCGGCGCGCGGCCGCCGCCGCCCGGTATGGGAATACCGCCGCCGATGCAACCGCGCTCGCCGCAGATGTCGCCTCCGCCGCGTTCGCCGCCGCCCGGCAACGGCGCGTGGCCGCCACCGCCCGCTATGGGGGCGCGCCCGCTACCGCCTGGCATGGGCGCGCAGCCGCCGCCGCGCTTTCCGCCGCAGCACCAACCGCCACCGCCACCGAGCATGGGCATGCGCGCGGGCCCTCCGCGCCCGATGCTGCCACCGCCGCCCTCGATGCATTCACCGCCGCCGCCACCGAGCGTCAGGCCACCTCCGCCGGGAGCCCACCAGCGATCCATTTCGTCGGGTGGCGGGGGAGGCGGCGTGGGTGGTCAGCGAGCCCTGCCGGTGCTCGGCGCTCCCGGCGTGCCCACGCTCGGCCTGGGCGGCATGCGACCGCCGCCACCGCCAGAGTTTGAGCCAGAGTTTGACCTCTCGCCGCGCGCTCAGCAAATGGCTGCCAACAACGAGGTGCAGGCGCTGTGATAGCGCTCTGAGTGTCTCCGTCGCTTTGAACAGTTATCCAATCACGTGCCTCCGCCATCGTCTATGGTGCGGCTCTCGAAGTGACAACATCACCAAGTCTGCAAGCGCGCATAGCTGCTGAAGGCGACCGCACGGCGCTCTGCTGAGCGTGGCAAGAACTATATGCGAGAGTCTGCGCGCGTGGTCCAGAGCCCGTGGCATGTCGCGACCGCACGCGGCGGCGGAGCTGTCGGGGTGGAGTCGGGTGATAGCTCGATCACATTCGGTCACCGTACACCGCGGACACCCCGTGTGTGGCTGCTTACTATGGCTGCTGTGCTCACTGGCCACTGCGCAGAAGAGCGAGGACGACGCGTGAGCGGAAATTATAGGAGAGATGATGCGTTCGCAGGAGAAAGAAGTGGAGTGGAACGTACTGGATGGATGCTTCGCGGGCTTGGGGCTCTTGATGCTTGGCCGTCTGGGACCCGGGCGCGCGGTGCCACAGTTGCTGCGCGGTGTAGTTGTGTTCGATTGTGCGAATAGCAGTTACCGCAAGCATGCAAAGGGCTCTGTTTCGGTCGGTCTTCGGTCTAGGTGCGTGACTATCTGCGCACCACTGTCGGTTTAATGTCGGCTTTCGTCCGACCACTGCGGACAGGTCGCTTCGAGTTGTACAGCTCGTGGTCGCGAGGGGCGGCCTCGCCTGGCGCCGCCGCGCGCACGCCCGGCGGCGCGCGGCCGCCGCGGACATGATTGTATAAGGACCTTCGCGGAGTAGAACCTAGAGGCGCTGTGCTGGCAGTCTGCAGCGGTTCCCGACGCCCCTCCTTCGTGGAGAGAAGCCTGACTGGCCAGGGATTAGTAGTCCTGTTACGATGTGTTGTCGTAGATGGTCACACCTCCGTCCGAAGTTATAGCGGCTCTGTGCTCATGTGTGCTTAGGTTCGGGCGTTGTGTTGAACAGAGCTCGGCTGCGTGCGAGGTGTTTGCGGGCAGTCCAAAAAGCTCGAGGACTAGGTCCTCACCTTCGAGAGAATCCCTAACTGTATCGGCTGGCTGCCGCTGGCGGCTGAAGGCAGGTGACTGGCTGGCAACCTGCTTGCGGCTAGCTGCCGCGTGGACTGCCGTGAGCACAATGTCGAGTACGGTGCTCTCGAGCGGCGAGGCGGCTCATCGACCTGGTGGTCGGAAGCCGATCCAGCCGCAACGCACGCCTGCTTTTCAGGCCAGCTCATCCACAAAGCAGCGCTCAGAGCCTAGCCGAATGGCTGGTCGTCCTTGCAGCCGCTCATCAGAATCGTCGCAGCCACTGATCAGCAACTCAGCACAACACCGATTACCACAGGCCTGCTCATCGGAGCCTAATGGAGCGGCGGGTGTTTGCAGCAGCTTACCAGGATCATCGCAGCCACAGATGAGCAAGCCAGCCCTGAACAGACTACCCTCTTTACGAGTGACCGCCGCTTCAAAAGCCCTCGCGATTCAAGAGAGTTTTCGGATGCTGATGGGAAGCTCTCGGAAGATGGTGGGTGCTCAAGGATCCGCGAAGGTCGGAAATGCTGATACGGCAAGCTCCGGCGCAGGCGAAGAATCAGAAGTAGCGCAGACGTTCGCCGCGCCATCCGCGCGAGCCGCGCCATCCGCGCGAGCCGCGCCATCCGCGCGAGCAGCTCCATCCGCGCAAGCAGCTCCAGCAGCACATGCAGAGGCTGCTGCGCCAGAGGCTCCTACCGAATTCGCCTCCGAAGAATCTGGTCTGTCGTCTAACGACGAGGAGCACGCAATCACAAAACCTTCCGACGAACGCCCGCAGAGCCGAGCGCAGAAGGTCGTGCAGAAGGCTTCTGACATGAGCTCGCGTATGTTCTCGGCCTCTGACACGTTCTTCAGCAAGCGCGGCGCAGTGGCCGAGCTCGCCAGCACCCAGACAACGAGCACCAGCAAGCGTACGGTGAGCCCTGCGACCACCGGCCCTTCTAGAGGCGACGGCGGGTCGGGCTTAGGTGGCGGTCACGGCAGCGTCGCGACGCGCAGGCAAGCAGCAGCCGACTCGTCGACAGCGAGCCGCATGAAGTCCCCTGACCGCGAGGATGCAGACAGACCGGAGAACACTCTGCCGGTGCAGGTCATCCTTCCAACAGCTGGACTTGCTGCGGCTGCAGCGGCATCGGGACCGGCAATGGTACGCAACGCTTCAACGAGCGAAGCGTTGGTGGTGGAAGACGAGGAGGAAGAAGAAGAAGAGTCCGAGGAGGTGCAGAACCTCTGGCAGAGCATCTTCACCTTCTTTCCGATGATCTGGAGCGCTATCACCATGTGTGCAGCAGAGCTCATCGAAATGGGCCTACTCCAGTACTTGGCCCTGCTAGTGATCCCCATATGGTGGGGAATACAATGGCTCATGGATGCTTTCACCGATCAACCGGTGCTTCCAAATGCGCCGCCTCCGCCGCCGATGCAGCCCCCCTTCTATGTAAGGGCGCAGGACGCCACGTGGGATTACGCCGAACGGCACCCCGTCTATTACCTTATGAGCCTCTTCGGTGCCTTCTTCTCCTGTGCCACTTTCGTTCTCTTCCTCAAGGATATCACCGACTGGATGGAGCGCACAACGGCGGAGCGCAGGATGGCCCTACGAGAGAAGGAGCGACGACAAGGGGGCGGAAGTTATGCCCGGCTAGAGGAGGCGGACGGCGCAGAGCCAGAGAAGCGGCCGGTGACGGCTTCGGATATGGTCAATGAGCTCCGAGTCGTGATGGCGGAGTGCGAGATGAAGGAGCTTCGAGTGCAGCTGCTGCCCAAGTCAGCGACGGAGAAGGTGCACGAGGAGCGGCACGAGCTCAAGCAGCTGCAAACGCGACGGGAGGAGCTGCGCAAGGAGCTCAACGTGATGGCCCAACAGCCAGCATCGAAGAAGCTGCCTGCAAAGGATAGCCCCATGGCGGAAGCGGCCGAGGATCACGTGAAAGAGGTTCCACTGCTCGCTCAGTTCCTCAAGGGATCCATCTTCAAGGGCATCCTTCGCAGCATCTCCGGCATCATGGCCATCAGCATCTACTTTGCCGACATAATCTCGGACGTCAGCGTGCTCATGCTCTTTTACAACTCCGGCAGCTATATTTATGCTTCGGCATCCTTCATCCTGCTCATCGCACAGTTCCTGGTCGTATACGTCCGCGTCATCCCGTACCTGAGAGCAACCTTCGGTGCGGACAGCGCCATTACAATCTCATTCATTTGGACCGGCTTCCCGATGGGTCTGCTGCTGCTCGATTTCCTCATGTTTCTCGAGCCCTTTGGCCTGCTGGCGGTCCTCCCCTTTCCCGACTGGCTACGCCAGTTCGTGCCTGCCTACAAGGCGACGCGCATCATCGCCGAGGTGCTCATCGAGAGCTTCCCGCAGTGCGTGCTGCAAGGCTTTGTGTACGTGGCCGTGATCAAGCACGTGCAGGCCGGCACTGCGACGCCCTCCGAGCTCGCCCTCTTCGAGTTCGTTACCCTGCTACCCAAGTCCATCACGATTTCGGTCGTGGCAATTCTGAAGACTTGGATCGAGCTCGTGTTTGCCGCGCGGCAAGCGGGCTTGACGGTCGTGGCGAAGGCAGTGCAGCTCTGGCATGTTGGCGCTGGTCTGCCGCTCGATGCACTCAAGAAGGGGACGATCCTCACCTTTACGTGTCCATACGAGCTGGAGGACTCCGAAATCACTCCTCTGGTGGACGCGCTGTCGAAGAATGCGAGCCTCGTGACTCTGGACCTGTCCATCAGTGGGATCGACTTCACAAAGCCTGGCTCCGGCGGCGCGATGCTGGTGGAGCAAATGAACAAGAATGGCGCCGTGCTGTCGGAGCTCGAAGTGCTCACCATCTCGGCCGAATCTGGCTACGGCATGCCAATCAAGCAGCTGCGGGGCAGGGACGGTGGGGCGGCCGCGCTCCGAGACGCACCCATTTTTCGGCCAGGGGGGCCGTGGCGTGCAGAGTTGATCTTCATGACCGAGCTCCGACGACGGAACCTTAATGTTGGGGTGGTCGAGCCGCACGAGCAGGTGGCTGGCGAGAATGTTTCCAGGCTGCTCATGGACATGCGCCGAGGCAAGGTCAAGCGTGAAGACTATTGTTCACAGCTTGTAAGATTGATCGTCAGCGGTTCAATCAGACAAGGGCACTTGCTCGTCCTCATCAGCGCCGAGTCCTTGCGCTCGGTTGGCTTCAAGGCGGAGGATCTGCTGTGCACCGGCTTCCTGTTGCCTGACCTTCGTAAGGGCGGGTACACGGGGGCAGAGATGAAAGCCGCGAAGCTCAAGGCTTCGCAGCTGATGGCGGGCGGCTATACCGCCGGGGAGTTAAGGAAGGGCGGATTCTCAGCAGCACAGCTCAAATTGGCAGGCTACACAGCCGCGGACCTGCGGTTGGGCGGTTTTCCTGCACGGCAACTTAAGGCGGTCGGCTTTACTGCGGAAGAACTCAAGGCGAACGGGTTCAGCGTAACCGAGCTCAGGGAAGGCACGTTCACTGCGAAGGAGCTCCATCCACTCAAGTACACACCGCTGGAGATGCGGTTAGCCGGCTTCATGGCCGCGGAGCTCAAGGAGCTGTTCGATCTCACTGAACTCAAGGCAGGCGATTTCACGGCCACCGACCTCAAGGCGGCAGGATATTACGCTAGCGAGATGAAGACGGCGGGCTTCAAGGCGCAAGAACTCAAGGTCGCCGGTTACGACCCGACCCTGATGCGATCCGTGGGTTACAAGTCGAGCGAGATGAAGGAGGCCGGGTTCAATGCCAAGAAGGTACGTGGCGCTGGCTACAGTGCCCTCGAGCTGCTCGACGCAGGGTGGACCGTCGAGATCTGCAAGAACGCCGGGTGCTCCGCACGGGACCTCCGAGAGGCCAACTGCACGATCAGGGAGCTCAAAGAGGTGGGGTTTGTGCTCTCGGACCTTCGGTATGCGGGTTTCTCCGCCCAGGAGCTCCAGGACGTTGGCTACGGCGCCGAGGAACTGCGTGCCGCCGGTGCCTCTCTGGCAGAGCTCACTGGCGCAGGCGCCTCAGTGGCGGAACTCAAGGCGGCCGGCATCTCAGCCACCGGTTTGAAGTCGGAAGGCATCGCACTGTCTGAGATGAAGGCTGTGGGATACTCCGTCAAAGAGCTCAAGGGGGCGGGCTTCACCCCTTTGGAGCTGCACGAGGTGGGATTTGCAGCGCACGAACTCACGTCCGTGGGCTTCACCGCCAAGGAGCTCAAGGAGGGCGGGTATTCATCGGCCCAAGAGCTGCGCGAGGCGGGTTGCATGGTGCACGAGCTCAAAGATGGTGGCTTTGCGGCGCGGGAGCTCAAGAGAGGCGGCTTCACCGCTCACGATCTCATCTCGGGTGGCTTTCTGCCTCAGACGCTCATGGAGGGTGGATTCTCGGCGATCGAGCTCAAGGGGGCTGGCCTGAGCGTAGGCGAGCTCAAGGCTGCCGGCTATGCGGCGCGCGCCATGCGTGACGCGGGCTTTAACGCGCAGCAGCTGAAGGACGTTGGCTTTGCCGCCAAAGATCTGTACGCGGAAGGCCAGGGCTTCGCGGCTATCGAGTTGAAGGGCGTCGGATTCACGGCGAAGCAGATGCGTACTGCCGGCCTGAATGTTGACCAGCTCGTGAAAGCACAGTATCCGCTCGACGAGCTCATTGCCGCCGGGTTCAAAGCGAACCAGCTGCGTCCGGCGGGGTTCACCGCTTCAGAGCTCGAAGAGTACGGCTTTACAGCGGCCGAGCTCAAGGCAGGCGGTTTTCTTCCGACCGAGCTCAAGGAGATTTTCCAATCGCAGGAGCTCGTGCAGGCTGGCTTCACGCCTTCCGAGATGAGGGATGGTGGATATACCGCGACGGACCTTAAGGCAGTCGGGTGTACCGCAAAGGACCTTAAGAACGGTGGATACACCGGAACGGAACTCCAAGCGGCAGGCTTTAGCGCTGATGAGCTCAAGGCGGCTGGTTTCAAAGGCAAGGAGTTGAAGAAGGCGGGCTACAACTCGCGACAGCTCGGCATTGCTGGGTTTTCAGCATCGCAGCTCAAGGAGGCCGGCTACTCAGCCAAGGACGTCAAAGACGCGGGCTTCCGGGCCGCATCGGCATTCACCCTCAGCGAGCTGAGAGCGGGCGGGTTCACCATCAAGGACCTGAAAGATGACGGGTTTTCGCTCAAGGAGTTGAAGGAGGGCGGTTGCAGCGCCTCTGAGCTCCGAGGCTCCGGCTTTTCAGCCAAGGAGCTCCAGAGCGTTGGCTTTGGCATTTCTCACTTACGCGATGGTGGCTTTAGTGCGGCCGAGCTCAGAAAGATTGGATTCCAGGTGCTCGACCTGAGGCAGGGCGGATATACAGTGGCCGAGCTCCGTACCGGAGGGTTCTCAGTCGACGAGATGAAGAACTCGGCCGGCTTTACTGTCAGAGATTTGAAAGCGGGTGGCTTCACTGCGCTTGGGCTGCGCGCGGCGGGGTTGCCCGCATCCGAGCTCAAGGCAGCAGATTTCACAGCTACGGATCTTCGGGCGGTAGGCTACTCATTGGCTGAGCTGAGGTCGGCGGGCTACATGGCAAAGGAGCTCAAGGCCGCACAATTCACTGCAGGTGAGCTGAAGGCTGCTGGGGTTTCAGTCAAGGAGCTGCGCACTATCGGGTTCTCCGCGCTGGACCTCCGGCAGGCAGGATGCAGCGTAGAGGCGCTCATAAACGCCGGCTTCAAATTGAAGGTCCTCAAAGCGATCGGCTGCATCGCAGCGGATTTCAGGGGATGTGGCGTGCTTGCGATCGACCTGCGTGAGTGTGGATACTCTGCGGCGGAACTCAAGGCAGTGGGATACGATGCCAGCGAGCTCAAGGCGGGCGGGTACCCCGCACGCCACCTCAAGGAAGTTGGCTTCACGGCAGAAGTGCTCAAGCTCGCAGGCTTCTCGGCCCTCGATTTGGAGGATGTCGGGTTCTCCGCCAAGGAACTTAAGGAAGGTGGATTTGGCACCCACGACATGATGGCGGCGGCATTCACAGCCGAGGAGCTTCGTAGTGCTGGTTGCACAGTCGACGAACTCAAGGCCGTAGGCATGACCCTGAAGGAGCTCAAAGAAGGCGGCTTTTCAATCGCTGAGCTCAAATCGGCCAACTTTCCGTTGTGGAAGCTCAAGGAGATCGGCCTATGAGATTACGCGAGACGCTCGCGCATTTTCATGAATACTGAGTTCGGCTCGATCGTACGATAAGGGACACGGAACGGCTAACCATTGTATACCACAATATATTGCTTTAGTTCATATACTTAGGTGGTCTTGTTAGAGCGATTCATACCAGTACGGTACTAGCGAACACGAAAATAGGTTATTTGATATTTCAACGCGAACCACCGCGCCCGACGCGCGGTACGCACACATCTTCTTTTATTTCTATCGAGCCGCGGCTCCGCTCGAGGTACTAACAGCTGAACCGCCACCGCTCGGATGTTTATCGAGATCTGTGCGCGGCCACCGCGCGGGGGTTCGCTTGTTCGCGACGACATTTGGGCAACATTCGATCGCAGCCTAACGCGTAACGGTCCTGAAACATCACCTTTCGTCACGCTGAGTATGAGTCGCAAGACTCATTTTTGTTAGGGAGCGCATAGCGGCCGTTTGGCAACAGTGATGACGCAAAGTCGAGAGGCTCTCGCTCGTCCAGTGGGAAGCCAAACTTGCGACGGTCTTGTAGGCTAGTAAAGTGCCCACTAGCAGCCATGGCGGCGGATTCGGACCCATATGCGAGTCGATCCAGGTCAGCAGTCGACCGAGCCTTCCGCTGCGCTCGCGCTCTGGGGCTCGTGCTCGTGCCTGCAGCGCGTCCATTACACATCCGGGGCTGATGTAAAGAAGGCGCATCCGATGGGCGTGGCTGCTCCGACGCCCATCGCTGGGCGTCGGCCGGGACACATCGCTGCCCATCCAGATAGCTGTTGTGCTGGCGCCTAAAGCTGATCGGAGCAGTGCCTCTCGAGTCTTTGCCGTCATGCACACGACCTCCTTTGCCAACTCCAACTTCCTCGGCTGGAGAGCCGCTACTGCGAAAATTGAGCCCCGATTCCTGCCGCGGATCAGGCTTGACAGGAATGGGGTGGCGCGTTCCATTGGAACGGCATGTAGCGTGTGGGCGATGATCACTCCCTTTTGAAGGTGATGGGCGTAGCCCGCTGGCCGACTTCCTAACCATTTGCCCATTGCGCGGTGCCACCGAGTCGTCGATGGCTTGACTAGGTAGCGAGCCACTCTTCAAAGTCATGAGAGCTTGCGCAGGCGGGTCCACATGCTGGTCATACGCGTGCGTTACTCCTCCCTTCTTGTGCGGGCTCCTGGCTGTACCTGGGCTGCTGCTCTTGCCAAGACTCGCCGCCTGGCCCTGTCCCTTTGCTCGCGATAGCGCCTTTTTGCCCTCTCGCGCTGCCAACCGTTTCCTTGCGCGGCTGAGCATCGCTATCATTTTTGTTTTGACGTGCTCCTGCAGCAGCGACTGAATGGCAAAGAAGTGGGCAACCGTGGAGGCGAAATCGTCTTCTTTGCTAATGAGATGAGGCTTCCGCTCAGTCGGATAGATGATAGGCATCTTCAGCTTAGGTACGAGCGCATAGAAGGCATCCTCATCGAGTTCGTGGGCGGAACGAAAGTAATTGTTGTCAACGAGCTCGAGAAGCAAAATGCGAAACTCGATGCCTTGAGCGCTCGGTGATAGGTGAAGACGCATGCACATCTGCTTCGCTCGGAGCTCAGACTTCCCCTTCAAGCCAAGAGGCGGTGGAAGCTTGAGCAGGAGCGCAGGTAACGACTCGAGCGGTATAAAATTGGTGGCCTCGGGGTCGAGCTCGGCCCACGCCTCTTGGAAGAGCTCCACATCGCTCGATGAGACCAACTCTGGGTTGAGGTTGTGCAGCGTCGCAAAATTCTCGAGGATGACCGCAACGATCAGGTTTGCAAACACGAAGCAACCGACGAATTGAAACGATATAAAGTAAGGTATCGCGACGTTGGAGCCGCAGTTGCCCTCCTCATTGCTGCACAAACCTGTTTGCTCGTCGATCATTGAGTCTGTCATCATCGTTGACCAGCCGTCACCAGTTAAACACTGAAAGAGCAACAAATACGAGCTGCTGAATGTCTCAAAATTGCGCATGTTATTGATGCCGGTAAGAGGGGCACCGCCTTCGGCTCGCGTGCGGTAGGCCAGAAAGGTGAAGACCTGCCGACCCAAAACGGCGTAGATGAAGATGATAAGCGCCAATAACGAGCCGATGTTGAGGAGTGATGGGAAGGAAAGAATCATGGTGACGATGAGGTCGCGCAGGCCCTTAGCATGCCGCAGTAGCCGAAGGATGCGCAGGATGCGTAAGATGCGCAGGATGCGCAGCAGCATCGGTGGCACTGGGATGAACCGGGCCAGAATGCTCGCGGCAAAGTCGTCGAGGAGAGAAGTGCACACGAGAAAGAAGTCAAAACGGCACCACGAATCCTGAAAGTAACCGTCAGCGCCAAGGCCGCCGATCTTAAGCAGGCACTCGGCGTAGTAGATCAGGTTGAACGTGTGCATTGCTATTTGGTAAGCCAAAAAGACGGATGTCTCGTTTTCGATGCCGTAGTAGTCCCAAGACATCACGACGGTGTTGGCGATTATCACACAGATGATGAAGCTGTCAAACAGCGACGAGGTCACGAGCCAGTACATCATTCGGCGAACAAGCTGCCGTGGCGGCCTTGAGGCCTTGCTTGGGAGCATCCTCAAGCTGGCTCGCATGGTGCTCGCCCATTGTTGCTGCTGCACGGTCATGGTAGCCGAGCCGTTTTCTTCCTGCTGGATACGGCTGAAATTGTCCACGACGACACCTATGAAGAGATTGATGGCAAATTCGTAGCTGACTAGCATCCACAAGATCGGGAAGAGGGCGTTGAGCGAGAAGTCATTACGAACTGGCGCCTGCCCCGGCGCTCGAGCGCCCATGATGACATACATGGGCGCCTCCCACTGATCGGCTGAGCTCATGACGTAGAGGAGACGCATCGCAGAGCCAAAGTCGTCGAAGGAACCAACAGGGTCGTTTGCCCATCGGGTCGTGACGAAGGCCGGGCTTGGTCCTAGCTCGCCTGCGGAGCCCACCTCGCGTGCGGAGCCCGCAACGCACTCTTCACGTGTGAGGATCGTGCGATCGCTGCAGCGAGCCATGGCTCCCGAGAAGAGCTCTATCCCAACGATCGTGAAGACAACCTGCAAGGTGAGGATCACGCCAAAGACGTTGACCACAGCACCCATGCACTTGAAGAGAGACGTAATGATCAGTCGCATGCCCTCGTTGCGAGCCACGAGCCGTAGGGGGCGAAGCACGCGCAGTGTGCGTAGGACTTTGAGGCCCTGCAGCTGCGGGATTTTCTCCACGAGCAGGACGAGGATGGAAACCATGATGATGGCAAAGTCGACCCGATTCCACCCAGAAGAGAGATATGTTCTTTCGCCACACGCAAAGCCGAGGGCAACGACCTTGATGCACATCTCCAAAAAGAAGACGGCTGTGAAGATGTAGTCGGCAAAGCCGAGACAGACAGCCTGCAAAGAGTTGGGGTCATTCCTCGGCGACTCCAGAGCAAGGCTGATGGACGAGCATATGATAACGGCGATGATGAGCCGGTCGAACCATGGGTTTCCGATGAGTCGCGAGCAGAACATTCGAACGCGGTTTTGCGGCCCAAATATTAAGAGGGAGTAGTCGTTTGGCCACATGGGTGGAGAGTCGACGAACCTGGCTGGCACAAAGTGCGGCGTTGCTGCCGCGGAGAGACTCCCGGACCTCGACGAGTCGAAAGATGGTGTCGCACTCTTGCGCGGCGAGCTTTGAGGGCTGTCTTCGTCGACAGAGAATTCTTGGAGAATCACCGCGACGAGAAGGTTGATGAGCAGGTACTTCCCGATGAACACGACGAGAATGAAAAAAGCAGCCACCCAAGGGCCCATGAGACCCACGACAGGCTCCATGGCCTGCACCCATTCGCCCGTCAGCAGGATGAAAATAGTAATCATCCCTGGCATGCTGTAATCGAAGTGGAAGGGGGGTTTCTCCTCCAGACCCTCATCGCAAACCTCCCCTGGGCAGTGCTCCGGCGAATATCCGCTCTCGATCGTGTAGATGCCACCAAAGAGTTGCATGCCCAGTAACGAGAAAACAAACATGCAGAGAACGATGAGGATCATGATGTTGGCCATCTGCGGTAATGCGCGCAGAAAGGTCCTGCAGATGATGTACAGCCCGCGCCAGCTCTTCATCAGGCGCAAGATGCGAAGCACGCGTAGGATGCGTAGCATGCGTAGAAATGTGACCGAGCCGGCGTGGCCTGCAAGAAGAGCAGACAAGACCATCTCCAAGGTCGTCAATGAAACGATCGTCCCATCGAGCATCTGCGAGCAAAGGGTTGAGTGTGGAGTCAACACGTGAGCTCATACTTGGGCATCAGGATGCGCCCAGGGAGGAGTATGGCGTCGCGTTCAAGCACTTGGATCTTGCGTACATTCCAGCCATCCGACCAGTAGCCAGCACAGCCGAGTCCTGTGACCTTGATCCCCATCTCAGCAATGAAAAGGCACGAGATGACCATCGATCCCTGCTCGAGGTTGGCCGCATACGTCGCCGTCATCCCCTCATATGGCATACACATGAGCACGACGTTGATTGCCACCAGTATCGTCGCGGACATACTTAGCCAGCTGGATTCGGCAATCGTCGCAAGTAGCCCTTTGCAATCCCCGCCCGGCACAGCGGGGGGGGGCACGCTCACACTTTTGGCGCTCACATCGCCGGACGGGCTGGTGTCCGACAGCTCGTGTCCTGCAAGCAACGCGGCCGTATCCTCGGCACCGGCGATCTGTACGCTCGTCTCGACGGTGACCTTGGGCCCGTGGATAGTGTTCCTGGACGCCGAGTACTCAAGGAAAATGACCGCGAGGAACAGGTTTGCCAAACAGAAACCACAGATCAGCACGACGAGCGCAAAGTAGATCCACACAAACGGCGAGGAGACGATCATCAGCTGGTACATGCTCTCCGCCCAGTCGTCGAAGGTTGTCCCCTGGGCGAGCATGATGAAGGCGAGGCCTATCGAGTCGAAAGAGGTCACGCCGTGGTTTGGGTTGGCAGCGAAGAATTTGCACGTGGAGCCCTCTGCCAGGTTGTGCTTTGTGCAAGGATCGTCGGTTTGGTGGCAAGCTATCTGAGTGTCGAATGGCGCCTGCATGCTGGCTTCGACACCTTCGACAAAGCCAGGCAGTGCGCAGCGATAGTGTAGCGTGCCTTTGAATAGCTCCATGCCGACGATGCCGGTGATGAGGAAGACGAAAACAAAGATGAGCACCACATTGGCCATCTTTGACATAACGTCTAGCAGCCACTGAACGAGGAGCGGCATGCCAGGCACGCGTTTGAGCGCGCGCAGAGGGCGAAGCACGCGCAGGGCGCGAAGGGTAGAGTAATGTCCTAACGTTGGGATGAGGATCGGTAGCCACGCCAACGTAACGACCGCAAAGTCAAGCTGGCACCACGGGTCACGCAAGTAGGAACCGCTGTGCGTGATGAGGCCATAGGCCAGCACCTTCGCCAGCAGCTCTGAGGTGAAGATGGCGAGGAACACCCACTCGAAGTTGTCGATGGCTTCAGACTTCCACGTGCCCGGCTCGTCAAGGGGTGATTCCAACGCCATTGTCCCACAGTTGGTCAGGATGGTGAGCAGGATGAATGGGTCGAAGTACCGAGACTCGACGAACATGATGGCGCTGCGCCGCGGCTCGTAACCTGGCAGACAGCAGCAGAGCGCCTGCGCTCCATAAACCCTGCCGCTTGGGCCGAGGACTTCGGGCACTTCGGGCGAAGAGTAGAGCGCATCTAGACCAGGAAGATCTCGGAGGTACGCTATATCCATTTTCTTCTTCAGAAATGCACGTGCTTTTTGGTTCAGAAGGTCTGAGATCACCACTGGCTGCTTAATCACCGATGATGATGCTGGACGATACAACCGGCCCCGCGGCTCCGCCGTCGGCATCCACCAATCCAGTAAGGCGGTTGATGCGCGTGCAGCACGCAAGCGCAGGCCTGGTTTGGCCTGGTCGAAGCCTTTCGGCGTTGATCTGCCCCACACGCGCCGCAAAATCGGCGGCCGCGCACCTCACCCCCAAACACGCAGGAAGTTTTGGGGTAGTTTTCAGAAGCCAGATACGTTGGGTACAGTACGGTAAAAAGACACCGGGGGAGCCGGGACACACACGGGACACACGGGCGCACACGGGCACACGGATCACAGAGACGAACCTCACAACCCTGCACCATCCTTGGCACCATCTTGTAGTTGCACCCTTGTTAACCCTTGCTAGTTGCTCCACCCGCAGAGCACGACACGACGACAGGTGCTGGTGCGCGAGCACGTTCTACGGTAGCCGCCCCAGCAGGAATGATGCGGCTAGAGTAATTAGTTGATGACCATAGGAAGGAGCCAAGGTCTGTGTGTTATTGCGTCACTCACGCCTTTTCCGTACTTTTCCTTCAGCGAGAAATAATAAACCCGGCGGCGGACGACGCGCGCGGGCACCAGCTGTAATATTCTGTACAGACCTCACATCCGAGCCCGTCTGCTATAGGGACGCCTATGTCACCCCACCACCCTTAGTTTGCCTACATATCTGGGTCGATATCACATTGTATCCCGGATGAGTACCGGATGACAGCACATGTGCGCTGCTTAGTTTCGAGAGGCTCGACCGAGTTGCGAGTAGGCGGCTAGGCGCTGTTCTTCGCCCTCCGTCCTCAGTCACAGTGAGTCACACTGACATCTTAACCCAACAGGGTGATGCTGGTCTTGTAAGGTCTTGTGTACAGACTCTAATCTTATGATGTTTATATATGACAGAGCCCAACCTGTTTGGGGAATTGATAGGGAATTGAATGATGTATAGTGAGTCACAAGGCTGGAGCCTCGAGGCTTTGACAGGTGTGAAGTGCTCGTGAAGTCCTGACGTGAAGATCAATGCGTACCGCAAAGATCGGAGATTATGCGGGAGGCTCCCTGGCCGGCGCCGGCCAGGTTGAAGGCGTCTGGCCCGAGCTGCAGCGCGGCCAGGGCACCTGATATGTAGAGCGGCGTCATTTCATTCCATCGCAGTGAGGGTGTGAGCTCTGCGAGGCCACCGTGGGTCGGCTGTGGCTGGGCATGCAGCAGCGATTGCAGCACCGGCACGTCGGCCACGTCGAGCCGAGCGCCGGTCGCCAGCCAAATGGCGTCGACGACGAGCGACGTCGTGCCACCAACGCCGCCGCGGATCAAGCTCACGATCCATGCGCCCTCCATGTGTTTCGCGCTCCAGCATGCCTCGAGCACGTACGCCTCCTCGAGCAGCTCGAGCTGCCCTCGTCGACGCAGTTCATCCAAGTCCGCTAGGCTGGCGCGCGTGAGCGAGCCCCCAGGGCGGGCCTTGCGGAGCAGCGCCCGCCTTTCAGCGGGACACGCCGCAAAGAATTCGGCCTCACAGGCCTCGAGCTCGGCTGACAGATGACGCCTCATCCAGGCCACGTCAATGTCAAACGGTCTCACTGCCATGCGGTGGCGCGCGACGAGCGTCACGTGGGTCCAGCCGCATCGCACTGCCTCGCAGGCGAGGTGCGCCGCACTGAGCCCGCCGCCAATCACGAGAAGTTGTCCCTTTCCCAAAGGGCGCGCACACTCGGCTGGCCGCGCTGCAGGCAGGGCGGCAGGCAGCATCTCCCACGACGCGAGCGAGAGGCGCCGTGCGATGGCTGCCAGTACCGCCCACCAACTCGAAGTCGCCAGCGGCGCGGGCGAGGAGGCGTACTCGCACCCTTTTCCACCGGGTCTGGTACATGCGGTCGACGTGACGTGACCGCGGCACCCCGGATGACGATCGCCGAAGACCATCGGCGTCGCAGAATGGCTTGTCGCCAGTTGAGACGAATGCAACAAGCGCCCGGGAGGTGCGCTGCCCTTACCCTGCACGGCCCAGTCCGGCCAAGCGGCGGTGTCGCCATCACCCACAGCGAGAACAACGTGGCTAGCGCGAATGCAAACATCCCAAGTCGGCACGTCGATCGGCAGTGCAACTTGCAAGTCGGCAGACTCTTCCTTCGCTAGTCGGCAGTGCAACTCCAAGCCGCCGCTCACGAGAGGTAGTATATCAGTTACACGCCCGTGGACGATACGCTCGCACAACGTCGGGCACACGGAGCGAATCTCCTCGAGCGCACAGGCGCAGAAGTCGTCAAAGAGCTGCGCAGCAGGGGCCGTCCAAGGTTGTGCATCGGGCAATAGCACAAGCTCTCTCTGCCGACCCGAAGCAATACCGTAGCGTGCGAGAGCGTCGTCCATTACGCGTGAAGCGTGTGGATGAACAAAAGTTGGGCTCCTCAGTGTCGCCACGCCTTGCGATAATAGCTTGCGTCTCCAAAGCGTCAGGAAGCCACTCCCGCTTGCGTCAATGATCACCGTGCGCGCAAGGAGCTCTTGCGCGCGCCGGCGTGTGTCCAAGCCTTCAGGTGTGCACGAGTGGGCGCCAGCCTCGCGTGCGAGGCGCAGCACTATGGCGAGCGCGCATGGACCACCACCGATGATGGCGAGGTGAATCTGCTAGCCACTTGGTGCGTCTCGCATCCGTCCACTTGTGGCATGCAAATTCATGTTACAAGCTCAAACAGGTACAAAAGTCAGTTTCGTCGCGGTCCCGAGAGCGCTCCAGGGGCGCCAAAGTTCCATTTAAGTTCCGTGTGCAGCGGGCACTGTCCGTGATCACATACGTTCCACACCACAGGTCAAGAGTGCCACCTCGGGTACCCCCTCACGGGCCCGACCGGTCCCGCTCCCGGCACTGCTCTGTGTGCTCACAGTACACAGACGCTCTCGGGTCCCGGCTCCGACCAACGTCTCTCTCGCACGCACCACGCTCGGGCCTCTGGGCGCACCAAGCAGTCGGCGAGAAAAGATTTTCGTCTCGGCAGGGGTGTGTGCTGGGAGCGACCTAGGAGCCAGGTCGAGGTCCCACAGGCGGGGCAGTATCTGAAGTTCATTTGATGTGAGAGGGGGCTCAACATGGTGTGCTGCCCTTGCGGGCCGGCGCACCGACACGCACTTGCTCAAGGTACTCGCGGCACTCGGAAAGCTGATGGGCATAGGCCTCGGCAAACTCGCGCACGAGGGAGCGGACGATGAGGTTGGGCAACAGGTGGTTGTTTGCGAGCGGCTCGCCCGTGAGCGGCGAGGTCGCGGCCTCGCCGCGGCGCGTCTGCATTGCAAACCACGCCTCGATGGCCGAGCGATCGTACGTGGTGCCGTCGGCGGTGATGACGGGGTCGACCATCATCTGGTGCGTGATGGGGCACAAATGGTTGGTAGGCACCTCGATGAGGGGCGCCCTGACCGTGTTGACCACGCTGCTCTCATGGCCGCTCTCATGGCCGCTCTCATGGCCATCACGTGCGCAATGCAGCCACCACGGCGCAGCTACACCCCCCCCCGCGCGAGCTGCGATTCCTGTCGCCGTGACTGCGGCCGTCCCGGCTGTGGCCGGCTCGGCTGCGGCCGGCTCGGCTGCCTGCAACGTGGAGCGGGCTGCAAATGTAGGGTCGGCGAAGCGCACCGTGGCAAGGGCATTGCGCATCTGACGCAAGTCACTCGAATCTTCGCAAGCGCTGAGCTCGTCTTGCGCCACGTCCGAATCGGTCGCATAAAAGGCGGAGATGCCGCTCGTCTCCGTCGTCGTCGACAGCTCTGGCAGCAAAGGCGACGTCCTCTCGATGGTGCTCGTGCTCGCGGCCGATGCCTCGGACTGCATGAGCGATGTCGCCGAGACGAGAACGGCAAGGGGTGCGTGCGCCTGCGGGCTCGGCGCTGCATGTCTTGCGAGAGACCTGGGCGCATCGGCTGCATCATCCGTTTCCGCACTCGAGGCGTCCCCATCTGTCGTATGTGCGCGCGCCCGCGTCTTGTCCTTGCGCCGCGCCTTGCGCGCCTTCTTGGCCTGGCGTGCTGCCTCCTCGAGGCGGGAAGCCTCCGCCTCGTCAGCCAGCAGCGAGAAGGCGACCGCTGCCGCCCGCTCTTCGCGCACCTCGAAGTCACTCAAGGAGCCGACGCGACTCATCAGGCCGAGCACGCTCGCTGACCCCTCCCGCGTCATCGGGTGCGTCGCACGCCGGTCCCTCATGAGAGCTGCGGTGCTCGCGTGCCCCTGCTTCTCGGCGAGCAGCAGCGGAGTCACTCGCCCCGGGCCCCTCGCGTAGCGCGAGGCCGCCGTCTTGAGCAGCAGGCGCACGAGCTCGTTTCGTCCACTGACCGCCGCGTGCATGAGCGCGGTCACACCGTACTGGTCCGGCACATCGGGCAGCGCACCCGCGCGCAACAGCATCTCAGCAGCCACCACGTGGCCAGCTGCGCACGCGGACGCGAGGGGCGTCCAACCGAGCTTATCAACGGCGTCGATCGGCGCGCCCCTCGCGAGCAGCGCCTCTACCATGTGTGTGTGGCCCACGGCCGCGGCGTGCAGCAGGGCAGTGCCTCCGAGGAAGCCGTCGCACGCCTCGACGGGATGTTGCTCAGGCGATGCACTGGATGCGACGGGTCGGGCGGACGCGGCGGCATCGGCAGGCGTGGGGCGCACGGCAGCTATCGGCGTTGATGGCGCGTCGGCGACCGAGGAGTTTGTCGCGGGCTGGCATCCAGCCTCTGCCAGAGGGAACCCCATCGCCGAGCACACAGCAGGCAGATCGTTCAAAGCGATGGCCTCGAGCACTTGGAGCGGTAGGTGCGGCGGCGGCTTGGCCTGCAAAGCCAGCTTCGCGGCGGCGACGAGCGACGGCGGCCGGATGGGCAGCTGCCCGTGCTGATCGAGAATCGCGACCAAGAGGCTGTGCTTCTTGAGGCTCGCGTAATTGCTTGCATTCAGCTTGCGGGTGTCCTGCGCCTTAGGATTGGCTCCGGCGAGCAGCAGCTGCATGACGATGCGCGCCTCGCCCGTGAAGCATGCGAACATGAGCGCAGTCATACCTAGGCTTTGCTGCGCGTCGACGGTCGCTCGCGCGGCGATGATCACCTCCAGCACTGCACTCCGGCCCTGTGTTGCTGCGAGCATGAGCAGCGTGCGGCCCTTGGCATCTCGTGCATCAACATCACCGCCTGCCCGAAGCCAGTCGCTCACCCGAGCCACAGCACCACGATTGATTGCGTCGCGAACGTCTTCGTCTATCGCAGACATTGTCGTCCAGGTCGTGTCTTTCGGTGATTTCAGGGCCCAGTTTTGCTCTCTTTTGTCTCACATCCCTGCGGAATTCACAACATTGACGAAACGAGGATCGTATTCGCAACGCCAGTAGATTTCAAAGTGTGGCCTGGTTTTGAGAACTCTTCTAAGTTTCCCCGATGAAGATCGAGTCCTTCGAATTTATCCGTTTCGAAAGTTGAAGAAGACAAGTTCTTGTTTTGGCTTCACGAGCGCCGTCGTTCTGTCGCATTCAGCGAACAAACATGCCCGCGGTAAGGCAGCCCCCCCACGCCCGCGCAGCCTTGCTGTAGCTCACAACATGCTTTTATGGCGCCGTGGCAGCCAAACTTTGCTATCCGGTCCGAGTACCGCGCGCCCAATCGCAATGCAAACAACGACTGCGGTACCGAAGGGTGCCGTGCACCGGGCAACCTGCCACGCATCTATGGTCAGCTGAATTCGGAAATTAGCAAGCTCGGCACCAACATTCCGTCGCCCACGGGCAAAGAGCGCGAGCCGATCCTGTCTCGCTGGGAAGATCGCACCCCCTTGAGCCGCTGGCAGGATGGCTCGGAAGGATGGATGACACCCCTAACAAACCGCAAGCCGCATGAAAAGTCCCCGCCATTCTCATACAGGAGCAAAAATGTGGCCTGGTCGCGGCACACGTCCTCCTTCAGCGAGGACGCCTATGATGAAGGTTTTATGTGAGCGGCGACTGGTTGAGCTCTCGTGCTTTAAGGCGCTGCGGCTTTGTCTTAGCTCTCTTGAGCCTATTATTCCGTGTTTGCTGAGTGCTGCATGACGGCGTGCTAGGTGAATGGTTCAAGTGGCGCATCTACCATGCCAGGCGGGCGTTGGCAATGCGTGCATGCTTGTGGCTGTTGCTGCTGATGTGTCGCGAACGTGCTGACACTATCGGTAAGGCACGTTTAAAAGCGGTTGGCCCGCTACAATTGTAGTCGATTATGTGCCGCGTAAAAACACGTAAAAAACAGACCTACCATAAGAGGTGTCATGAATTGTTCAAAGGAACTACCCTACAACAGCTTGGATGCGAGTGAGTGAGCTCCGGACGCGCCAGCCGCCACCAAATCTTCACAGCGTGCCATTGATTAGTTCTTCCCACAGCCCATCGGTTTCTTATATTCTTATATTCGACACCCAAGACACCGGACCGGCATACATACGGATGCAATACCGCTAGCTCGGGGAGCCCTGGACCCCCTTACCACAGCTCCTCACAGCCTCCTTCACAGCCAATGTTTATAATTCGACACCCAACACAAGCTCATGTCGGTCGTCGCCGTCTTGCCGCTGTCCTTCCCGTGTCTTTTTCGATGAAGGCAGTCCTGCTCGTCGGCGGTTTCTCTACGCAGATGCGGCCGATAACTATGTCGCTTCCGCTGCCGCTCATCGAATTTTGCAACGTCTCGTTGCTCGAGCACCAGTTGCGTGCCCTCAAGGACGCGGGCGTGTCCGAAGTGCTCATCTGCGTGCACGAGCGCGTTGTGCCCACAACCTTTGACGAGTACGTGAAAAGGTGCGAGGTGGAGCTTGGGCTTAAAATCGGGTGCGCCAAGGAGGAGACAGCGCTCGGCACAGCTGGCCCGCTCAAGGCGGCTGAGGCGATGATCACGAGCGAGAGCGATCCCGACACGCCATTCATCGTGGTAAACTCGGATGTGCTGTGCACGTATCCTCTGCGAGATCTTCTGCATCTGCACAAAAAGCACGCGCGCGAGGGCACAGTTCTCACCACGCGCTGCGCGGACCCGAGCATCACATCGCGCTACGGCGTATGCGTTATCGACGAACGCACGGGCCGCGTCCGCCACTTCGTGGACAAGCCGCAGACGTACGTGTCCGACGTGATCAACGCAGGCGTATATGTCTTCTCGCCGTCAATCTTCCGTCGTCTGCCCGCAGGCCGCAAGATTTCGATGAATGAGATCCTGCCTGTGCTCGCCAACGCAGACCAGCTGCACTCGATGCTGTTGCATGGATACTGGGTAAAGATCACCGACTGCACCTCCTTTCTGGACGCGGTCGGCCCGCATCTGGAGCTTACGCGCTTCATGTCGCCGAGCAAGCTCACCAAGGTGCCGGCCGATGAGTCGTACGAGATCAGGGGTGACGTGATGGTGCACGAGAGTGCCAAGATCGGTGCAGGCTGTGTGCTTGGCCCGCGCGTGGTCATAGGGCCGGACTGCGTACTCGGCGAGGGCGTGCGCCTCGAGGCGAGCACGCTGCTCGCGGGCGTGCAGATCCGATCCCATGCTCTCGTTAAAAACTCGCTTCTCGGCTGGCGGTGCACTGTCGGCCAGTGGTCGCACGTGATCGGCTCCGTATTTGGCGAGGAGGTGCGCGTGAGCGAGGCGCTGCTCGTGCGCGGGGCGACGGTGCTGCCGCACAAGGAGCTCGAGCATTCCGTGCGGACGGCACAGATTATCATTTGATCTGTGCGGACGTTTTATCTCCGGCGCTGCGGGCGGCTGTATGGTGAGCCGCACTCTCTCTCTCGCCCATCGCACGCCCAGACCAGCGCGATATGCCAACGGCCGCGGGTGAGACGATTTGACAGCTCTTTATCTGCCGCGCGTCCCGCTTGCACGCGCGGACGCCCACCGCCACGGTAGTGAAAGCTTTCACGGAATTCACGGGCCGGTGAACGGCGCGGCGCCGAGGCGCGCCGAGCGTTGCGCAATAGGTGTAAGTGAAAGCATGTGCTCGGCATTATACATATAATACAAATTCACTCGTCACCAGGGAGTGGATGACCTGCAGTCCCACGCCTGGTGCCGAGTCGGAGAGTCCCGTGACGTAGTAGCCTGGAGAAGACATACCCGCAGCAGCCAGGCGTCCCGAGCAAGCAGCAGGCGAGCACCCACAGCACGCCCGGCACCGGTGGCTCCGAGGCGAGGATAATTCCGCACAGGCAAAAAGCGGCGCCGTAGTAATCTGCCACCGTTGTGAGCAGCCATGAGCGGCACCATGAGAGGGAGTTGAGCTGCAGTGGAAAGAGTGGTTGGCTGAAGAGTGTTAGCACGAGCAGCGCGACGAACGTCAGGCCGATAGCCGGATATGCGACGACGGCGAGCGCGAAAGCTGCGTTGTCACGGCGCCGTGGCGGAGCTATCCTTGGCCGCAGAGCACCTCCGCCCTTGAGCCGCTGCAACTCGATCAGCGACGGCCGGAGCACATCGTCGAGCGGGCGCTCCTCACGGAGCGATGGCCATGAAGCTATCGAGTATGCATGACACGTAGTTGATAACTTCACCGTGTCAGGCACCATGTCTGGCCACTCCAGTTCCATGGCGATCGTTGTGGCAAGGACAAAGATCGTCCAAGCGACGGTGCGCATTAAGGTCAGAAGGTCGCACGGAGAGCTTGCTTTCTTGTTACCTCGCAGTTTGGGCTCTTTTGTTAACAGCGAAACAAGACACAGTGAAGACCTGCAACCAAATCTCGGAAAAGCTCTGCAGTTTTCTCGTGCACATTCACACGTTATATTTCCCTCCCAATCACAAGTCTTCGCCCTGATTCGGCCACCGAAGGGGCGAGGGACCGCGAACCAACCATGGGAGGTTCTCTGGTGCGGAGGGTCATCTCGCTTTAGAGCGCAGATGCTGCGCAGCCGCCTAGCTTGCATGCAAATCGCGTCACCATCACTGTCAGCTGCTGCTGCGCCACTACTGATTGTCATTCTCGTGGGCGTGCCGGGCTCTGGCAAGTCCACCTTCAGCCGTGCCCTGATGGCTGGCTCACCGCAGCCTCCATTGGGTCGTAGCTGGCGCCGCGTGAGCCAGGATTTACTCGGCAGCCGCAAAAGGTGCATTGCCGCTGCGGAGCGTGCGCTCAGCATCGGGATGAATGTCGTAATCGACCGATGCAACTTTGATGAGGAGCAGCGAGCGCACTGGTTGCAACTGGAGGGCCAACAGAAGCCAGACCTGCGATTAGCTGTCTACCTACCGGTGCAGCGGGCCGAGGCGCGCCGCCGCGTACTTGCGCGTGGCTTGCACGAGGGCGGTGTCGACGCGCTCAGCATGAGTGAGCAGAAGATTGCCTCAATCATTGCCCGCATGGATGATGAGCTGCGGCGACCCCTGGCAGCAGAGGGCTTTGATGAGGTTCTGACTGTGGAGCCGGCCGGCGCGCAGGACGCTGGAGAAGAGCATGCGGCAGCGCTCGCGCGCATCTGGGCGGCGGCACGCGTACCAGCGAGTGCCCCTTGCATCACGCTCTCATCTGAGGAATCGCCCTTCGTGCCGTCATTAGCGGGATCGGCATCGACAAAAGCACCATCACTGGCTTCTCCCGCGCCGCCTGCGGACGACTCAACTCTAGAGTCGAACCCGGGTCTGTCCGAAATCTCTTGAAGACGCGCCGTGTGTTCTGGTTTCTCGCGAGAACTAACCTCTCGAACTTCAACTCTCACGCGATGGCTCGGTGTGGCGAGAAAAGTGAGAAGTGGGAGGCTGGGGTGTCCTCGAGGTACTGTGTTCACGTTTGAGTGTGTAATCCACAGCTGGTTAGGTGTTCACACCAATGGTTCAACTGTTGAGAATACTTCGTTTGTGAGACGATTAGTTCCTCGACTTTTATTTGTGAGACGATGGAACTCATGGTTTCGGTTGTGAGACGATAGTTCTTCGGTTGCGTTTGTGAGACGATGTAAGTCGCGTTTGTGAGACGATTTCGGTCGCCGGTCGTTCGAGTTGCGTTTGTGAGACGATTGCCTTTTTTTTCTTCTCATGTCGGAGACTATTTTAGGTGCTGGATGTTGGACTCCGCCTGAAGACGATGTTTAACTTTCGTTTGTGAGACGATTTTGGGCGCTGTGTAAGTTCGACTTGCATTTGTGAGACGATTTTTGTCGCCGGTCCATCGACTTTCGTTTGTGAGACCATGTTGTTCGATGCTTAACTTTCGTATGTGAGACGATTTTGGGCGCCGTGTAAGTTCAATTTGCGTTTGTGAGACGAATTAGTTTCGTTTGTGAGACGATTTTCGGCGCCAAGTTGGCATAGGACGCCGTTGGATCTCGAGTACGGGTTTGCGCATCAACACCATGCGGCGATCCAAGGTCATCCGCTCCACTGCCCCTGAGATCAGCTCAGCTACGGAGACATGCGGTCCAGTGTCGCCATCGGTGGCTTCTGCCGACGCGCACTCGGCGTGGCGGCGGCGGTGGCGGTGGCTGCGTTGGCTGCGGCGGCGGCGATCTATGTTGAATGCTGCACCCTTTGATCATGATTGCGTCATCATCCACGGTATTCAGGACCTGCGAGTTAGCCGGGTCAGAAGGTTCTGCTGCTGATGCAGACTCCGTCCTCCTCCGTTTGCCTGCGCCAGCACTATCTGCGTCTTCGCAGCTCCTGCCTTCGGCGCTTGTCCCTGAGCTCCTGCCACCGCCTCTTGTGCTGCTGCTGACGCCGTCGCCACCGTCGCCACGGAGACCACCATGGCTGTCACCTTCGCCTCGAAGACCGTCACTGCTGTTCCCGTCACTGCTGTTGCTGTCAACGTGACATGCGCTGTCAACTGCGCTTCTGCTGCTTGAGTCACCGATGCCACTTGAGTTTCCGGTGCCACCACCGCTGCCTAAGTACAGTTTCCGAAGAAGCGGGTTAGGGTTCACCCCTGTAGCCATTCGCTTGGAGAGATCTGCCTGAATGGATTCTTCTTCGATACGTTGCTGTTCAATCCTTTGCTGTCTCTGGGACATGAGGCCTTCGAGCGAGAGAGGAGGAAGATCACATGGTGTTGAGCTTACATGTGCATGGTCCAACTGGCCAGGTTGGTTGAACGGAGATGGAGATGCCGCAAGGGCTAGCCGATTATGTTGAGCACGCTTACGTTTGACAGGAGCGACAAAGAGCGCAGGCGGCACACGCCGCCGCCGCCGCCGCCGCCGCCACCGCCGCCGCCGCCGCCGCTGCCGCCGCCGCTGTTGCTGCCGACTATGTCCACGGAGCCGCAGCCGCAGCCACAGCAGACTACGGCAACGCAGCGGCAGGTGCAGCCGCAGGCGCTGCTGCAGGCGCTGCCGCTGGCGCTGCCGCAGGCGCTGCCACAGCTGCAGCCGCGGCCGCAGCTGCCACACCTGCAGCCGCAGCCGCAGGCACAGCAGGATTCTGATGGCGGCGGCGGCTATGGCAGCGTCTGCAATGGCGCCCGTGGTAGCCCCAGCGCCAACGGCCACAACCATGGAGGTAACCAAAGGGAAAGCACTGGTGTTCGTGGCTTCTTTCTCGGCCAATCTGTGGCGGTGTCTTCCCCTTCCCCGTTCCCAGCAGGATTCCGGTCTGGGCAAGGAGACACATCTCGACTTCCAGATTACGCTTCCTTCGCGTCTAAGATCTTTGAAGCCCCTGCTGTTTCTGCTGCTCCGGCAGCCTTGCCGATCCGTACTTCAGGTACATTATGTGCTACTTCAAGTGGCCCGGCAAGCGCTGCAGCCCCAAAGCAGCGTGGAAAAATCGTTTCGGTTGGCGCGAAAACTTGGGCCCTGTTCCCTATCTCCAACAATGCTGCGCACTCGACGCTCAACCTTAACCTTCAAGAACATACTGATCCTCAGGAAGCTGATGGCCAGGAAGCTGATGGCCAGAGTGACGAAGAGACAAGCGAGGCATTCGACGCCGTCACGCGCGCATTGGTCGAATCTTCCCTGAACACTTCGCACGAAGTCTTTAAATGCACTATCAAGGGTATGCTCGAGACAGCGCAGAAGTCCCTCGAAGATGAGCTACCCAAAGCCCCGGCAAAAGTTGTGTCGAACTTGCCGCCGAAGATTCGCGTACTCGTAGAACAGATGCAGAAAGATCTTGAAGAGGAGGTAGCTTCCAAAGCATCACTGCCCCAACTGCATGACCTGCAGCGCGAAGCTGATCGACTTGAAGCCCAAGGAGCTGAGCACGATACCTTGCGGCAGTCTCTCAGTCAGGGATTGCATCGGGATCTGCACTACGGTGATCTATGGTCATCCATACAAGAGGCGGATGCTTACGTGCGCTCACGTCCTGGCGCTCCACTGAGAGTCTTCACGGGTCCATCGGACAACTGCAAAGCCTATGTCTGCACCACAAGATCACGTGATGACCGCAAAGATCGTGTCCAACGGTTCTTCGATGATGATGGTTGCAAATGCATCGTCGTCCTTCAACGGGTCACAATGAAAAACCTGAGAAGTGGTACATATTATCCAAGTGCTTGGACAAAACATGTTGTTCGTCAGCAAGGCATCCCGACTCCTACTCTCGAGGGGCTTCGACCAGATCTTGCGCCAGATGAGAAAGTATGGGCGTGCGTTCTCACCGGTCGGCATACATGCATGGCGCTTAATCCACCTGTGGTCCTAAGGCCTGCTGATGGTTCTTCAGAAACCGGACAGCTATCGTGTGGGGCGTCCAATGCTCAAAGTACGTCAACAGTGCCCAGTTCCGCCTCCGCTATGCTCGCCACGGGTAAGTCACAAAGGAAGATGAAAGCGTCGACACACTTTGGTCTTCTCAAGGGTGCATTCGATGCTAGAGGTGCAAAGTGGAAGATGCAGGACGTGCTCAAAGAGATGAAGCTATACGACAGTTCGGCGTCGACGACGTTAGCCTTCACAGTGCTGAGACTTCTACGGACCCCGAGCCTCCTCACTCCGGAGTTCAACGTCAGCTTGCTGTTTGGTCTCGCACGCAACCTAAGCGATCAAGGACTCGGAGTTGTCTTCCATGTCGTCAACTCCCAGACAGTGGCAAAGATGATTACTGACATCGCGGAAAGACAATACAAAGGTTATCAAAAGAAAAATCCGTCCGCCAAGTCCGTCAAGTTCGATGTCAACAACATCATGCCTTCGATCGAGAAGTACGTCAAGGAAGGGGAGACTGACAACAAGTACGTTATAGGCTGGACTCTAGTTCCCGCGAACATGATGTACAACTCACTCTCGCACTTTATTCCGGTGGATGCCATCGACGGTGCTTCTATGCGACAAACAGCCCAGGGAACCATGTTCATCAGAGGCACAAAAGATGCAGACGATCATTATCATCCCATCTCCATCAGTGTCATGTTGGCTTCTGAGTGCAACCTAGCTGTTGGTGCCATGATGGACGGCGAAGATCTACTTCTCAAGCAAGTTCGTGGATCGGAAACACAACGTCTCTCGAATTCGCCATTGGACATGTCCGGACGCGTCACCATCACTGACGGTGGCCTGTCACTCATGAGTCAGCAGAAAGGAAAGCATTCGAATACGTACCAATGGCGCTGTGAAAGGCACCTCAAGGCAGAGCTCCAAAAACAAAAAGAGAAGAAAAGCTTGGAAGTCTACGAACAGCTCCTGCAAATCCCCTATGGACGGAGGCACCGGGCGGATGCACTCTATGCTCAACTGCCGGCTAGCAGCCCTCTTCATCGAATTCCTAAGGAACAAGTCTGCCAGGCGTACCTAGAGACCTCCCTGTATGGGAACAAAACGAACAACTTCGCTGAGGTGCTCAACCACATGTTCGAGCCAGCTAGAACTCAAAGGGAGCTGTCCAGGTCTCTTCTCGCAGTAGTCTCCATTCTGAAGCTCAGGCACGACGCTCTACTGGCCAATGTCCGAAGGTGCAAAGCAAATGCACTGCAGAGACAGTCTGTTGCACATCTCCTACCGACGGACAAGTGGCCAGATTTCGCGACAACGGAGTCTATCTTGAAGGAATACAGTGAGTTGCATGACGCTGCTCGTGACGTCCTGGAAGTAACGCACATTCAGAATCGACAATTTCACGTCAAGCATTCGGCAGAAACAACGCATGTCGTTGACCTGGATGCATTGCAGCCTGGCCAGTATCACAGAGTATGCACTTGTGGAAGGGTCGGGATGAGGAAGCTCTGGTGCAAAGATGTTCAGGCAGTATTTCGTCACACGGACACTTGCTGGCAATCTTGGGTAGCACATCACGCTAAGGCCGCGACCTGGGAGACTCAAGTGGGTCCGGACTTCATCGTTCCAGGTGGAGAAGCCATCATCGATAGCCTGCAGTCCTGCCACGAGTCTGGTGAATTCAAGCAGCTCATCCAACCAGAACTTCGCCCGACGCCGAAGGGTCGACCGGTGAGTTTGAAGCCAACAGCTGAAGATCAACGGCGCGCCAAAGGCATTCTTGAGGACAAACAATCGGCCCAACGAGCTCAAACGGAATTTGCGAAAGTAGCAACCGGAGCCAAGTCTTTCAATCCTGGCGGTAAGGGGATTGGGAAGACATGCAGCTTTTGCAAAGACCCAAGTCACAGGCGTCCAAATTGCCCCAAAGCCAAATTGCTGCTCGGAGATCCCCTTTCCAAGTCTACTTTGTCAAACATTGACACACGTGAAGAAGATCCGCGCATGGAAGACGAAATTGATGAAGAGGCAGACAACGAGGACGAGGTGGACCAGGAGGAGACGCGGGGACAAGCAGAGGATCCAGCTCAAATCGGCCTGCATGACTTGCGTGCTCACATGGAACTCGATCCCGTCGAACAAAGTGAATTCGGTGTTGATCCAAAGCACAAGTCAAGAAACTTTCAACACGCAGCGTCGACATGTACGGTTTCTACTGCACGTGCTTCTCACAGTGTTCTTAATGACCATACAGAAGCTGTGGCAGGGCCATCAGTGACGGCTGCCCAGGCCGACGCCGATGGCAGCGGCAAGGGTAAAGATGACTTACAGTTGGGCGGTGGCGTCGGGGGTAACTTCGGTAACGAGGAGGACGAGGATCCAGTACCTTCCTCTGCAGAGAGTGGCTTCCGAGACAGCTTCGACACCGACTTTGGGCAACCGATCGCTCTGGCGCCCGCACCGGCGGCTCCATCCCCTAGCCCCGCCATGCCAGGTGACGAGGCGACGTTACCTAAGGGATGGAAGTCTACGATGGTGCCTGATGGTCGGGTGTACTACTTCCATGCTGTCACCAAGATGACTTCGTGGACGCGTCCCGTGGTGAAGTCCTCGCCTCACGCCCCAGCCCTCGACATGCAGTCTTCTGCACCGTCCTTTGCCGAGGGCGGCTTCGGCGGCGGCGGCGGCTTCGGGCAGGCGCCAGCTCTAGCGCCTTCCTCTGGGGAGGGCAGCTTCGGTGGCGGTGGTGGCTTCAGTGGCGGCTTGGACGCAGGCTTCGGGCAGGCGACCACACCAGTACCCGCTCCAGCGGGTGGTTTCGCCACCAGCGGCTTGGACGGTGGTGCGGGCTTCGAGGGTAATGGCGGATTCGGGATGGGCGACGGCTTGGGCGGAGACATGCCAGGTCAGATGGGCAGCGGTATGGGCGGCTATGGTGCAGCTCCAGCCATGCCGTTCTCGCGACCGCCTACAGCCCCGGATGCTTTCTCGAGCTTCGGGGGCGGCATGGGCGGCGGAACGGGCGGCGACAGGGATGGCCAGTTTGTTGCTCCAATGCCCGTGTCAGCACCGGCACCTGCACTGGCACCCACGCTTGCAGCTCCAGACACTTTCTCGATCTTCGGTGGCGTCATGGGCGGAGGCATGGGCGGCGGCATGCCAGGTGAGGTGGTCTGCGGTTTGGGTGGCTTCGTACTTGGCAATGATGCAACAAAATCCCCGCCTGTCAAGGAACCGCCTGCAATTCATCATTCAGTCTCAAGCATCAGCGGTGGTGGCTTCGGTACCGGCGTTGACACTAGCTTCGGGCTGGCGACAGCACCAGCAACGACTTCTACAGCACCAGCACCGGCTTCGTCTGTTGATGCCAAAAGATGTGCCGAACTGGCGGTGGCTTTGGAAATTGAGAAGCAGCGTGATCATAGCAAGCTCAAGGGATGGTCACGAGATGAAATCCGAGGCGCAAAATTTCTCCTGGAGGAACAGAGCTTTACGATATGCAATGTGAAGGGCGACGGCGCGTGTTTCTTTCGATGCTTAGCTATCGCGTTGGACAACAACGAACGTGAGCACAAGACGTACAGACAAGCTGTGACGAAGCACTTGATCTCTGTCATCGACGCAGTGGGTGAGTCGGAAATCGAGCAAGGGGCACATCCTCTGTATCAAATGATGTCGACGTCTCTGCCAGTCGAAGGTGATCTTAGCACGCGTGAGGTCATTGATCAATACGTGACGTACTTATCTTTGAATGATGAGCAAGTGGACCATTTGGGCATCCAACTTTCTTCCATGGTTCTTGAGATTGACATTCATGTTCACCAAGTTGACGGTCAAGTCTATGTCCATCGAAGTTCCGACGCCGTACTTCCGAATAATCTCGAGGTACACGTCTTCTACGATGGAAGCCACTATCAGTATTTGCGACGCTCCGAGCTAGGACCAAGACCCAAACGCCCAGAGCGCTCTTTTTTCGGGTCGGACCTGAGATGTAATAAGATTCAGCAACAGTTCGACAATGCCCTTCGAAGGTGGAGCGTAGCCATTGACATGTTTGACAAGGCCTTCTACTCTTTAAAGTCTTGGGAAGGATCTCAAAGCGTGCGTGTGAGCACAAGATCTACTCCCAGCACTAACATTCCAAGTGTTCAACCACGTCTGCCAACTGATCCTCCCGTGACGCGTTCGGGAACTGGGATTCAAGATCAACTCGGTAGCAGAGCAGCGCAAGCTTCCCAGTCCACTGCTGAGTCCTCTGCATTACAGGCGTTGTTACAAGCACCACCGAAGCCTACGTGGGACATGACTCTCTCTTGCTCTTCGTCGCAAGCCCAACCAAAGAGTGGGAACCACGTGAAGATCTACAAACCCAGGCAAGCAGGGGAGCGTTTGAGCTCCATCTATCGGAAGCCATACGAATACTATTTACGTCAGACGGTAGACGGAACGGAAAAGGTGTGCCTGCAATGGTCAGGCGCGCAAGAGCTACACGGAGATACCCCGCTTGAGTTGTTGCGAGCTCTGAGTGAGGAGGATGCGTTCGCTAAACGTTCGTCGCTGACCAACTTTTGGCATCTGTTGGGACGGCCGCTTGAGAAGCATCACTTTTACTTTGTGCGTAAGTGCCAAGATGAGTGCGACGGAGTTGTACTGTCCCACTTCGTCGTTGTCGCATAGCGTTTCATCTTTTGAATCACCATAGCTGATACTTTGAAGTCTCGGGACGTTGGGGAATGCTCGCCTTGGGATTTTGAAGTAATCTTGCACTTCCTCGCGTGTTCCATGAGGCCCACGCCTGCAAGGACAGCGTACAACCAGCAGCTTCCATTCCCCTTGACAGTGACGCGCTCTCCGAGGTAATCCAACTTGGAGATCAACGACACAGATTCCTTGATATTATCCGCTCGTGTGGACGACGCCGGCGTGGCACCGGCGTTCGGGTCTGCCAATAACATCCGGTACTCAGGATCCTTTTCTTGCCAGGTCTTCATGTGCTCTGCTGACCAGATTTCTTCGAGTAGACTGGGAACGATATCTGTAGATGGGACCACCATGTCGTCGACGGCCAGCTGCTCTGGAAAAGCAGACTTCATGTAAGCAACCCATGCCTGGTCCTTGAGATGCATTCTCATCGTCGTCGAACAGCCGCCATCCTCGTTGAATCCTAGCTTGGACCAAAAACCTTTCGATGTCGCCATGTGACCCGGTAGGTTCACTCGTAGAACAGTGTTCGGCTCCAACTCCAATAGCACCGTGCACAACGCCGAGATTAGGAGAGCACCACTTCCCCTTGGTCCGCTCGCACAAACGTGCGCCACTTCTAGCGTGAGACGCGGAGCTCCTCGTCCATGTTGCTGACGTTGACGAGTCATGCTCCGCAGCATGACGGTGATGGCCAAGGATGTGCTCATTCAAGAAATCTCAAGCCTAGAAGCCGCCTCCGCATCACGGAGTGGTACCTGGGGGGGCGGAGTGGACACCTATGGTGTGCTGTCGAACATGCTTGGAATTCAAATCGTCTGGCTGAATTTGACCACGCCGAAGAGCTTCATCTTGTTCCCTGGGGGTTTGAAAGGCAACCAGAAGAGAGTATCCATGAATGCCCTGAAGACGACTATTGATGGTTTGGATGCGGCAAACCTCAAGTTCGTTGTCGTGGAATATGATGGGAATGGACACTTCGCAGGATACTTGCCACGACGCCCCATGCGTTTGAGCCTCGACGTTATGAACTTCCTCGGATTTTTCGATTCCTGACTATCGGCCCCATCACGTGGTGCTGGTTGCTCTGTAACTGTGAGCGTCAAGGATCACGTGATCAGTAGTGAGGGCGTTCAGCTACATGCAAGCGGCAGTCTGCAATTGGATGGTCAAGTGATTGAGTGGCTTAGTCATCATCCGCATCCTGGTCACGCGTCGGCAGGTTCGATTGGGAACCCGATTCTGAGGCACACGCAAAGCGAACTCGTCTTAGACGAGCTGAGTTTACCTGTGTTGAGTGACGACGTGATGCATGGCGTAAACGTAACTTCAAAAGAAGGTGTGACTGTGGCACGAGTGGCATGGATGCTACCCACCACAGTTGACAAGTTGAGCAACCTTCCCGAAGGGTCGACTCGGAAGTTAGTGGAGGAGCTGCGTGCGTGGGCGATGGAGCAAGAGGTTGATAAGAATACTACCACAATCCAGCCAGCCGCTGGCCACTACATCAGCCTTGGACACGGGATACTGCCCGGAAGACGACGTGAGTCCGTAATGCTGGACGGAGCTTCTACCAACATCCCATTTACACGAGCTCCGGCTGGAAGAAGCGATGACGTCGAACCTACTCTGAGATCATTGAATGGACATGTTGCCAAGTGCATGGTGTCGGTATTCCCGGACATGAAGCCCTGGTGTGTTACCAACGGAGCGAAGAGCGACCAAGAGTTCTGGACGCAGGTATGCCAATACCCGTCTGCACCTCCGGGCGGATTTACGTTTCCCTCACAGCAGGTGGTGGTGAGGGGACACTGTTCGGACGACCTCCCGGAGGCCTCAGCGGCCGATCTACACATTGATAAAATGGACGGTGGCGGACTCTATGGCGGCACCATCATGTTCCTCGGTGGGCACGAGTCTCACCCCGGTCAATGGCGCAATTTTGCAATTTTCGAAGGCGCCAAGGGAGGGCGCGGTGTGTCGATTCCGGTGATGCACAGTGACTGTATCTGCGTGCTAAGTTGCCAGTATCAGAGGCATTTGCACGGCACGGTCCTACTGGAACAGCTCGAAGGTGACGCGCTGACCAAGGCGGCGCCATGTCGGAGGGTTGAAGGCTTGCATGTGGTCTCCTACAACCTGCGCATGATCGAAGGATTCGTGAATCGCATGTCTAGGGAAAGTGCCGAGAGACAGGCCAAGGTCGTATCAAAATACCTGGACGAACGCTTACGAGCTCGCGCTCATGCGTGGATGAGGCGCCGGAACGTAGCCGAAGAAGAAAACCATGAAGTGCCCTCACTGCTGCCGACACCGCCGGCGTCAAACTCTGGAGAAGCGGCTTCTTCGTCGAGCGACGCTGTGCCGGCTTCCGTGATAGGCACGCAAAGTCGGGGCAGGGCAGTTGCGTACTGGCTGATGAGATGCGCTTCGTGCAGGTCGAACAATGAGGTTGGCGTCCCACTGAGCGAGGAGGTGCACGAGTTTGCAGTGCGCTGCCACGCGTGCCGGGCGCTCAATAAGGTCTCCTTGGATGCGGGTGGCGAGCCTCTGCTCGTCGCTGAAGGACTCTCGGAATGGGCAGACCCTTCCGAACCGTCGCCACCTACACCTGTGCCCAAGCCCCCGCCCCAACCCTCGTCACTGCGTGTCCCTTCTTTTTTTCTCAAGAACTCGTCAACCCCTGCTGATGGTGACCCGCAACAATACGCGGACTTGGCGCGCAAGACTGTCCTGGCTGCAATTCCCGTGGTCGAGAAACTCAAGAGGAAACGAGAGGCCGTGGAAGCACGTGAGGCGAGGGCGGCGAAACGCAACACAGGGGCAAGAGGTCCTGCGGAACGTCGATAATGCAGGTGTGAGGGGTGACTCAGGAGACGGGTCTGCCTACCCTCACCGAGCTCGAACCGGAGGTCATGAGGGGGGGGTACTTCCCCAGGTCCAGCCCGCCTCGGCTCTTGGCCTGAAGCGAGCCTCCATGGTGATCCCATGGTGGTCGCGGTTGGGCCAAGTCATCTTCGGATGGCAAGGCTCCCTTGCACGAGAGTGCAAGAGTGGGTCGACTGTGCTCAGGGGGGGCAGTGGCCTATGTACTCCCGGAAAGGCGGCTCGCTTGATGTGGTGTGCTCCTCTGAGCGAAAGAAGAGCGGTTCAACATTGAGGCCACAACACAGTGCGTTGTCCGTGGAGGACCTTCGGAGAAAGTCGGACGACGTGACCACGGCCCCTGGACAGCTGGATGGGAGCCGCTGGAGACCAAATGGGCGCCGCTGGAAGGCCGCTGGAAGGCCGAATTGGCGCCCTCGGCGTCCAGAATGCGCGCACGGACGAAGAACTAGCGTCTGTGAGACGATGCAGTTCGGATGAACAAGCGTCTGTGAGACGATGCAGTTCGACGAACTAGCGTTTGTGAGACGATGAACTGGCGTTCGGATGAACAAGCGTCTGTGAGACGATGCAGTTCGACGAACTAGCGTTTGTGAGACGATGAACTGGCGTTTGTGAGACGATTTAGTTGCATTTGTGAGACGATGAACTTGCATTTGTGAGACGACGAAGTGCCGGTTGTGAGACGATGTTGTGAGACGATTTAGTTGCGTATGTGAGACGATTCAGTTGCGTTTGTGAGACGATTTAGTTGCATTTGTGAGACGATGGGGTTCGACGAACTGCCGGTTGTGAGACGATGTTGTGAGACGATTGAGTTGCGTATGTGAGACGATTCAGTTGCGTTTGTGAGACGATTTAGTTGCATTATTGTGAGACGATGGAGTTCGACGAACTGCCGGTTGTGAGACGATGTTGTGAGACGACGCGGTTCAACGAACTGGCGTTTGTGAGACGATTTAGTTGCGTTTGTGAGACGATGTTGTTGCATTTGTGAGACGATGGAGTTCGACGAACTGATGGTTGTGAGACGACGCGGTTGGACTTGCAACAGTAAAAATGAAAACGTCTCACAAACGCAACCGAACAACTATCGTCTCTCAAACGCAACTAAATCGTCTCACAACCGAAACCATGAGTTCCATCGTCTCACAAATAAAAGTCGAGGAACTAATCGTCTCACAAACGAAGTATTCTCGAAATGCTCGTAGGGCCTACCATGAGCGCCGCGCCCTCACATGAAGCTTAGCGCTATTTCGTACTACGGCGAGTATCATGGCCATCCCTTGCCCGACCTGGAAACTGTGCTCGCGCATTTGCCTAACGGTCGCGGTGTCATTTATTTGGTGGGCGACTCAACTCTCGACAACAAGTACTGGCTCGGTGGGCAGCGTGAGCCCGCAACAAACGGATATGAGCGGCTCCTCAAGCCGCCACAGGCTGTGCCGGACGTGACACACCACCTGAATAAGGTGCTCGTTGAGCGCGGTGAGGGCGACAAGCTCGTCGCAGTGAACACCGCGATCGAGGAGTCTACGCTTGGGCTGCGCGATGGTGGCAAGCTTCTACCGCAGGATGCCTTTGTGAGGGAGCACATTGGAGAGCCCGACGTGCTCGTCGTCAGCTGTGGCGGCAACGACATCGCGCTCAGACCAACAGCCCTTACGATTGCGTCGATTGCGACGTTGCTATCGCTGCCCAAGGCGCTCATCAACTGCGGGCCTTGGCTAGCGCCTGGGCTGCATCACTTTGTGTCTCTGTTCCGTGACAAGACGACGAGGTACGTGCAGAGCCTTATCGGCGATCGCAAGCCGCGCGTCGTCGTCGTATGCATGCTGTACTACTTGGATGAATGCCCCGGCGGCAGCTGGGCCGACACCACTCTGCGGCTGCTCGGCTACGATAAGGACCCTGACAAGCTGCAGCTCTGCATCCGTACAATATTTGAGTACGCCACCTCGCAGATTAACCTCCCGGGCGTGCAGGTGGTGCACGTGCCGCTCTTCGAGGCTCTGGACGGGAAGACCTCGGCCGATTATGTCCAACGCGTCGAGCCGTCAGCGCAGGGTGGTGAGAAGCTAGCGAGGCTCATCCTTGACCGCATGCTGCCCGCATACGAGAGGGAGAGCGCCGTGCGCGCCGCCGCAGCTGCCTCGAATCTGAAAGTTGAGAGCGCCACCTTCGTCCCGCATGACGATAAAGGCGCTGTAGCAAGGCAGCCGACGGACGACACAGGCGGCTCCCGCGTGGTGGCCATGCCGACTGCGGTGCACAGTGCTGCGAACACTGTCTTTTCTACTGTCACTTGTTCGAGTTCCACTGTCGGCGCGCACGGTGCTAATTGACGCGGGTTCGTAGTTACCGACGGTTTAGTGTGAGCGTGACGAGGGGGAGATTCAAGTTATATAGATTTAACGGTACGTATCGGAGGACCGTGTTGGACGGTCCCACTTCCTACTACTTCACTTGTTCGTCGCTCGTGGGTCGTGGCGCGCGTGTTCGGTTCGGCGGCGATGGTGCGCAGTCCTCGTCGCGGTGTAGTGAGCGGCGATCGCGGTATTGCCTTTTGCGGCCGGGGTCGAGGCAGCGTCCCCACAGCGTGGCTGCCCGCGGCCCCTTGGCCGCCATAGAAGCGCCGGCCCCGGCCGCGGCGCGGCGTGCGGTTGGTCGTGCGGGCCAGCCAGTGCGCGGCAAGCGCGTCCCGCGTCGAGCATGCGGCGCAACGACGTGACGACGCGTATCGTATACGTGTGCGCACACTCGCAAGATGTCTAATGTGAGGTAGTGAGCGTCGTAGTGAGCGGAAGCCATGCGTGCGTCTACGCAGGCGCTGGCCGGACGCCCGCACTCGGCGGCCTCGAAGAGACGAGGCGCCCGTTCGACCCACGGCCAGCAACAACCTGGCGTGGCTCAAGCTGTTGGGCAAAGTGCCCGCGCGAGGCCCAAGCCATACCGACCGCATCGCTCGGATCCGGTTCGAACTGGCCGTCGGCTGCCACGCTGCTCATGGGCATGCCGCCGCCTGCGTACGCGCCGAGGGGCTCCCCGCTAACGAGGGCCTTCATGCGAGGCGAGACGCCCACGACGGCGGATCGAGGGCGTGATGGGCGCGTGGGCGGCGCGGGCCCTCCTACTGAGCGGCAGCCGGAGCCGGCGCCGCCCTCCCTCGCCGAGGCCGCGCCGCTCACGCCGATGCCAAAGCGCGCGGCGACAGAGCCGGCGCCGCCGAGATCGGCGTCGTAGTGGTACGGCGGCATCTCGAAGAACTGTGTGGCGCTGGCGTCTCGGGCGGTGGGCGTCGGAGGGGGAGCGGCCCGCCCCTTGAGCGATGCAGATGCCGGACGCGAGGGGCGTGGTGAAGGCACGTGGCTCTGGTGGCTGCTCGCGCGTGGCGAGAGGCGCGGCGGCAAGAGTTCCTCCTCCTCGATGCCACGCATTCCCTGCAACGCTTGTTGAGAGCTCCTCGACGTGTCCCCACCTGCGGCTGCTTCGTCCTCGATCCCCCCCGTGACACTCTCGCTATCCACCCTTGAGAGCGCCCGGGACAGCGCCCGGGACTCGTCCGCGGCGAGCAGAGCCTGTCGCGCGACGGTTGTGTCGTGGATCAGCTCAGAAGCGCCGATGGCGGCGGCGGAACCCGCAGGGCCACCGCCGAAGAGGAAGGAATGGAGCTCGGTGCGCATGTAGGCCATCTCGTACCGGTACGCCTTGGTGCGGATGACGTCCTTAAGCTCGCGGCGCGTCGTTGCGAGCTGCGTCTGCAGTGAGCGCACCTCGCTCATGAGTATGTGCGAGGCGGCTGCATCGACGGAGCCGATGGGGAGCGGGTGGAGCGGCACCTCGAGCGTGCCCAGCTGACTCACGCGCACGTTGCGTAGCCCATCCTCGAGAGTACGCTCCGAGTGGCGCAGCGTGTGGAGGGCACTGTCCAGCTGCCCATGCAACTCGCTCTCGAGTACTGAGAGGCGATTCGACACCCACGCTGCTGCCTCGCCCGCCGTCGCTGTCGGCGGTACCTCGGAGAGCTCCCACGACCTCCCTCCGCGTCTGCTGCCGGTGCTGCCCGTGCCCCCGCCGACCTCCGAGGCCAGACGAACCTCACTCACTGCCTGCGTGAGACCGTGCATTGCGCCAAGGGTGGCCCCGATCACCTGCCCGAAGCCGCGCAGCGACGCAAACATTGGTGCGAGGTCGACACACGGCAGCGGCTCGGGCACAGGCTCGGGCGCAACGGGTGCGTGCGCCGGAGCCGGCGGCGTCTCTGGAGGGAGTACTGGGAGCATTCCGAGCACGAGCGCCTCGAGCTGCGTGATGCGCGCCTGCAGCTCGTCGTTGCGTCGCGCCTGCTCCGCCGCTTGCTGCGCCGCGTGCGCTGCATCCGCGCGCGCTGCCGCGAGCTCCGCTTTGGCTGCTCGATCGAAGCCGGCGCCACCGCCGCCGCTACCACCACCGGCGGCGACGCGCTTGCGCTTGGCTTCAAGATAAGCCGCGCGCCACTCCTCGAAGGCGGCATGCAGCACGCCATACTTCATGCGCATGAGCGACTTCTGCACGAGCGCCTGCCGCTCGTCCTGCTGCTTTGCGATCGCACGGCGCAGAGCCACGAAGGCCGCGCGCAGCAAGAGCTCGTTGCGGTCGGACAGCAAAGCGAGTGCGCGCGCCATCTTGTCGTTGGACATCTGACGAGCGGACGCCGCGAGCGCCTGCCACGCGAGGAAGCAGCGTGTCACGGCCTGGTTCGCGTAGCGCCTGAAGACCTTCGTGGCGAGCTCCAAGCGCCGATGGTGGGCCGCACGCGCGTATTCGCGCCAGGCGCAGAACTGCAGCTGCATGAGCATCTCATAACGTCCGGAGAGGGCGGCGAGCGCGCGGAGCTGCGACTGCTCGCGCCGCGTGCGCTCGGACCCGATGTGAGAGGCCCAGGCCAGGAACACCTTGGTCAGTACGCCGCCGCGCCAGCGGGCAAGCACGGCCGTACCGAGCTGGCGCAGCCGGCGCGCACTCTCAGCCTTGTGTACCCACGATCGGAAGGCTCGGGCCGCTGCGGCCTGCCTCCACGCGATCGCCGCTCTGCGCATCCCCCGGCACGCCTCGTGGTGCTCCATCCACAGGTTCCAGCCACTGAGGAGCTGCTGATTGCGCAGCCGCAGGATCGCCTTGCGCAGCAGCCCGTTACGGCGCTCCTTGACCCCGCGCACGAGGTCGTGCCAGTGGACGAAGCGGTTCTTGAGCAGCAGCTCGCGCTTGCCAGAGAGGAGGGTTAGGGCGCTGCGCGTCAGCGTCTCACGCCGCGACACCTCGGCGACCGCCATGCCCACCCACGCAACGAAGCACTTGCTGAGCAGCGCGTTCGCGTAACGACCGAGCGACTTGCGCAAGAGGCGCCGCATGCGACTTGCACCGGAGGCGTGCTCGTGCCAGCGCAGGAAGGCGACATTGAGCTCTCCGTTGACCCAGCGAGCGAGCGCGACGCGCATGTACCCGTGCGCTTCCTTGACGAACGCGTGCCACTCGGTCAGCACGAGCACTTCGACGCGCCGCGCCATACGGATCGCAATCTTCTTGAGCCGGGACTTGAGCCGCTTGAGCTCGCGCGACGTCTCGGCCCATGTGCGGTAGGCGGCCCCAAGCCCTGCGGCTACGAAGCGCGTCGCGTACTTGGCCCGCAGCGCACCCGCGCGCCGGTACGACTCGGCCCACGCCTCGAAGCACAGCGCGGCTGCGCGCATGCGCATCCGTCCAAGCGCGCCGCCGAGGGCCTTCGAGCGGCGGTCGGTAACCCCTTGGCTCAGGCCGGACCACGCGCCGAAGCACATGGCGACCCACTTGTAGTGGATCTGCACGATCGCCTTGCGCAGCGTCGCCTCGCGCTTCTCAATGGACACCTGGATGCACTCGTACCACGAATCGAAGGTGGCCGCCTGCACTCGGTTCATCATCCGCCGGCCGATACGCATCGCGAGCTCGCGCAGCCGAATGCGTTCCTCGACGCACTCGTACCAGCGGCCAAAGGCGCGCCCGACTCCCGCGTGCAGCGCGCGCCGTAGCACCTTCCGCATCAGCCGGTTCTCCGCCAGGACCGCGAGCCAGCTGTTGAAGGCGGCGCCCTCCCTCGCATGGCCGAAACGGCGCGCGACTTTCCGCAGCTGCGTTGCCTTACGGCGTGCTGCGGCCGCCACGCCCGTCCATTTCTCCCAGCAGCCGATGAGCTCTCGGTACACGAGCCGCCCGAGGGCCTTGCGCATCTGCGCCTGTTTCGCGGCGCCCTCCCCGACCTTCTCGACCCACGCGTTGAAGGCCCGCGTCAGGCCCTGGATGCGCATTCGCCGGCCGATCGCTTGCATGCGCGCCCGCTGCTCGGCCACCGCGAGCCACGCGTTCCATGCGCGGCCGAGACCCTGCTGGACGAAGCGCGCGCCGAATCGACGCAGCCGCTGCCGAGTCTCCGCGAGCGCCTCGGCCACGCTGCTCCATTGGCGCCATGCTCGGCCGAGCGAGCCATTGAATGCGGCCTTCGCGGCGCGCTGGCCTATCCGCTTCTTAGAGGAGACGAGCTCGACCCATGCGTGGTATACCGGTTCGATGATCTTGCGGCGCATGTTGAGGATGATGCGATTAGCGCGGCTCGCGCCCTGGTCGGCAGTGCGCCGCGCCTGCCGCGCCAGCCGTTCCTCGACAGTCGCGACCGAGGCTACCATTGCTCGCATCATCAGCGAGATGCGTGGATCCATCGGTACCACGTCCTGCAGCCGGGCGATCGCCACACAGCCCTCGATCTCACCACCGTAGGTGGCGAGCACCTTGGCCCACAGACCCTCGTCCTCACCCATCTCTGAGAGCTGCATCATCTCCGTGCCGCGCTTCCAGTCGTCGCGGTCCACAAAGCCACGCTGCTGGAAGTCGAAGCATGAGAGCAGGCACGCGCATGTAGTGAGATCGTACTTGACGCCCGGCTTCTTCGGCCTTTGCGGCGGGTCCTTTGGCATGAACCACCCGCCGGACAGTGGTCGTCCGGCCACTCGGGTCGGGGATTGTTGACCGACACACTCGTCCGAAGAAAGAACTCGCACGCCGGCACGGCGCTCCGAGAAGCACAACCCTCCGCACCCGTTCTTAGCCACAAGCGAACCCGCTGGGTTTGAAATGACATGTCGAGATGTACCGTCCATGGTACCGTCTCTCCTGCTCCGCCTCTCACACACCGACCTTCTCTCCTGCGTCCCTCAGTCTCACAGTCTCACTCGGCCGGCGCGGCAGCGGCAGCGGCGGCCATGGCGGCGGCCGCAAGCTGGCTCGGCAAGTAGGCCGTCTGCATGCACCGGGCCGCGTCGGCGTACGCGTCGCGCCACGCGGTCTTCGCATCTTCCGACAGCTGGCTCCCGAGCGCCGCGGAGATGCCAGCGATGAGCGCCTCGCCAAACTTATCAAAGGACGCACCGGGCGTCAGGCCGCGCGAGGCGCACACGACGCCGAGCTCGGAGACCAGCGTCGCCCGCAGTCGTTTCGGATGGTCGAGCTCAGCCACGAGCTTGCCGAGGATGGAGGCACCGATCGCACCCAACGGAGCGAGGCCCTCCCACCCTGCAAACTCAGGCGCCTCCTTCGTATCGGCGCCCTCGGCGACCGGAAACCCGACGATCGGTAGTGCCTCGGGCACCTGGGCGAGCGCAGCCGCGCACACCCCGGCAACCACCACCTCGGCGCCACCCTCACGCGCCGCGAGCGCCGCCCAACTCGCTTTGATGAGCCGGCGCGGCTCGGCGCCCAGCCCGGCGGTCGGACCGCATGTGAGGCATGGGTTGCCTACCAGTTCGAGGCGTGCGAGGCCCGGCGAGGCCGCCTGCGCCGCCTCGAGCGCCAGCCGCCCCTCCGTGCCGATTCGATTGTAGCCTAAGTTCAGAGCGGTCAGCGTGCGGTTGGGGAGGATGGCGACGTTGAGGCACATCGCCCCCGCCTCGGGCACCTCGCCCTCCTCATCCTTATCCTCCTTGGGCGGGTCACTGACCATCTCGAGCACCGCGTGAGCACTCGTGTCCGTCAGCCCGCAACGCCCCAGGTTGAGCGTGAGCAACGTCGGGTGAGAGCGCAGCGCTTCGAGCAGCTCGAGCGCTCCCATGTCGCCGAGCGGGTTGCCGAAGAGGGAGAGGGCGGTGAGGGTCTCGTTGGCGCGCAGCGCGTCCGCAAGCGGCGGCGGCATGCTCGTGAGCGACGCGCAGCGTAGCGCGAGGCTCGTGACCGATGGCAACGTCGACAGCCCCTCGACGGCTGCGCCCTCGGCGGCCGTGCCCTCGAAGGCGAGGCTCTCAACGGAGGCGGGCAGCGCGCGCTCGAGCAGTGTTAACGCCCGGTCGTTTAGGCCACACTGCCAGAAGCTCGCCGAGCGGATGCTCGGATGCTTACCGAGCACCACGAGCAGCGCAGTCAGGCTGGGAAGGTCGCACTGCCAGCCGCGCAAGCTGAGCATGGGCTTTGTAGCGCAGGCCTGGAGTGCCTTGACCAGCGCCGGGTGCGGATAAGCCGTACCCAGCTTCGTGGACACGGCCACAAAGTCCTCAGCCGCGTTTGCGCCGCCGGCCGCCGCCAGAATGTCCTCGTCCATGAGGAGCTTGAGCGCCGCGTCGACCGGGTCGGAGATGTGCACGGGTGCTTCGGGCGGCGGCGTGCCTTCGGCAGTTGTCTCGCAGGCGGCCACGTACGCGGCCTGCGCCTTGGACTCGATGAGTTGGACGAGCGCCGTGCTCGACTGGACAGCCCAGGCCGAGTTGACCATGGACAGAACGGAAGCTTTGAATCGGCGCCAGGAAAACTGCCAAGGGTTCGTAAATCCAGAAAATCCCCGGTTTGACAGGCTCCTCACCCGGTTCTAAAACAACAGGGGTACTGTAAGAGGAAGATTCGAGGTCTCGAAGAAATTCTGTTAACTCCGATTACATATGCAGGAGCCCCAGAGCTCTTCGTCGGTCCTCGTCATCGGCGGCACCTCATTCATCGGCCGAGCTACTGTACGCGCACTCCTCGATGCCGGCCACGTCGTGACCATTTGCAACCGTGGCCAAACGCCCAATCCCTTTGGCGACGCAGTTGCGCACCGGAAGGTGGATCGGCGGCGGCGGCCAGATCAGCTCCAGGCCGTCCTTTCTTGCGGCTGGGATGCCGTGATTGATCTTCTCGCCTTCGATGAGGACGACGTGCAGCCGATACTTGCTGCAGCCGTGCATTTGAAGAGGTACATATTTATCAGCACCGACTCAGTTTACATGGCCTGCGAACCGTCAGCCTTTGTGTTTGACGAACGCATGCGTCTCCTCGAAGCGAGTGATACCACGCATTCTGCTGAGCGCGCGCGGCGCGATGAGTATGGCAACAACAAGCTCGCCGCTGAGAAGGCACTGCGGCGGCACGGCGGCAGACTCGACTGGCTGGCGCTGCGACTGCCGGACGTGCTCGGCCCGCACGAAAATACAGGAAGACAGGAGAAGCTCTTTCTCAAGCTGGCTAAGGGGCGCACGATCGGCAGTGCCATCTCGGGTACAAACCCCGATGCAGGTGCCACACTACCACTCTCGCTCGTGTTCGCCGACGATGTGGCGAGCGCTGCTGTCGCTGCTCTGCGACTGCCGATGCCATTTTCAACACGCGCTCTGCACATTTGCGCAGCCGAGTCGCCCACTTGGCAAGAGCTGGTCCACCTCGTCGCCGACAGCCTCCGTTCACACGGTGTGCATGTGCCCGAGCCCCGCTTTGACGAAGCGCGCGACACGGGACTCGTCTCGGTCGACTGTGGTGCGCTGAGCGACCAGGCCGCACGGTCGGTGCTCGCAGGATGGATTCCCAAGGGCCTTGGGCCGAGGGTCGACGAGACCGTTACCTGGTGGGTGCAGACGATGCGTGAGCAGCAGGCGGCCACCGAGGCTGAGGGAACGCAGACAGCTGCTGCGCGAGAGCGCAAGCGAACGTCGGCGGTAGCGCTGGCCGAGGCGCTCGCCGCCACAAGAAGCCGGGAGACAGACGATTTCCGGTTCGACCTGAAGTGAAGCCGAGCGGCAGCAGCCTGAGAATCACCGTCAAGCTATGCAGCATTCAGACCGTCGGCTTGCCAACTAAAAGGGGGGCGGACACACGCATACACACGCGCAGGTCTACGGACTCCGCACGGATAGGGTCCGGATCTCGCGTAGGCAACCAGAGGGTTTCGTCACTATGGCTACCGGTACGACCGGTACCAGATCTCCGTATTAATGTTAGTGCGGATCCACACCGCACCCTCCGCTCTCGGTCGTGAGGATATCAAGTTGCGCTAACGTGCCGCTGCGGGGAAGCGTCGAAGCGAACAACGCGTCTGGTCCGCCTGCGTGGCGCCTGCGCCTCTCGCAGTCTCGCTATGCCTATCCCTATGGACGACGCGTTGTACGCACGTAGCGCCTCCTCGTTCGTCGTTCGGCTCGTTCCCGGGGCTATCGGATATGTCCCCTATCCCGGGGCGATTCGTCTACGTATGACACTAGCTGTGAAAACCGCTTGTCTCGACGATGGGAACATGCGTACGCACGGCGGCAACAGCATGTCCCGCACGCGCGCCACCCCCGCCCCCCGGCCCCACCTGAGCCCCATCCCCGCGCGCCCAGCGCCGCGGTTGTGCGCGGCGGGGCTCGCTACAACGCTAGGGCGCTCGCCAAATAATCTACAAACGAAATCTAGCTTTTAGCTACACCTTGTCCAACCTGCCTCCGCAACCTTACCTCGGCGACCGAAACCTATACCATCTACCTTACCCCCGCGTATACTGTACCGAACTCGGCTGAACGCGCTCAGAGGTGTACGCGCTTTCCGCTTACGGTGTAAAGTTCCGTCCTATCGCCTATTACCGTCGCTCGTGGAAGTAAATACATGTAGTAAAAAAACGCGCTTCTATAGATCCAGGTCGCTACCTTTCGAAACTGATTCGAAATAGAGAGCGAGAGTCCTGCACTATACGACGTCGATGGTAAGGTAAGCCTGCTCTTTCCCGTAGAACTGGTCCATCGAGGTATAATCGTTGTTCACTAAATAGTTGTAAACGGCGCTGGGAATCATGACGAACTTGATATAGTCCACTGCGGGATTGAGCTCCATCCAACCCTTTATCCCCGCATCCTTGAGCGGCCCCCTCTCTGCCTCCAGCGCGGCCTTAGTGGAGAAGAGGGAGGCAGTGTTGGGATCGGTGGCGTACAAAAGGCCATTGGTGTTGCCGAGGGAGACGGCAAGGAATTCGGAGCCTGGCGTGAAATGAGCCAAAGGCTTCTTCATCTTGCCCTCGCGCATGCCCACAAGCTTGAGGAGGTTCTTGACGATCGTGAAGCCGTGCTTTATAGCCGCGTTCATCGTGCGCTCGCCGACGGTGAAGGCCCCCGCGTGACATATGTCGCCGCCTGCAAAGATGTGACCCAGGTCCGCGTGGTCGAGCTGGCAAGTCTCTATGGTTCGCACGTACCCAGCCGAGTCGAGCATCCCCGAAATGATGCTTTCGGTGCGCGCATCGGCGAGAAAGGCAGAGTTGGGCTGGTACCCAGTTGCCCAGAAGCTGCGCGCGTTCGGCAGCCCCTTGGCGTCACCAGAGCGCGTGGACGCGCGGCCCTGCTCATCCACATGCATCACCTCCGCGCCGAGATTGATTTTGATGCCATGCGTGGAGGCAAGGGGTGCCACGCGCTCGTTCGCGCCGGGGATACGCGGCAGGAATCCGAGGGAGCGTGTGATCATCTCGATCGGCTTCTCAGGGAAAAAGGCCTTCAGATCGAAGGCGAGCTCGGTGGCGACTAGGCCACTGCCAACGACATTGATGGCGGGCGCCGTTTTGATGCGCTCGCGCTCAAGGGCGAACGAGCGTTTGCGCGCCTCGATTGAGGTGCCCTCGGTCTTGATGTTGGACTGGTACGAGGAGCCGGTACAGATCACAAGGTAATCAAACGGAACCATACGCGAGGCGACGCCCGCCGCCGTGCCCAACAGCACGTGGTCCCTGCGCACGGCCGCAGCCGAACCGATAATGAGCTCGCCCTTCCCTCCCATGATCTTTTCAAACTCAATGGCTGACTTCTTCCACATGCCCTTCTCCTCGGCCTTCTCGTCGGCCATGAGTCGCAGCACACTGGGCGTGAACTCGAAAAACTCCTTCGTGTCGACGAGCGTAACTGCAAACTCCTCGGTGTCAATCCCCTGGCTGTCGCCGCGCGTCAGCTCGTGCGCGACGATGGCGCCGCAGAACCCGCCGCCGAGCACCACCACACGCTTCTTCCTTGCGCCCTTTTCCAGCTCTATCAAAGCGCCCGCAGCGGCGCAGAAAATCTCTGCACGCATGGCCTCCAACGCCGGCGTAAGCTTTTCGTGGAATGGCGCAGCCGAGCCGCTCAGCGCCGCTGCTACAGCCACGGGAGCTGCGTCTGCGGCGATCGGCGAGAGCCCGACCGCGCCAAAGTTAGCAAATGCCTTTAGGTCACTCGCCGCGATAAAAGCAGCGCCACCGTCCGAGGCGGCAAGAGCGGCGTGAAGGTCAAAGAGCTTGGAAGCTACCAGGAAGTTGCTCTCTGCGTCCGAAGCACCTCTAGCACCACCACTAGCTAGCCCGCACAACGACGCGTGTCGGCGAAGCGAGCGCGCCATCTGTGGGTCGCGCAGCACAGCCTCCAGCGTAAGAGCGTCCGCGTCGCGCTGAGCGCCCTGAACTCGAATCGCCAAGGCGGCAGCGGCCGCCAACGCCTCGGGCTCACAAGTGTCCAAAGACTCTCCGGGTTCTCTGGTTTCCTCGTTGTCTTTTGTTCTTCTTGGTGGTGTGTTCTCCTTACCGACCGGCGAACGGAAGGCTTCGCCAGACACCGCTTCTGACGAAGTGTCGGCGTACTTATTGGCAGTCGGCCTGGACGCGCCGCAGCCCATGATGAAGGCTGAGAAAAACACCGATGCGATGGCGTCGGTTTTCGTGCTGTCGCTCGCTATACGCTCGCTCCGTGAAGCCCCGCGCTTCATCTTTCGTACCGGATTTGGACCGAGCTACTTTGAACGGTAAAAAGACACCGGGAGAATTCCAGGATTTCGGTAGGGCACCTTCGACGCCTGACGGAACGGCTACAGCTACTCGCGTCGCGGCCGCGCGAGCATCTCGAATTCTCGTCAGGCGAAGGAAACAAGGAATGGACGCCGATCGCGGATCGCCGAACTCTCCAGGCGAGGCGCCGGTTGGCTTGTTCCCATTTAGAGCGCGGCGGCGGCCGGGGACCTGCCGCTCGCCGCACGCCGGCGCCCGCGCCGTGGGCGGCGCTCTCCTTACAATGTAACGCTCGTCCTTCGGATCGAGTTTCAGTTTCCTTTTCGGCTTTACGTGTGATATCCTTTGATGAGGGTTGATGAGGGATCAATTGCGCTGGGGAGCTTTCATTGCCGGTACAGAACATGTACAGAACCGTTATACGCTATCCTCTTCCAAGTGATATTATTCGCGCTTAGCCTTATCGACTTGAGCTACGTCGACATCCTCCTCCTCCTCGCTGTCCCCGTCCGCTTCCTCGTCCTTATCATCGGGTAGATCCACGGCCAACCACGCAAAGAAGGCTGCGAGGCCGATGACAGCACCCCAAAAGGTGGCCGTCGGCTTGGTTGAGGCAAAGTCGGACCCCTGCCACCACGCGGCCACGAGCACCGCCGCGAGCACTGCCCACGCGGATGCATGCGCAAGCTGAGGGCTCGGCCCATCCCAAATTGAGGCAGAAGAAGAGGCGGCGGCAGCGGCGGGGGGTGGCTGCTGTGCCAGCGGCATGCCGGTGGCGCCCGGGGTACCGTCTTTGGGCGCGCTGCCGCCACGAATGCGCGCGGTCGCCGCTTTGGCGACGGATCCGCTCTCTGATGCGGCAGGCCCCGTGTATGCCTTCGAATGATACCATATTGCCAGCACGATACGGGGCCGGTTGGTGACCAGCACTTCGTGCGGGCGCAGAGCGCTGTCAAACATCACCAGCGTCCTAGCTACCGGAGCGATGTCGACTGACCATCCCTTCTCACGCTCGGCGTGGGAGCACCGCCATTCATTCATGTTAATACACACAACACGCCATTCACAAAGAGAAAAAGGGGCGGCTCGAGGATGGGAGATGGAACGAATTCATGCGCACCTCGAGGTTCTTGGGAGCCAGGTACATGTAGCGAATTCGAGACGAGCGAAGTTCCTAAACTTCGAAACCTCCGATCGCCGTTCTCTGCGGATCATGTTCTCTTGGGCAATCCGCCGCGCCGTCCTATGGAGGTCGTGAGCGATGTGCTGATGGAGCGAGTGCTACCTCTCGTGATCGCGCGTGCGAGCCACAGCGTGCTCCACCCGGAGGCGTGGGGACTCGTCGAGCTGCTTTTGATGGGCGCCGTGACGCAGATCGGACTCGAGCTCTACCGCCAAGGCGTGCCATTCGCCTTCCGCAGCTGGCCGAAGCTGCCTGCGCGCGGCAAGCATCTCGACGAGTTCGCAAGTATCGATCGTCAGTTCATCGTCTTCAGCCAGCTCGCCATCGTGGTGATGACCTTCCACTACCTGCAGTTCATGCTCACGAGCCCAAATGTGCTGTGGAAATTGGAGGAGCTCACGGTGGCCAACGTGTGCGTCGCTCTGCCGCTCTTCTTCGTCATCTACGATGCCTTCTACGCGCCTTTCCACCGGGCGCTGCACCACCATCGCGTGTACGCGTTCGTGCACAAGCACCATCACCGCCAGGTGGTGCCCACACGTGGTAACACGGATGCCATCAACGTGCACCCGTTCGAGTTCATCATGGGGGAGTACAACCACGTCTTGGCCGTCTATCTCGTCTCACGCTTCGTGCTGCCCGTCCATGCTCTAAGCTGCGTCCTCTTCCTCGTTTTCGGCGGCGCGCTTGCGACGCTCAACCACACGAGGCTGGACTGCAACTTTCTGCGCATTCCTTTCACCAAAGTACCTATCTTTGCAGTGCGCGCACACGACACGCACCACGCAGTCCCCAACTCCAACTACGGCCAGTACACTATGCTCTGGGACTACGCGATGGGCACCTACCGAGCGCACCCCCAGGACTTGCAGGTGAGCAAGGATAAGGTTGGCTGATCGTGCGCTGTGATCCCTGCTGGGACTGACCGGTGGATCGTCCCTTATCATATGAGAGTGATGATAGAGTACTCATCAGAGCCAGCAACATGTTTAAGCCTAGATGGTCTGAGAGGCGTTTTGCCACGTTTTTGCCACGTTGTACGATGCTGGCACGGTGTTTTGGGATAGTAACATCACATTCCACATTGGTGTGCGACGCGTCGTGCGGACCCCGGCTTGGAGTTGGACGACCCGGCGCCGCGCGGGCGCGCGGACGTCGCGATGACCTCTCGTCGACGTCGTAGCTTGAAGCTTCTACCAGTACCACGGGCGGCGCCGGACGGGGCGCCCGGTACCCGGCCGGGCCCGAAGAGACGCGCGCCGCTGGGGCCTCAGAGACCGAAGCGCTTTCTTGGAGACCGGCACGGCGGACCGCGCTCCGCGGTCGAAAGATTTAGACTTAGAGAGGGCGGACGGGCGCCGCGGGCGCCGCGGGCGCGCGGGGGCAGGGCGTGTACAGTGTTCGGTCCGCGACGTCGGACGTGATGTGCGCGTCCGGCGGACGCCCGGCGCGTGAGGTGTGGCGTGACTGTGGACGCGACCGGCCCGCGTGGCGACCGCCAGCGGGGCGGTCCACGTTCGTCCGTAGCCGCACATTAAAGGGGAGGTAGTTCCGCCTCCTGCTCTGGCGTCCGGCGGCTCGGGCGTCCATCCCTCCCGGAGATTCAAACAGCATGCATCACTCTAGCAGTCACTCTGGGACGCTGTTGCGCTGCTCCAGTCGGGCGGCTCGTAAGGCGTCCGCACGTGAGGTGTCGAGCTGAGGCCCGCTTGAAGAGACAACTGTTGGTATGCCACTCTTGCTCTGGCAGATCGCCCATGGCGGTGGCGCGGGTGGCATCTCGACGCCCGCGAAGCGCTGCGAGGCCCCGCGCTTCCATGTAGGCAGCATCGCTTCAGCCGCGCTGAGCATGGGCGGCGCCACGCAAGAGGGTGGCGCTGCACCCATGCTGGGGACAGCGCTAAGCGTCTCGAGGGTCTGCTCGAGCAATGCCTTCTCCGAGGTTGCAGCCGTGAGCGCCGCCTGCAGGTCCGCCTTTTGTGCGTCCATCTCCACGAGCTTCGCCTTGAGCTTCTTAAGCTCGTTGACATCATCGCCCCCCCCTGATTGTGGCGTCACCGGCGGCGGGAATCGCTCTCGTACACATGCGAGAAAGGCGACGTCGTCTATCGGTGCCGTCATGCACCCGCTGTTCGCGCCGGCGCCGCTCCCTATCAGCTTTGCGTGCGCTGCCACGAGGTCCTTGCGGATCAGGAAGCCAGGCGGGCACTCCCACGAGGTCTCATTGCTGTTTAGATTGATAAAGTAGAACCGGCCGGAACCGACATCGAGCGCCTCCATCCACTCCGTGTTTACCGTCGCGAAGGTCGTCGCCATGGTCGTCCACGACGCCATTCACGCGGACCCGATCGCCCACCTGTGGACGGAACGCGGGACCAAGGACAAGGTCCAATGAAAAACTTGACGCGGCGAGTTAGGAATTTACTCAAAAAAAAGATAATGCCCACGGTACATGCATCGCTTTCGAGATTCACGGCGCGTTACATGTAATCCGCTCCGAGACATCCTGAATCCACAGGAGTGCGGTCTGGACGCGAAAAGCGCCGCCGCGATGCCGTCGGCGACCATCGCTTTCGGCTCGTGCCGCAAACAGGTGTTGCCGCAGCCAATCTTCAACGCGATCGCGCGCCAGAGACCCGACGCATGGGTCTGGACGGGCGACTACCTGTACTTCAAGCCCAAGGCGCGACTCGCCGGCGACATAGCTGCGGCACTGAAGGCAAGCTATTTGGAGGCCGCAGCAACGGATGGCGAACGGAAGCTGCGCGCCGCCGTGCCGATCATCGACGGCGTATACGATGACCACGACTACGGCGAGAATGATGCTGGCGGCTCCTTCGAGCTACGTGAGCTCTCACGCCAACTCTTCCTCGATGAGGTCGTCGGCGCTCCAGCAGATTCTCCTCGGCGCACACAGAGTGGTGGCCTTTACGGGATGCGCACTTTTGGTGAGCCGCCGCACCAGCTCAAGCTGCTGCTACTCGATACCCGTTTTGCGCGCGGCGAGCCAGCGCTGCCGTCCGTGGGTGCCGTCACGTGGTTGCCAAGCCCGGGCAACATCGCAGGCATACTGCGCGCCCTGTGCGCGCTCCTCGGAATCGGCAGCACCGAGGACCTGTTGGGCAGCCAGGAGCAGTGGGAGTGGCTCGAGCAGGAACTCACCAATTCGACCGCTGCGGCGCACCTGATCGTCTCATCGGTGCAGGTGCTCACGACGAACGCGCCTGTGGAGTCGTGGGGCCACTTCCCAAACAGCCGCCGCCGGCTGCTTCGCCTGCTCGCCAGGACACGACCGCCCGCCGCTCTGCTGATCTCGGGCGACGTGCACTATGCCGAATTCCTGGGCACGTTTGCCTCATCTGCGTCGGCTCGACTCGGGTCGGCCGTGCCGGCAACAGCCACCTCGGTCTCTGCGCCGATGCTCCCCGAGGGTGCTGGTCTGTTCGAAGTCACCTCTTCAGGGCTGACGCACTCGTGCGGCGACAAGCTGTTCGGATGGGTCGCGTGCCAGGCGGCGCTACGCCTCTTTGGGAGCCACCGGCTGCATCCGCCCGGGGGCACCGACAGTTGGCCCCTCGGCGCGAGCTTTCCCGCGCTCAACTTCGGATCAGTAGTAGCGCGCTTTGATGGTCATGCCGAGTCGAGTGAGGACGGCGACTCGGAGCTGCTCTCCGCGGGCGCGGGCGCGGGAGCACCGCACTTGCTCGTGCGCATCCACAACGTCAACGGCACCACGGTCATGCAGCACCGTCTGCCGCTGGGGCTGCCTCCAGAGGCAGAGGCTCTCCGCTGGGAGCACGCGCTTGCCATGCCGAGCGTCTTGGAGGCAGCCGCCAAGTACCGCTGGCTCGTGGCTATCGGCGGTGGCTTTGTGGTGGGCTGGGCCATGGTCGTGTGCGCAGCGCTCTGGCGTCGGCGGGTGCCGCAGCAGATGCTGCGACGCGGCGGCATGCCAGCGGGCAGGGCAGCCACACGCGGTACCGAGCTCCTGCACGTCAAGGGCAAGGCACTATGACGTGCGCGCGAGAAACGCGCGCGCGGCGGGGCGGAGCGGTGAGCAGTCGGGGTCTGTCTCAGAACTCTAAGTTTGGAATTGTGCGTTCAGCGAGTTCGTGCAGTTTTCAGAGCGGCCGGTTTGAGATTTTTGTGATTGGGTCAAGTTAGGGTCAAGTCAAGTCTATACATAAACAACAGACAACCATACGGAAGCATATCGGTGGCTATCGTATCGAAAGCGGCTCTGAGCTAGGAAGCGCAGCATGCAGGTGGGAGGACACCAGGACGGGAGTCGATGGAGATGGCGAAGGGGGATCCAAAATTAGGTGACACGTCATAAGTGCTGGCATACGTGCCCTCGGAGAACGAGTAGGTGAGAAGTAACGGGATGACTTGGGATGACTTGTGACATACAATTTTAGGGCGCTCGACCGGGCGCTCGTCAAAACGGCCACGTGCACTGAGGTGTCTGGACCTCGGCTTTGTAATCGACACGAAAGCATGCCGATCACCGCTTCGGAGGGCTCGCTGAAGTTCGCGACGTCGAAACCGGACCTGGACGACCTGATCAAGCGGCGCTTCTTCTTTCGCCAGGCTTTCGAGATTTATGGCGGCGTCGGCGGCTTCTGGACCTATGGGCCGCCTGGTGCCGCCGTGAAGCAGAATCTGATCGCGCTCTGGCGCAAGCACTTCATCGTTGAGGAGAATCTGCTCGAGGTGGATGACACCAACATCATGCCCTACGACGTACTGAAAACCTCGGGTCACGTCGATCGCTTCAGCGACTTCATCGTCAAGGATTCGAAGGACCCGAACATCTTCTTCCGCGCCGACAAGTTGCTCGAGGATGTGATGGACGCCAGGATGGCGGCGAAGGAGACGACGCCCGAGCTTAAGCAGGAGTATCAGAGGGTGAAGAATCAGGCCGACGCATATTCCAAGGACGAGCTGTGGGTTGTCTTCCAAAAGTATCAGATCAAGTCGCCGGACACGGGGAATGACCTGACTGAGCCTGTTGCGTTCAACCTGATGTTCCCGACGCCCATCGGCCCGTCGGGCATGCTCCAGGGTTTCTTGCGCCCCGAGACGGCGCAGGGCATCTTCCTCAACTTCAAGTTCTGCCTCGAGCAGAACGCCGGCCAGATCCCATTTGGCGTGGCGCAGATCGGCAAGGCTTTTCGGAACGAGATTGCGCCGCGTGGCGGTCTGATCCGGCAGCGCGAGTTCACGCAGGCGGAGATCGAGTTCTTCTGCAAGCCGGGCGACAAGCCGCACCCCAAGTTTGCGGGCGTCGCGTCCCTTGCGATGCAATTGCATCCGCATCAGCAGCAGCTCGCGGGCGAGGGTACCGTGACCATGACACTGGGCGAGGCGGTGGCTCAACGCACGATCGCCAACGAGACCCTCGGCTACTTCATCGCAAGGACGTTCCTGTTCCTGGTGCGCGCGGGGTGCCTGGCCGAGCACATTCGCTTCCGTCAGCACCTGCCCGACGAGATGGCCCACTACGCCGCGGACTGCTGGGACGCTGAGATCGAGATGAGTCTTGGCTGGGTCGAGTGCGTTGGCATTGCGGACCGCTCGGCGTACGACCTGACGTGCCACGGCAAGGCGACGAAGACGTCGCTGACTGCGCAGGTCGACCTGGACAAGCCGATCACGATCGAGTCGTACGCGCTCACCAAGAAAGCGGAGGGTCTCATTGGGAAGCAGCTCAAGGGAGCTGGACCCAAGGTGAAGGAGTACTTGCAAGGCCTCGATGAGGCCACGCTCAAGGCCCTCGTGGCCAAGGCTGAGGCGGACGGCGCGGCGACGGTGAGCGTGGACGGCGAGGACTTCTCGCTGAGCAAGGAGCTGCTGGAGTGCGAGTCCAAGACCGAGACGAAGCACGTCGAGGTCTTCGTCCCGAATGTGGTCGAACCCTCATTCGGGATCGACCGTATCATGGCGGCCATCTTTGAGCACACGTTCTACACGCGCGAAGCCGAGGGCGGCGACGCGGCGGCGGCATCCGCACCGCCGACGGATGATGGCAAGAAGAAGAAGAAGGGCAAGGAGGAGGGCAGCGACGACAAGCAAAAGCCGAACGTGCTCGGCTTCCCGGCCGAGATCGCCCCCTACAAGGCGGTCATCCTTCCGATCCAACTCAACTTGATCAAGGACAATGCGACCGCGTATGCCGCGGCACTCGACACCCTGCGCACCAAACTCACCGATAACGGGCTGCAGTATAAGGTCGACGAGTCGGGCGCTTCGATCGGCCGCCGATACGCGCGGGCTGACGAGCTCGGCATCCCATACGCCGTCACCATCGACTTCGATACCCTCGGCAAGAGCGACGATCCGAGCAAAGCGGGCACTGTGACGCTGCGCGATCGCGACTCGACGAGCCAGGTGCGGCTGCCGCTCACCGACGTCGCTGACACTCTGACCAAGCTCAGCACTGCTCATCCGCTCACGTTCGCCGACCTGATGGCTGCCTACGGCACAGGCAGCCTACCGGCTGCCACACCCGCGGCTCCAGCAGGGGGCGCCTCGGGGATGCTTGAGTACTTCGCCCAGCACGGCCTCACCGCGAAGCTGAATGCGGCGGTCAACGCGCTCGGAAAGGAGAAGCCCGATGACCCCATCGCATTCCTGGTGGCTGCGTTGCAGAAGATGTGAGCAGGGCAGTGGACCACAGATGGGTGCGCTATGATGGCTGCCATGATGCTGCCGCTTCCGTGTGGAGCGTAGATGAGTGTGGGCGGGTGATGGGACCAAGGCGCGTGGTCGTGCCGAGTATACCCAGCGGCACGAAGGTTCGAAGGCAGCACTGAAGGCAGCAAATTCACCCAGTGTGCGCGGTATCCGGTATTCTATGACGGCTAGAGCTGTATGGTTGGAGCCGCGACGCTCGTCGCGGGGGTCCCGTCGTCGACGTCGGGCGGTGGGGTGGGTGCATCTTTCGCGATCTTGCACCGCGGCACGTGAAGAGGCATGACGATTACGTGTTACTAGTCGAAAGAAAATATTTCGACTATCGCGTGTACGGCAGCCTCGTCCTCGACGATAGACCGTACCCGACCGGCTACGACGCACCGCGGCCGCTCCTTGTCCTTCCCGCCCCGGCCGAGCCACTGCGCGATCCGGGGCACGCGATCCTCGTTCGCATGTGTATCGCATGTGTACCCCGTACGATCGCCAGTAGATCGCTAGTGGCTCGATATCGAGACGATTGACGATGTCGACCGCGTTGTAAGCTTGTCGGGCATCGGGCTCGGCGGCGTATCGGCGGCGGAGGCGACTTCCCGTCGCGTCCCGCCGGGCGTCCGGGACTGTCTCCGCGGGAAGGACAGACGCTGATCGCTGTCGCTCTGGAACACGTGCGGGGGGAAATCGAAACGAATAGCGCCGCACACCTCGACCTGCTCGCACGGTCTGCGGCGCGGGGAGCTGCTCTTTCAATGCAAGCGCGCTATGGCAGTTGTCACTTCCACTTGTCACATGAGCTTTTCATTTGCGCGCCGAAGCGTGTCATGCGCCTGCTTCTCGAGGATGGCCTGCTTCTCGAGTATGGCCTGGAGTGTGCCGAGGTTTCCCTCTAAGTCAGCTTGCAAGGCAGCACAGTCGATGGCAGGAGTCCTCGTTGTCATGCCTGGCCGCTCCTTTACATCAACGTGAGCAAGCGCCTCCGGGTGCAGGCTGTTGGCGTGGAGCGCTGGAGCAAACATGGGCTGATGCATCACATCGAGAGCAGAAGGGCGGTCACTCGCTTTAAGGACAAGCATCCCCTTGAGAATAGCCTTGAGTTCGTTCGACCAGGAGCCTGCGATCGGGGCATGGCGCCCCCAGGCGATGTTCTTCAAGATCTCGGCATTGTCGGCGCCCACGAAGGCGTGCGAGAGCATCATGATTTCGAAGAGCGTGCAGCCAAGCGACCATATGTCGACAGCCCTGTCATATTTGCGGCCCATGTGCACCTCTGGCGCAAGATACAGCGGGCTACCGCATTGAGTGTGCGCCTGCCTGCCTCCGTAGGCTGTCAGAACCTGTTTCGAAAGGCCAAAGTCGGCGAGCTTGCAGCATCCCGCGTTCATAAAGACATTTGCTGGCTTTATGTCTCGGTGGAGGATGTCGCACGAGTGCAGAAAGTTGAGGGCGCTCAGAAGCTGCAGAAGCCAGAGGTGCACCTGCTCCTCGGTGAAGGGGACGCTTCGCTTCTTTTGTGTCGCGATCAGGTGGGCCATGTCGCTGCTGTCACAATAGTCCATGATGATGCACAGCAGCCCTGAGGATGTAACGAAGGACTCGCGGAATTGGACAATGTAAGGATGGCTACCTTGGCAGCTAATGTGATGCATTGTCTGGACCTCTCTGAGCATGAACTCCTTTTGCTCCTTTTCCAACGTTTTGAACTTCATGTATTTTGCCACAAAATGCTCCCGAGTCTCCTCTCGGAGCACGAGCATCGCCATGCCAAAAGAGCCCTTTCCGATCCGTTTGACCTCGGTGTAGCCCTTCTCTTTCATCGTTGGATTGCGGGGCGGGGCGCTGCTCTTCTTAGTGTCACACATGAGCACGTCGTACGATGCCTTGAAAGAGCGCTGCGCAGCCAGCATGGGCGATTTACCGCGAGCCGAGCGATCACACGACAGCCAGTGGCTAAGTTCTGGCAAGTTTTGTACCGGTAAAAAGCTTCTTATTACCTGATTGCGCACTGATTGCGCACAACTTTTCGCTGAAATATCCTATGCGAAGAGCGATGTAAAGTACTCAGGTATAAAAGTTGTCTTTTTTCATGGTCTCACCGGACTGTCTATCTTACGAGAAACGCAAACGAGCTACCCGGTACATGTACGAGGCCGGGGGGTTAGGGCTTAAGGGTTAGGCGGGCGACCATACCTAGAACTCGCCCCCTGTGGCGAGGGGCGGTTCGTTGATTGTTCGTTGACCCCCCTACGACCGGACGTACTCAGGTAGAACATGTCTGGTCAGTGAGCTCATTTCGAATTGTGGTGGCACACAAGAACGTGAAGAGTTTGAGAATACATGTACACAGCCTTAATGTAGAGAGTACACATTTGGCTGTTTGGCGGTGTTCGTTGATCGTAGTGACAAGCGAGGAGGTGGTGATCGTGCCGCATGAGATGGCTTTGCTGACCCACTGCCACACCGTGTGCCATGCGATTCCCGTCGGGCAGCTCGCAACGCATCATTGTCCTCTGATGCTTGCCAATCGCATCTCCAGCTCGTCTCGCATGCGCAGCTCCGCAGCTAGCTTCTCCTGGAGATCCTCAACCTTTAGACGCGCATCCATGCGAGAGCTGGGCACCGATGATCTCGAGGTCGATCCGGAAACCGATGCCACGTCCGAAGCTGCATCACTGGGCGCACGAGAGGCAGGCGCAGCAGGCGTTGGTGAAGGTGCCGCTGCCGCCGCGTCTGCCTGCTTCTGGAGGAGGTCCACAAGCTTATCTTGGTCCGTGGCGATGCGATCGCCCCAGCACTGTTTGTACTGATCAGCCGTGATCCGTAGCTGCCGACCCATCCGTATCTGCCGCCAAGGACAAGCTGCCGATGCACACGTGCGGGTAGCGGCACACCGCAATAACCGCGGGCCCAGGCAAAGGGGCTGGCCCAGAGGTATGAATCGTCAGTGTGTGCGTTTCGGACGTCCGCCCGCCACGGCGCTCCGCACACGTCTGCAAGGAGACACACTCTGAGTCACTGTGCTCTACCACCACGATCGATCCCCTCTCACAAGCAACAACATCACGACCACTGATGTTAATCACAACCTGGCCTCCTATGTACATGTATACCATACCACTCAGCGCACTCACCCCCTGAGGGCAGGTGAGCATGATCCCTGTCTACCACCACGATCGCTGGATCTCTGGATCCACGGGTCTGCGTTCAGCAGCTAAGAGGGGCGCTAAGAGCGGGCGTGGGCTCTCAAGAGGCGGCGCTAAAAGCGGATCCCTCATCGCGAGGCTGCCCCAGCATCCCGCCGGCAGGGGCTGTGGGCCTAGGCCGGCACGAGTGCCACCAGGGGCTGTGGAGATGGGGCGCGGAGGCAACGGTCGCGGACTGATCGGCTGCCATTGCCCGACATAGCTCGAGAAAGCTGTCGAGACAGCACCACCGAAGGCGTTGACTACGACCGGCCCGCGCGGCGGCGAGTGGAGAGACCACTCGTTGCGCAGTTTGGGCCGCCGGTGAGGGGGCACTGAGCCGGTGTCCAGATCGCGCAGCAGCCAGTGTCGGCCAGCCAGGGGAGTCGGCACTCGAAGTGACGACTCGAGCCATGTGGAGTCCGCATCACGCACGCCGAGCCGTGCTGAGCTCGAGCCGGTGCTCTCCATGAAGCCGTCCTTGGCGCGCGCCTGCGGGCTGAAGGGCGCGTACTTGGGCAGCTTTGGCCGTGGCTTGCGCGGTGGCAGTACGGGCGCTGGGGGAGGGGTGGGCACGCGCGAGGGTGGGGCTGGGGTTGGGGCCGGCACAGGTGGAAGCGGGAGCTCCTCGGCAGCTGGAGAAAATGCAGGAGGGGCGAGCTCCTCGGCCTCCTCGTCCACTTGGACTCGCTCAAGCTCACTCCACTGGAAGATGGGTGCAGAGCTAGGCGCAATGCCAAAGTCGATGCCCAAGGCTGGCTCCTCCTCTCGGCTCTTTGCTCTTGGCTTGGGAGCGACGCCAAAGCGGTCGAGAAGGGCCTCTTCCTCGCGTGCGAGCGCGAGCATCTCGACCTCCCACGCCTGTCGCACGCCGCGGCACTCCCGCACCAGCCGGGCCATCTCGTCCACCGCGTGGTCCAGCTGTTGCCTGTAGCGCTTCTCGGCACGGTGCAGTACCTCGTCGTCGCTCCCCGAGTCGCCTGTCTTCGCCCGCTCCGCCGCTGCCCGACCTGCCTTCTCCGCCCGCTGCGCCCGCTCAGATGCAGCCCTTTCGGCCGCCGCCTTCTCCAACGCCGCTATGTTGGCAAACGCCTTCTCCAACGCCGCCTTCTCGGCTGCCATCCGCTTCTCTCGCGCACTGACGATCCCCACAGGGGCACCGCGCTTACCGGCGCCGCTCTTGCTTCCCCGAGCTGTGGGCGTCGCTGCCAAAGAGGAGTCAGGAATCACGGACGGCTTTGGCACGTGCGGCGCGTACTCCTCTTGCGCGCTGCGCACTGCGTCCGCGGCATCGAGCAGAATGATGAGCCACTTGTCCCACTGCGCCGCATTGCCCTTGGGACGTACCGACAGGAAGGATGAGATGCGCTCGAAGCTCTCTTTCAGCTGACCCACCGTCTGCGCAGCTGCCTTGGCGCTCTCGGCCGCCTCGGCAAATGCCGCCGCCGCCGTGGCCACCTCCGCATGGGCGGTACTCAGCCCGTTGAGCATCTCGGCGTTCTTCGCCTTCTGCTCGGCCGCGGCGCGATTCCACGCGACAAGGCGAGATGGGGAGGACTCATGCACCTGATGGGGCGCCGCGTTCTCGCCACTGCTCTCCAGGCGGGCAAACAAGTACTCAAGCTGCGTGTGCTCGGCCTCGCAGAGTTGGCGCTGCCACGAGGTCACCTGAGCGTTGCAAACGAGCTCGAGCTCCTCAACCATCACCTCCTCCTCCTCCTTTTTGCTCTTTGCATAGTCTTTCGTCGCGTCATTCCACTGTCGGGCCGCCTCGATAGTCGCGACCTGCGCCTCCTGGTACGCACGGCCGAGCTCGCGCAGCGTCGCTTCCTTGACACGCAACGCCTCGCCCACCGCCCCGAGCGCTCCGTCCACTGTCCCCCCATGCTCTGCCGCAAGCTGCGCCACAACGGCCGCCGGTGCCGAGGCTATCTTAAAGATGGCTTCAATCTCGAGCGTCACGTCGGCGAACGTGTCGTCGCCCCTCTGGATGGCTGCCTCATTCACCGCCTGCAGCTGGCGCACTCGTCTGTGCATGGTAATGGCCTCTGCCATGCGCCTCTCGTCGGCTAGCAGCGCGTGGTGCTCCTGCAGCACTTGCATCTGGCGCAGCAGCTGGCGCCGCTCCGCGCTTGCTCGAATGAGCGCCTGCGCCGGCTCATTGAGCGACTCCCGCACGTCTCGAAACGTAGCCCCCTTTGCACGGGAGTTGTGCATTCCTTGCAACATCTCCACCTTCTTCGAGGTGATATCCTCCCGCCGGGCGGCCCGGTTCATCCCCATCACCTTGGCCGCGGCGCGGGTCAGCTTCTTCATCATCGGGCTCACATGAGAGTCCTCGCCCGTGGTCGTCAGTCGCACCATGGCCATTGCAAGCTGCTTCTGCGCCCAATCGTCCTTGGTGAGCACCTCGGGTAGCCGCGATTGCAGCTTCTCGAGCGAACGCTTGAGCATGTCCTGCAGCTGTTCCTCCGCCAGCTGGACGGGTTGTGACCCCTGGCTTAGGCTGCGACGTTTACGGATCAATCCACGTCCGCCACCGAACGCATCACCATCCTTCTCGCCCTTGAGCGCGCTGCGTAGGTGCGTCGCCGTGGACCGCCGAATCGCCGTGGGCGACGGAGCGGGCGAGCCGAAATCCGGGGCCACGTGCCACGCGAGAGGGAGTCCTTGGACCTCCTCAATGCCTTGGTCCAGTCTCGCTGCCTCGTCGGCTGGCTCGCCGGCTGCACTGGCGTGCAGACGGGCCGCTGAGCGAGCCGGCCATACAGGTGGCGGTGGCTTCTCGGCACTGGCCGTCGTGGCGCCCGCTTCGCGTACGTGCTGATCTATCAGCAGCAGCTGCGACAGCACCCCAGTGCGCTCGAAGTCGTCATTTTCGTTCAGTGCATAGCCAGCCTGAGGCCGCAGGGCCAGGTATGCCTCGAGCAACGAGCGGGCCGCCCATGCTTGGAGCTGCTCATGCATTCGCCGACGGTCCGGCGACAGCTTTGACCCCGACTCTAGCGCAACCTGCGCCGTAGAGGTGCGGGCAACAATCGGCGAGGCATCGGTTCGATTCGCTTTTGGCGTAGGGCTCCCACCGATCGCGACCCGGAGCGAGAAGCCGCTCGTCGGGACGGTCGCGGCTCGAGCTGCGCCCTGCTCGTCGTTGCTCCCAGCTGCGGCAGCCTCCAAGGCGAGCGGCGCGGCCTCTCCTCCCGCCGTACTCTCCACATCATGCTGAGCCCCGGGCTGAGCCTCCGCCGGCGTCAAGGTAGCGGGTGCGACGAGAATCGAGACGCAACGCTCGTGCCCCGGCCGGCACTGGCGTATGCCGAATGGCGTGGCCGTCTTTGTCGCCAGCCACAGCTCGGCGAGTGCCTGGGGCGGCGCCCTGGCTTCGTCGCCTTCTCGCGAGAGCACGAGCACTCGGCAAGTGAGGAAGAGCCAGAGGGCGTTGTGGCGCATGCGCTCGCGCTCCGCCTCGTCGCCGGGTGTCGCCTCGTTCGGCCGGTCGAGATTACCGAGCACGTTAGGCATGCTTCGTAGCGACGGAGCGCAGACACGAGCCCACCACACCCACTTGATGCTGATATCGGCGCATGCTATGGCAAGGACCGCAAGCATACTAGATTGCTCGTCCTTGTTTGCGCTAGGGAGCGAACAGGATGGCTCGCACACGGCGAGAACATCAGCACGTATACGATGCACGTCCGCAAGGTTCATTTTATGCTCTTTCAGGCCACGGCCATAGAAAGCTTCGAGGCCACGCGCTCTGAGCTGCGAAGCATCGACGAGGACCATCTTCATCTCCATGCATTCGACATGGAGGTGATCGGCCTGAACCTTCAGTCGATGAACCTCCTCCAGCTGTGCTTGAATGAAAGAGCCGGAATTGAAGGTACCGGAAGGGCTGTGGTTCATGACAGTCATTTCAGCTCCGGTGCCGGGTGTGGCCTCGATCTGTTCTAGAACAGCGTGCGTGAGGCTCGTCCGTTTCGAAATCCTCACCTGAAAAGTCCTCAAATTCCACAAGAAAAAACTCAAAATGGTATATGAAGTAAAACGGTCCCCAAAGTAAGTTTTGCCAGTCTTCTCAGATGCCGGAACTCTCGGGTAAAAATCAATGAAATCGTTTGTTCGCGTCGCCACGCGATGCAGAGCGCCTTGCGCGGCCTTGCGCGCGCCCGCCAGATGTTGCTCACGCCGTCCGACATGGACGCGGTATTTCGGCAGCTACTTCGCCGCATGGCGGTCGAAGGCCGGGCACCGCTGGAGGACGCGCACGCGGCCTTTTTGCAGCGCAAGTATGGCATCCGAAGTGGTTCGATCCGAGGTGACGATCTTCTCCGCACGTGGCGGCCGGCGGTGCTTGCGCACGTAGAACTGGACGACCGCATGCCTCGCGTACCCAATCTCGCGCATTTGGCCGATCTCGACGCCTTTTTCGTGCCCTCGCTCGACTGGGAGCAGCGCATCGGCGGCGGCGCGCTCAGGATCATGTTGCCGATGACTTGCGGGGAGCAGACCGCCGAAGCCGCGGCATTGGAGCGGCGCGTCGCAGGCCGGCGCTATCTCACGCTCGGCGACCAGTTTTCGCTCACTCAAGCTCGGCCAGGGCGCGGCTACGCGTCGATGCGCATTCTAAGAAGCCGCGGCAGCGGTCAAGGCGTCGATGAGGTCATTGAGATGCCTCTGCACGTTTCGCGGCCGATGGCGAGCTCCGCATGGGCGGGAGCGGCGGGAGCGGCGGGAGCGACGGGAGCGGCCTCGCCTGCACTTTCCAGCGCCTCGCCGGCGTGGGTCGGGCTGTGCGAGGGGGTTCTCAAGTCGATGAGCGCCGCGCAGGCTTTTGGCGTACCTGTACTTGGGGAGTGGAGCTGCGGCGGCGGTCAGTTTTATCGCTCGCCCACGCAGTTACGTGCGTATCTGCAGCTGGCCGCATCAGAGCAGCAAGGCGTGCCAGCGTCCGACGCGGTGCCGCCGCCCTCGTCGTCCTCGGCTGCAGGGCCGCGCCCGTCGCCGGTGGTGGTGCTTCTGGCGGACGCAGGGAGCCAAAGCAATCCCGTGGTGGCGCTGCATTACTGCAAGACGCTGAAACTTCTTGAGGACTGGGGATACGAGGCGCGCGTCGGCTGGTGGGGGCAGGAGGCTAAGGCAGACGAGGGCGGGCCGGGTGACGTTGATGAGATGCTACAGAGCCACGGTGCCGGCGCGAATGAGGATGGAGGGGCGAGGAGGGTGCTTGCTGAGTCCGTCATGCGCTGGATCACGAGGGTCGAGTTTGAGGAGCTTCTCAGCCCCGAGGCGGAAGCGCGCGTGGAGCGCTGGAGAAGCGAGACGGGCTTCGTGTCGATGGCGGAGTCGGTTGATTGGGAATTGCTGCGCTTGCCATAGGAAGCCGTGAAAGGTGAAACCCTCGACGCCAGCACCAAGCGAACGAGCGCGTGCGTGCACCTCATGGTGCACTCTTACATTATAGCATACGCAGCGTACTAGGTTTAGCTTTCACGATCACGTGAGAAATATCATGTAAACTCGATTTTATGCATGATGGTGCGCGCGCGGGTGCGGGCGGGCGGCCCGCAACGCGAACCGAACCGCGAGCCGCAGCCGGAACCATCATGCATCAACCAACGAACCATTTCGCATTTGAGATTTGTTGCGATGTCCCGTCCGATGATCCATGATCCATGCGCCGGGGCGAGAACCGAATCATCCGCCGGGCCCGCGCCCCTGTAACCGCAAAAACCGGGCGTAACTCGCGTTAACGACTCAACGAAACCGGGCGACCGGTCGCGTATGCGACTCTCGCCCTCTACGCTGACCGGAGTGAAGTTGCGAAAATTGCTAATTGGCGCTCGTCCGTCCGCACCGTGTAAGTAAGTTAGTAAGTAAACATCGCCAACCGGCAGCGTACACGTGGCGAGGGGGTCTCCCCCAGGCATACTAAGCGTGTACGGTGTTCAGCAACGCGAGTGCTGGAGCTGATGAAAGCTATCAGTCAACCCTCGGTTGCGGCTCGAGAGCTGCGGGGTTACGCAAGCGCCCCTCTCGCCCGATCTCGTAATCGTGAGCTCCATTGCATGAGCTCCCTTTCTCTCTCTCCTGAGTCCTGTCTCTGTCGCGCCTCGTCCGCACGGCGTCTGGGCTCGACGTGTGACGCCGCGGAGTCCCGAGAGGGCCGGGGTCGAAGGCTCGGACCGCCGGGCCACCGATCTCCGGGAGCGACGCTGCGCGGCCGCCGGCCGGGCCGGGGGCGCGGTTCCGTGACGCCGTGTTCAAAGGGTAATAACTAGCGTAGTATACACCTAAACAGCCACGCACGGACTAACGACTATACTGAAATTTTAGAGACTAAAAAAAAATGATTCAAGCGATGAGATCCGCACGATCGAGATCGCCTCACTGCTCGTCTCTCTGGGCTCGTGAGAGGAGCGTTGGATCGGAGCGCGGGTGCGCGGCTGCGGTGGCGGCGGTGGCGTTGAGCCGCTGAAGCGCCGCTTCCACCTCAGCCATCAGCGGCGGCGGCGAGAGCCCTGTCGGCGGCGTGAGACAGCGGAGGGTAGGCGCCTCTGTCGTGGGCGCCTCAGGTGAGGCCGGCGGCGAAAGCCCTGCCGCCTCTGTTTTGCCCGTCGCGCTCGTCAGGCACGCCTCGACGCGCACCTCGAACCGTGCGTGCTCGCGCCTCTCCTGGCTGTGACTGTAGACGCCGCGGCTGAGGTGCACCGCCGGGCCATCGGCCGTTTGACTGAAAATGCCACGCACCACCCTGGAAGTGATCGTGAGGGGCACCGCGGAGTCTTCGGCCGGCTCAGTGACGAATCCTTTGGCCGGCGGCAGTGACGGCGGCAGCTCGATGGCGGCGCGGCTCGGCGGCAAGGGCGAGCGGCGAGTCCCCTGCAGAATCCCCTGCTCGGCAGTGCCCTGGAGGAATGTCTGGGCAAGCGGCGAGTATTTGAAGGAAGTGCCCACGAGGCGCGCAAAGGCGTCGAAGAGGCTCCGGAGCCGCCAGAAGCGCAGCGCGATGGTCGTCATATCGAACTCGTGCACTCTCGGCACAAGCAGCCGGCGTGCCTTGACGGACCACTCAAGGATCATTCGACGCATGCAGATCTCGGTGGCAAGCTGGTCGACCACCAGGGAGCGGATGGTGCGCACTGCGTGCCGTGCGAGGATTAACAAGGCTCGCTCGAGTGCGATTCTGTGCACACCCAGGGCCGCCATCTGCATGCTCCGCTCGCTGATGAGCACCGCGACGGCGTGCGAGTGCCAACGTTGCAGTGCGTTGCGAACGGGGCGCCGGTACAGCGTTTCGACAACGAGCGAGGCGTGGTGGTTTGGCCAGAGCAGCGAGGTGGTTTCTCCAAACCACTTGAGAGGCCGCCAGCGGCGCATCGCGATCGTTTTGGCATACCTGGAGCCGATCTTGGCCCCACGATCGCTCAAGAGCTCGAGCTCGCATCGCTTGATCGAATAGCTCAGCCATGAGCGGCACGCGCGCGCGAGCGTGACGGCGCGCAGCCGTACCGTGGCAAGCTGCAGCGTCTGCACGAGGCGCTGCTCGATCGCCCACGCTCGCCACAGGTGCCACGCACGCCAGCGCTGCCCTCCGCCCACGGATCTTGTAAACTCGGCTGCGACGCTCGAGGACGCTGTGTCGAGCAGCGAACAGCAGACTCGGGACTCATGCCAGCGGCGCCAGCGCACGAGGGCCATATGCATAGCCTCCTGCGCCCTCAGCAGCAGGGTGACCTCCACAAACTGGCAAACCATGTGGTTCCTGCCGCGCCAGAGCGCCAGTGCCTCCGCGTACCGGCGCCGCTCGATGCGCCGCGTCGCGCGAGGGATGCTCATTTGGAAGTGGCAGTGCTCGGAGAGCGCAACAGTGGCACTCCACAGCTGCCGCCGCCGATGCATGCGTGCCGCCGCCTCCCGTTGCAGCGCCAATGCGGACTCGCTCAAGAGGAACGTGTGCCATGCTACCCAATGGGACCCTAGGCGGCCGCGCCGATAGTGTGAGAGTCCGGTCGCGCTGGAGGCCACACGCCACGCAGCCATGCTGACCGTCGTCCTCAGCATGCCAAGCGCGGACCCAAGGCGCCCACGCCGCAAGCGCTCGGTGACTGTTGCGGCCGCCCATCGAATGTCCGCCATCCGCCGCCAGGCGACCAGTGACCGTGCCGGCGCCACTCGGCGCACAAACAGTGTGGACGCCTGGGCTGAGAGCGCAACGAGGCGAGCTCGCGCTTCGCACGCAGCGCGCATCTTTCGCGTCGCGCGTCGCAACTCGACGAGCGCGACGTTCCGCTCTCGCGCCCGCCGCAAGACGGCGCACGTGCGCACGCCGGCGACATAGGCGCTGAGGCCTCGGGCCTGCACGAGGCGGCGGAATTGGTCGGACGCCGCCTCGAGAGCCAACCGCACCCGAGACTCGTCATGATGGCGGGCAAAGGGGCGGCGCAGCAGGAAGAGAGGCGCGCGCGCGCTCGCCTCCGCACGCCGCCCGCGGGTATGCTCGTGCTCGGCATCGAGACGTTGCCTTTGGAGCGCCGTGGTGAGCAGTCTGGACGCGAGCAGTGTGGACGCCTGGTGCCTTTGGAACGCCTCGAAGCCGCGCCGCCGCATCTGCCGCGAGACCCAAATTGAGGCGATCTCGTTCGCGGTGGCGCGCTCGAAGTTCCAGACACGTGCATCCAGGCACAGGCGCAGCAAGCGCGCGAGAGCCCTGCGCCGCCGCCAGCGTGCTGCGTGAGCCAGAGGGAGGGCGTGCGTGTGCATCTTGGCGATGGCGCGTCTACACCCAATACGTGCGAGCAGCTCATGCACGGCCGTGCCCGTGGCTTCGAGCGTCATCGTGAGCGCCACGTACGATTGCAGGCGCTCGAAGCCCCGGCGCTCCGTCGATCGCCACGCAGCGACTCGCCCAGCAGTCGCCTGCAGCTGAAGGTCGCGCGCGGTGGCGGCGCACATGCTGCGGAAGGCTTGCATCACAACGGGTGCCTGCTTGCGCCGCGCCAGCGTGTCGGCGGCACCATTCGTTGCCCGACGCACCTGCGCCTCTGCATACCACAAGAGCAGCCGGGCCCACGCTCCGCGCCGTCGAAACCGCCTGTGGCCAATCACATTCTCCGCCTTGTGCCATTCGCACCAGAGGTAGAGGCCGCGGTTCAGGGCGATGCGGGTGTCGTCGGCGGCGGTGTAGCGTGGTCCTCGGCGCAGCGCGGAGCGCCTCGAGCGCCAGCTGCGCCAGCCGCGCGCGAGGCCGAATCTACAGCTCGCCACGAAGCCCAGTGAGGCGATGCGGTGCGCTTCTTGAGCGGCGAGCAACGGCCGCCACACTTGCCAGAGCCCAAGGCGCCGAGCCTGGCGCCCCGCGAGGGCGTACAGGCGCGCATCCGCCTGTCTCTGGGTCGCGTGCCGTAGCAGCCCTTGCAGCACGCGAGCCTGCCCTCGGCTCGTAGAGTGCTTGAGAGCGCAGGTGCTCAAGGCAACGTCGAACTTTGGAGGACGAGCCCACTGATGCAAGCAATGAGTACGCGTAGATGGAGCTGTGGATGCAAGATTGCGAGCGGCATCAGGATTGCGAGCGCCAGAATTGCGAGCGGCAGCGCCATGTAAAGGCGACGACTGGCGCGCTCGCGTGTTCCATGTGCCGAGCGCTGCCGTGAGCGCGCGCTGCTGCTGCCAGCGCTCTATCCAATTATCGGGCTGGCTGAGCACATCGTCCAAGTGGCGCTCGAGACGCGCGCACTGCGCGCGCCCATGCCAGGTCTCGAGTGCGCGTCCGAGGCGCACGCGCACGCGCGCACGCCACCACGAACGAATCCGAATGTTCGCCCAGTCCATGCGCCGACGCCGATAGTAGAGCGCTCCAGTCAGCTGCAGCGCAGCGGCGTCTCTCGTCGCGCCAAAGCGCGCCCGCCAACGGCGCACAGCCTTGCCCCCAAAGTGGCGCAGCACGCTGACTGCGCGCACGTGCTCCGCTACGGCGCGCGACGCGCGCAGGTAGGCACTGCTGCGCCGCCACCGACGGAGCGCAGTCCGCAGCCGCGGCACGGGCAGCCGTGTGTTGATCGCGCGCCGCTGCTGCGCGGCCTCAGCCCACCGGTACACGCCGCGCTTGCAGCACACCAAGACGGCAGTGCCCTCGAGCGACAGCCGTGCCTCATGCGCCCGGCACGAGGCACGCCATTTGACCAGCACGCGTCGACTGATTGAGATGAGCCAGATGCGTCGACCCCGACCATCGAGCGCGCGCGCCTGTGCGGACCAACGTGCTCGACGGCACCAGCTGAGCATCGAGTGAGGCAGCGCACACGACCGATGGTGCGCCGCGCCCATGTGCATCATCGCCTCAGCACCGCATCGCATCGCATCGGCCAGTCCGGCAGCGCGCATCGCGGCGCAGACGCGGCGGAGTGCTGAGCGCATGTGGGCTGACACCGCGAATTGCAAGCACGCCCATTCCTCCCACTGGTAGCGCCATCGGAGCACCGCGGCAGTCAGCCTGCGTTGCGCGAGGGCGGTGTGGGCGCGCGCAGACGCCTCGCCAAGGCCGCGTACCTCGTGCTGTCGACGTCCCCAGCCGAGTAGGCACGCGCGCACCCGCCTGTGCTGTGCATAGACGTACCGCGGCTCGACGAGCTGCCGCCGCGCCTTGAGCTCCTGCTGCGGACATCGCCAGAGCGTCAGAGCGCGCTTGGCCGCCCGCAGCTGGTACCTGTGCACTGCCACCTTCTCGAATCGAAGGTGCAAGGCACACCAGCGCAGCCACAAGGCAAAGGCATGATCTACGGCTCTTCGGCCGCGCCGGAGGGAGATCTCGGCCCTGCGTGCGATGAGCGACGCCGTGCCGCGGTGCCAGCATATTAAAGATGTTAGCAAGCGCCGCCGCTCCAATTTATACCTCTGAGTCCTCTCATGCCACCGGCATCGTGTGGCCTTGGTAGCCGCGGCGCTCGCGTCCAGAAGGCACCGGAAGGCTTTAGCGAGCACGGCCACCTTTTGGGAATTGTGGGCCCAGTCGAGCACAGCCGCCACGGTCGGGTCCGCGCGCAGGAGGGCGGAAGCGTTGAACGGCGCTCGCTGGTGAACAAGCATCGAAATTCGTTTCGAGGTCCCGCTGAGGAATTTTGCTCAACGTGTGAACACTTGTTACATGTATGTGTTTCAACGGGATTTTTTTCCAAACGCATACTTCCCCACCCCGTATTCTTCCAACGCATTTCTTGAAAATTCATTTCATTTCGTCAATTCGAAACTTCCTGTCGGCCTTCCCGACCGTAAGCACCGATTCCCCCCCGCTCACGGAACAGGCTTGGTAGGGGCCTTCGTGGTGAGGGTGCTGCACGAGCCCGGGCGACGAGCCTGAGACGGAGCCCCTAGCTAGGTGGAGATGCGCCTTATGTATGCCCTCCTCGCCGGCCTTCTCACCTTCTCATCCGCCCGCCTCATCACCGAAGCAGCGGCGCTCGGGAAAGTTGATGAGGTTCTCCGTCTGATCCGTTCTGGCGAGGCCCGCGGTGACGAAAGAATCGAGTCGCACCCGTGGTCAACAAGCCTAATGTTGGCCGCTTCGCGTAGGCGTGTCGCGGTGTTGCGCGCTCTGTTAACCTCTGGAGCCGACCCCAACCTTCGTGACGCTGACGGGCAAACGGCGCTCATGGCGGCAGCCACATCCGGTCTTGAGGAGTCGGTGACCGTCCTTCTGGCTGCCGGAGCCGACGTGAATGCGCAAGACGTTCTTGGAGATAGCGCGCTCTCAGCGGCCACCAACCGGGGGCACGCGCACATCGTGCGCCTGCTCCTCGCCGGGGGTGCCGACCCCAACCTCCTGCCGGGCTCGTGCGTGAGCATCCTCTCGCTCGCGGTGCAGCAGTGCCACGTGGGCGTGGTGGAGGCGTTGGTGCAGGCCGGCGCAGTTGGCAGTGTGCACGACTCCGCACCCGCCGCTAAAGACCACGCGGAAATGGACTCTCGGTCTGTCCCCACACCAGCCTCCCCGCCTATTGCCAAGCGATGCGCCGACTTGCCGCCACTCCCTCCGTTGCCGGCGCTCTCGGCCTTGCCCCCCCGTTGCGTGCCGCCCGGGCCCATCGACATGCCCGTCGGGCAGCTCTTTGCCTTGCACGAGCAGCTCACGCTCGCATCGATGACCCAACAGGAGCTGCGGCCTTCGGCCACGGGGGCCGTCCTCTCGGAAGAAAGCTCCGACGGCATCTCGCCGACGAACGAGGCGAGTGCTCCTCATGCTCGGGAGGCGTCCGAGGAGCGTCGTGTGCGGGTGAGCCGCGCCGCCAGGCTGGCTCGTGAGGTGGTCGAGGCGCTTCTGGGCGTCCCTCCGCTGGCCTCGGGCGAGGCAGCCGCCGTGCCATCGAAGCTCCACGAGCTGATAGGGAATCTGGCCACAAGCGTGGACAGCGGTGCGCCCGCTCGCTCGGCGCTCCAGCTGGCAAGCGCACACAATCTGCTGCCCGCACTCAAGCGCCTGCTCGGGGCGGGCGCGCAGGCGGATGCTCGCTCACCTCTGGACGGTGCAACGGCGCTCCTGCTCGCGCTCGCCAACGGGCACGCTGAGGCTACCCAAGTGCTCCTCAGCGCCAAAGCGAGTGTAACAGCGATAGCACGTGTAACAGCGATAGCACATTCGGGCGCAATGGTCGGGATGAATGCGCTGCACCTGGCGGCGTGGCGTGGACACGCGGAGCTCGTGGCGCCGCTTGTGGCGGCCTCGCCCGCGGCCCTCCAGCAGCCAACATTTGCAGGACGGCGCGTCCCCGGGATGAGCGCCCTGATGCTCGCCTCGTGGGCTGGGCACTCGGAGGTTGTCAAGGAGTTGCTCCGCGCGGGTGCAGATCCGCATGTGTGCTGGCAAGGGCTGAGCGCACTCGATCTGGCGAGGGAGGCGCTCGAGAAGGTCAACGGCCTCGCCATGCGCGCGCTCGGGCCGCCGATCGGCACGCACCACGTCGCCGTTACCCGTCGCCTCATCAAAGTAATCAAGGCGGGTCTCCGGAACTCTGCGCCGGATGCCTCCGCCACCACGACCAGCGCCGCGACGGCCGCCGGCGCATCCGGCGCTACTCCAGGTGCCATTGGTAGCCACGCGAGCGCACCTCGGCCTGGGACCGGCGCGATGCCCTTCGAAGCAGCGCCGTTTGAGCCCGTGTCGAGCGCTCGCGCTCGCGCGGGCGTCGTCTCGGGCGGCGCCCTCTCGAGCCCCCCGAGCTGGCATGACCCTACGGTGATCCGTGGTGCAGCTCTCACCGCCGTGCTGGGCGTCGTAGTGGGCGTGCTGCTCCAGGGGGGGCAGCTGCTGCGCTGGGTGGGCCGGCGGCTGCGTAGCATGGCCAGGGCGCTTGCACGGGCGCTTGCACGGCCAAAGGTGAGCAACCCCACACAACCGCCCACGCAGCCCGCCTTGGCTGAACGAAAAGCTCGAGCGGGCGCTGTCTCCGTCGGCCAGATCATCGGCCACAATAAGCCGGTTGCGGCACCGCGCTCGCCACACAGTGTGATGGAGCCCGGCCCTATGGCGCTCGGCAGCTCGTCGCATACGGAGTGGGCGTGGCTCGACGCTGCACCTCCAGTGGGCCATCGAGGCGAGGGCGATGCTGGCAGCGCGTGGAATGTGGTCGAGAGCCCGAACCGGCGCAAGGGACGCAAATGGACGCACGACGAGGACGACCGCGTCTCATCAACCTCATCCGGGACATCGCCCACCGCCTCCACCTCCGTCTCCAGTGAGGTCTACGCGATCGGTCGTCATGAGCCGCCCTCGCCCACGGGCGGCTCGCCCATGGGCGGCTCGCGCTCGTCGCCCAAGGCTTCGCCCCAGCCGCCACCGAATATCATGTCCGGACCGAGCTCGATGGAGCAATTGCTTGGGGAGAGGGAGATAGTGGAGGCGGCGCTGTCAGCCTCGCCCTCGACCAAAGCCCTCAGCGCGAGTGCCTCTGGCTTGTCTGGGCTCAGCCTGACCTCGAAGTACGGCTGAGGATTTGCCATCAAACACTGTGTGACAGAGAACAGCTCTAGGCGTGACAGTAAAAAAATATCGACGATTGGGTTGAAAACTAGATTTTTTTCTCTACACCTTACATATGAGGAAAGTA
>Ga0210245_100027_pt1 | contig 98545 bp, 71 predicted proteins | sample ChrtobMetaP3_4mM_FD_155450 | JGI IMG/M metagenome (GOLD analysis project Ga0210245, IMG submission 155450) | Chrysochromulina tobin associated microbial communities from unialgal haptophyte culture, Seattle, Washington, United States - P3_4mM | ecosystem: Host-associated > Algae > Haptophytes >...
CGACAGCCGCCTTGCTCAGAGTGGGCGGCGCCGGCGCGCTCGACTGCTTCGCGCCCGGCGACCCCTTGGGTTTAGGTTTGGGTTTGGCTGCCTTCTTGTGCGCTCGCAGAGGCCGGTCCTCGTCGTCGTCGTCCAAATCGACGACTTCGAGCGCTGCCTTGCGCTTCACGCCAGCAGAGGGTGCCATTCCCTCCGTAGACGACGCCGCTGCCGAAGCCGTGCTGCCGAGGACGCTACTCTTCGCGATGTGCTTGGCGAGCCCGGGCTCAAGCAGCTTGGTGCTCTTGACCCTAGGCTGGTTCAGCGGCTGAGGAGAATGCTTCTTGAGCTCAGGCTCCTTGCGCTGGCCGGGCGGAAGCGCCGGCGGCTGGCTCGTGGGCCGCTGACTCAGCTTGCCCGATTGGCTGAGTGTCGGCGCGCTGTCGAGGAACTCCCAGCTCTCCGCCGGGTCCCAAAGCGAGTGCCACTTTTCGTCGCCGTCGCTGTACAGTATGAGCACCGTGTGCGCCTTTGGGTTGACGCGCTTGATCTTGCCCTTGAACCACATGTGGTTACCACCCCAGTAGAGGCGGACCCGGCGGCCCACCTGCGCGTTCGCATACTCGAGCCGATCCCACGGCGGGCATGGGCCACGCGTGTGCCTGCCGTCGCACAGCGGACAAAGCGAACCCTTGACAAGCCGCGAGCGCACCGGCTCGTACTTCCCCTTTTTCGTGATCACCATGTCTTCCTCCGAGTCATCACTTGGCTCGCCTTCATCGTCGTCGTCGTCTTGACGGCTTGCAACTCCCTCGCCCTCCTCCGCGACGTCCTCCTCGTCGTCGCTCTCCTCTGCAAGCACTTGCTTGGTCTTCTCAGTCGCTTTGGCAGATGCAGCCCGCACCGGCGGCGCCCGCTCCGAGGCCTTCGGCGTGGCCTGCTGCTCCTGCGCATGCCCATAGGCGCGCTGCAGCTCGTGCACGAGCTCGAGCAGCTGCGCAGCGCTCGTCGCCTCTTTGGTAGCCTTGACCCAAGCGCGGTGCCGCCCACCGTCTGTCATGCGCCAGTCGGGGCTCAGGTATTGCAGGGTACCAGACAGATTGGTCTCGAGAAGGCCGGTGCGCAGCTCGCGCAGCTTCTTGGCAAGTACGGCGAGCTGGCCCGCGCCTTCGGCACCTGCGCGGCGCACCTCCTTCTGCCACGCGCGCAGATTCTGACCGAAGAGGTTCGTCACCCGAGCCATCGGCACCGAGTCCTCGAAGTTGAGAAGCGCATTCGATACGTCCTCATATCCGGCCGGAGCGTCTTCGGCCGGCGCCTCCGTCGCCGTCGCCGGCGCTGTCGGCTTGGGTGCACCGCCGCCGCCTCTGCCGCCTCTAGTTTCAAAGATGCTTCCGATGCGCGCGTCGCCGGCCGGCAGGTTGTGCGTGGCCGCGGGCACAGGCGAGATCGTCGTCGGCGGCGGCTGCAGCCCTCCGAAGGCGCCTTCCGCGAGCGAAGCCATGTCGAGCTTCGGAGCGATGAACGGCGAAGCAGCGGGCTGGCCACTGCTGGCGGCCAGAGCGGGAGCCAAAGTGTCCGGTGCGCGAGCCAGAGTGACCGTCAGAGCGGCCGGAGCGGCATCGGAGCCGCCATCAGAGGAGAGACCAGCGCTGGCAAGGCCAAGGTGCTTGCGGAGCTTGACCATAGAGTCGATCCGCGCGGACTCTCCGCGCGGACTCACGGCGCGCATGTCGCATTGGCCGCCCCGGGGTCGCACGGTTAAGGTGAGGTGCCAGCCATGCACAACAGCCGTGGCCGTCGTTCTGGCGCGGCGCATCGCATCCATCGCGGCCACCACCTGCTGCGCCTGCGCCGCCGAGAGCGGCGCAGCTGCCCCCTCCTCAGTCAGATCGACGCTGTTGACGGCGTGCAGCACCGGTTTGGCCGCCTCCGACACGGTCGCCGCCGCCGCCCCATTCGGCGTTCCCGCCTCCTCGTCGTCCACATCCATGGGCGCTGCCGAATGTGCCGAGTGTGCCGAGGGTGCTCTGCTGCCGGCCGATGCTTTGCGCTCAGTGACGTGCAAGCTCATCTCAGTCCTGCCGATGCTTTGGCGTGCTGGCCACACTGTGGGTGAGACCTTCCTAATCCATCGATTGCCGCAACCTTCCTAAAAAAAATCCAAAACTAGGTTGCGGTCTTCACAGCTGAAATATAGTCGATCTCGGGGGCGTCAAGGGCCGGCGGAAGTGTGAGAGGCAAGTTCGTATTCGAACGTCGAACCGAGCGACAAAAAGAAAACGCGTACGCGCGTTGTTTTGAGCACAGGTCTATTAGATGCCTGGTTGCCTGCCTCCCGGGTGGTAACGTAACCCCTCCGTAACCCCCGGGGCTCTCGGGGGCCACTGCCGTGAAAACCAGTCAAACTTTCTTGCGTGACGACCCCTGCACAGTAGAAGAGTAACTCATGGAGCTGCTGTGTTGGGACTGTACCGTGCGAACCAAACGCTCGGGGGAATCGAAACAGAACTGACGTGCGGTGGCCGGTTGTTCATGGCCGATTGTTAATGGCCGGTTGTTAATGGCCGGTGGCGAAGCGCCGCCCTGAGCGCCTCAGTGCGGTGGCCGGTTGTTAATGGCCGGTGGTGAAGCGCCGCCCTGAGCGCCTCAGTGCGGTGGCCGGTTGTTAATGGCCGGTGGCGAAGCGCCGCCCTGAGCGCCGCTTGCCGCCGGAGCAGCGCCGGTTCGTTGTGAGAAGTAGTCTGCCATGAACTGGGTCGAGTTTTCAGGACGTGTGGTGAGCAGAGCTATGAGGAACTGATCGATCTCCGCCTCAATCCCGGGGATATGCTGCTTCATATATTCGTCAAGCGGCGGCACTGCCTGCAACGGCGCTGAAGGCGGCGGCGAGGCCTCTGCAGGCAACCGTTGTGTGGCCGGCGTGCGTGCGAGCGGCGACGCGGAGGACTTCTTCTCGATCTTCGTGGCCGCCTTCATGCCGTTCGCCATGGCGACAAATTCTGCGAGCGAGACTTCTTTGCCTTTGGTCGCGCGCGCCAAATCGGCCGCATCCGCGGCGCTTATGAGCTTCACGCCCGCCGCGGCAAGCTGCGCCTTCGTCGATTCGACCTCGCTCCGATTCAGCGGTCGGCATGCATCCTCGACGACGTACCTGATGAGGGAGGCGAATAGGCGCACTCAGACGCTCTCAAACGCAATCAGACGCAGTCAAACGCAATCAGACGCAGTCAGACGCAATCAGACGCAATCAGACGCACATCTGGAAGCCCGCCTCGGCGCCGTGCAACGCCGTGGATTTGACGCAGATGTCAAAGACCAGGCCGACGCAATAGCAGTGCGTCACACCCTGCTCCTCGAGATACCCGAGTAGCCCGCAGTCGTTCAGCTTCATGTTGTCGTAAAACGCGCTGTACGAGTCGATATTGGGCTTCTGGCCCTTGTAGATGCGACCGTCCGTGGGGCTCACGACCAGGTCGGCATGGTTTTCGGCGCCCCAAGTGCCTTGGACCGCGTGCCGTGCGAACACACACTGTACGTGTTCCGGTCGGTCGGCATCAGCAGCGAGGGTGACGAGCGCGAACGGATCGTACGGCGCTGCGGGCGTCACGATGGGCGTCGCGCCATCGTTCGCGCTCTCAACAAAGGAGCAGTGGTTATGCGGATGCCAATCCTGCGACACGACCACCACGTCCATGGCGCTCCTCAGCTGGTTGATGAGTGGCACGATGTCCGTGGTCGTGGGGTCGGCGTTTGCCAGCGTGCCGCTGATGAAGTCGTTCTGCACGTCGATGATGATGAGAGCAGACTTGGTGTGCAGTGTCTGCGTTTCCGTACTGCACATGCGAAGAAAGGCTTTGAGCTCAACGAGGCCGACCTCGCCGCTGCCATCCGCATCTACCGAGTCCAGGAGCGCTTTGATGTCCTCCTCCCTCAGGATCCCGAAAAGATCGTCGACGACGCGCGTAAACTCCTCCTTTTGCAGGACGCCATCACCGTTGACGTCATACTTGCAGAAGATTTGCTCCGGCGTCAGCGTGGACGCCATCCCGTTTCCCGACCGTGTTCTCGGTGTGAAAACACCGGAAGTTCAGGACAGTTTAGTCAGGCCAAAGCACTTGCGGAGAGGAAATGAGGTTTCCGAAGACATGACTGGTCTTGACTTGACTTGACTTGACTTGACTTGACTGGACTTGCCTCAACGTGGTCGAGCCTTGGGATGCCCGGCCCCTCGGAAGCTCGATGGCACGAGCTCGCTGTGGGCATCGCTGCTGCGGGCTCGGCGATGCTGCTACTCGCCCACTGGCACCGCTGCCGCCGTGCGCAGCCTGATGCGGGCACAACACCATCGCCGCCGTCTGTCACCGACAGACCGCCGCCAAAGCCTGCCAATGACCGACCGCCGCTGCCTCGATGGCACTGCGAAATATGCAAGCTACATTGCCGATCGGCCTCCAATTTTCGCGAGCATCTCAAGGGCAAAACGCACGCCCACAACGCGGCACTGCTGAGTGGAGCTGCCGTAGCAGCCGTAACTGAGAAGCGGCTGATGAACGCACCAATGAGCGAGTCGGTCACAAATCGCACAGTGGCGTACGGCAGTGAGCAAGTCGTACGCCACTGTGCGATATGTGACGCGTGGGTGCCAAGCCACGACACTCAGCATGAGCAAACTCGTGCGCATAAGGCCGCAGCGCGCGAGAGCGCCGCCGGCACAAGGAGTCGCCAATTCTTTTCCGGTATCCACGTGGACGAGGAGGCGGGCAGCGCGATCGGCGTGATCACTTGCGATCTGGAGCAGGAGGCGAACGCGGGCGCAATCTGCCGCGTGCTCGCCAACTTCGCGACCGCTGGCGCGCGGCTGGTGCACGTGACGACCGGCACACGCGAGTCAACGCACCAGCTGCTCATCTCGGGACGAGTGCGCCGTGTGGCGCGCAACTGCGAAACCAAGCTGGAGCGAACACTGCTGACGCTCGGCGAGTTCGTGGCGGCGATCGGCACATGGGAGCGGCCCATTGTCGCGGTCGAGACGGCGACCGGCGCAGTGAGCATCTGCGACTTTCGCTTCCCTCCAGAGTGCGACCTCCTCGTCGGAGGCGAGTCGCTGGGAGTTCATGTGGACATCCTGACGGCGCTGCGCCCAGGCATTGACCACATTGTCTTCATCCCGATGGCGGGATTCTACCAGTCCATGAACGTGAGCGCCGCCACATCGGTCGCGCTCTTTGAGTTTCGAAGGCAGCATCCAGGGTTAAAGAGGGCTTCCTTGGGCGACACATAGTACGGTACGCTTTACGAGCGCGCGTTTACCACCCGCTATCATCACCGCACCTCCACGTGAGAGATTATACACACACTTTACCGCATCGGTTAGGAGCCTAGCGCGTTCGGCCTTACGGTTCAGTTGTACCGTAGCGGTACTAGATAGGATAGCGATCACCGGAATCCGGAACATACTGCAATACCGTACCAATTTTCCGACAATAATACAATGCGGTAATACAACCGTTTGCGAAAACCGACGTAGTACGTACGGTCTCGCCGCCGTGAGCCGTCCACATATTACCACAAAGATCGAACGTGGTCACATACCGCGCGCGTAATTGGTAATATACAGTCACGGGGCGACTCTCGATGCCCGAGCTCGACTGACACACGTTGTCAACGTGACTCGAACCGAACACTGACGTGACTAACCGAAGACTCCGAACCGTGAGCTACAACTGGAACAGTTGTTACAACCCCAACTCGACGTCGAACTTGTCTGATTGTATCTGACTGACCGAACACTGACGGGTGACTAACCAAACCAAACGTCCCGCCGTTTCGTTCCGTGTGGAATGGTCGTGTGTGAAACGGAACTCGAACCGCAACCTGACGTGATGTGGCGCCTGGACGTGGTCGCATGGGGTCGCGAAGACGAGAGTTACAGGAAATGAAGGAGGTGAACAAGTGAACATGTGCAAGGCGGTGCACCAAAGTTGATGATTAGCCTGACCACTGAAGAGTGCGAATCACATTGGGATTACTTTATTTGTTCCAGCAGTGTAGACTCGACACTGCGTTCCATTCACAATGAGCCTGTGCACCACGGATGCGTACTTGGTGTCGAAGTCAAAGCTCAAGTCATAAGCGTTTTTCATGTAGCTTGCGCGAACGCTCGCATTCAGGGCGAGGCTGTCAGTGAAGACCTGGGCCTTCCAGCCCCATTGAGCGCAGTTTCTTGCCGTGCGCCTCTGGGTGTCGTCCCTGCCGCACACGCGCTTCACCATGGAGACGAAGAGCCCCAGACCCTCGTCAGTCGTGTGTTGATATTGACAAGGCCCAGCATAGAAGGAGAGCATGTCCAAACATGTGCTGTCAGAGAGTGGCAAGCCCTTTGCAAAGTCCACTGGAACATAGCAGGGTACCTGAAGGCCGCTCTCCGTGTCCAACGTCTGCTCAACAGTCGCGGACGTTGTTGGCGCGAAAGGGAAGCGGACAGATTCCATCATGGCGACGCGCTCATTGACGGCCGTTGGCTGGCTGTTAGCTCGCTCGAGCTCCGCCAGGACAAGAGCTGGCAGCACGCCTACGAGATGCAAGACTGCAATTGCACCGTCGTCACGCAGCACTCTGACGACCTCGGCAGCAAGTGCTGGGAATTGTTCTGGAACGAGTTTGCCCTCATTCAAGGACTGCTGCGAGAAGATTAAGTGGCTGCTGTTGCTCGAGAATGGCAGCAAAGAACCCTTGGAGTAACGGGTGTAGCCGGTCACATAGTCTCCATAGCGAACGTCTGGCCATTTGGGCGGCTCTGGGAGTTTGATTTCGAAGAATGCGGCCGTCGCACGCCATGACGCATTGGACACGACGAGATGCGTCTTGTTGTTCGCATCCGTCACCACGTCTGGCCAGGTGGGACCATTGCCACAGCGCGCCCCTCTGGTGAGTCCAGCGATACCACACATTTGAGCATACTTCCTTGAGTTCACGCAGAGCGCATCGACCTCAGGATAGCGCTCTTGAACCTCCAACAATGCGTGCGCCTCTCCGCAGCCGAGCTCATGCAGTGTTTTTCCTGCACCGCGTGTAGACGGCTCGCCCAGAGTGCGCGAGAGCAAGGCCGAGAGCGGAAGACCCGTAGAATTTAGGACGTGCTCCCACGGCCCCAAGCCGCGGTTCGTCCATTTCCCGGCGACATGGCGCGACTCCATCATATGCGAGGTCACTCGCGACGGACGCGCCTTTTTTGGTACGTATTTGCCCGCAGGGCGCGACGAAACGCACACGAGGAGTGAAACGACTCGAGTGGAGACCCTACCTGGGTTTGGCCTTTCCCCCCCAGAACGGTGTGTTCTCAGCTCCTGGAAGCCTGGAACAGGAAGTAGGATGTGTGTGAGTAACGTTCGCTGAGGTGTGAGGAGTGAGGTGTGTCTAGTGCACATGTGCACTAGTGGTGACATCCGACCATGCATGTATGCATCCGACATGCACATGGACATCGAAAGGTCACATTGCATGATCGCTGCGAATGACCATTTTTCGGTTTTCGCAATCGGCACGCAGTGAGTGCTGTATTAGTACTTCATACTCTTTAATTTATCGATGACGAATTTCCTACCGGCCACGTCCGGCCTCGATCCACGGTGCGCTCCCAGAGGAGAGCCAACGGTCGGGCCCATGGTCTTCCCATGGTCGGGCCCAGCCAGTTGGCTGTTGGCGTTGCGCGGAAATGTTGCAGCCACGCAGCGGCAGCACCGTGGCTACTCTCCGTGTTCCGGAAAAACGAAGCCCGGGTAGGAAGAGAGAGACTGCGAAACCACGAGACGAAGGAGTTTAAGGGCCGGCGCGGCGGCCCAGAAGCTGATGGGCCCCGTGTGGAATCGGCGCCCGGCGCGGCGCGAGGGCGGCCCTGGGCCTCGTGTGGAAGACTAGCTACGGACTTTCCGACCCTGAGACGAACGCGAGGAGGGCACGAGGCATCGCATGTTGGTCAGCGTAGCGGGTGGGCGCGCGCGCAGCGCGCGCACGAGAAAGAGAAATAGAGAGAGCGAGAGAGAGGGGGGGGGGAGAGATAGGAGGGAAGCGGGAGGCTGGTGAGGTGTGCGTCTCGCCGGTCGGTCAGTCGAATTCAGGTGGGAATGTCGGGTGTCTCCAAGGTGTTACCACCGGATCAGACTGGGGCGACATGTAGTGACATCTTCCCGGCAGGCTCGAGGTGAGGTCGTGCGTGTGGTCGTGCGTGCGGTCGTGCGTGCGGGTCGTGCGTGCGGGTCGTGCGTGCGGCCGGCAGCGCCCAGGGCAGCGCCATGCAGGGCAGCGCCCAGGGCGGTGGGAGGGGTGTCGGGAGGCTGAAAATCACACTGCCCCTGGCTACGAGTGCTCGAGCGTGTGGGATGGCCCGCCCGGGATTGTGGCCACAGCAAGAACATGATCACGCGACGTGTGCGGCTTCGAGCGCACAGCCACGGTGGTATGGTGGCGGGAGGGCGCAGGGGTGGGGCGGCCGAAATGTGCGCGAGGCGGGCGTATGGGTATGCGTGGCACGCCCGGGCAGCGCCCGGCACAACGCTCCTGAATAGGCAGGTGGCGCTTGGCTTTGGAAGGCGCTCGGTTTTCGATGGTACGTTCATCGTATGCGGTTGGATTCCCTTTCGGGCCCGCCCTCGAGAAGGGGAATCCGATCCAATCGATTGTCGTCACCGCGTATGGGCCAAGGAGGGCATGCGACGTGCAGAGGCGCAGGCAGCGGGCGGAGGGCGGGCGGCGGGCGGGCGGCGGGCGGACGGGCGTGTGCGGCGGAGGGCCGACGCGTGGCGGCACTGACCTACGGAGCTCAGATAAGTTAGAATCTTGAGATAAAGGGTCAGCAGATGGCTGGGCCATTTGTCGTTCGCATGAGGCTCCTCAGTGCTCCTCCTCTGTGCCCTGGCTCGACTGAGTCGGCCGTGGTGCCATCGCGTGGTGTGTGCGTGCACCCATGAGGACCCATGGCAGCAGGCTCTCACCTGCATGAGGTGCTGAGTGCGATGGCATAGAGAGCAGCTGCTCGAGGTCGACGAGGTCTGCCCGCACTTGAGATGAGGAGGAGCCTCCTTGGAGCAGGGCCGTTGGGGATGCCCGATGGCGCCACCCGGAGACTGAAGTATGTTCGCATCCTCGGCAGCCAGGACTGACCGGCCGCAGAGTCCACTCTGCGTGCGCACTTAGGTCAGGAAGCCCGCTGGTCGCGTTGCTCTGAGCTCAACGCTGCATGCACGCACGCCGTTGATGATGGCAGCAAGACTCTGACTGGCCAGCAATGCGACGGCTTGCGGCGAAAAGGCACGGCGACGTGGCCATTTGGACGCGCGAGATGAGCCAGGTAATCAGACGATTCATTGATGTGAATCTAAAGGAAACCCCCTTGTGAGCCGGTGTGTATCCCGGCTCCCCCATGGCTCCTCCCCGAGTCTTTTTCTGCACATTGCCCAAACTCCGTAAGTTTCCCAAAAGAGTTTTTTGGCACCCTCATTGTGCAAACGGGGTTCCCGTAGCCGCGACTGCAGAGGCGACAGCTGCGAGGGTGAGGACTCCTTTCAGCTGCTCCGTGGTCGATGGCCTCTGCGAGCATTTGCTCCCCTCGGCCAGCAGTCGCTTTGCAGTGCAAGGCCCATGGCAAGGGTTTGGAGACGGCCATCGCCAAGCGGCGAGCGGCGTTCACGGTTGAGCTATGCTCGGCGGATGGCAAGCGCTGCGCGCAGGGCGGCGAGACGCTGACAGTAAACGTGACGGGCACCTCTGTCTGCCGCGCACGCGTCAACGACAACGAGGACGGCACGTATTCCGTCGAGTACAAGGCTGCCGCGAGTGGGTCATACCAGGTTTCCGTCTTGCTGCACGGCGCACCGCTGCCGAACTCGCCGTGGAAGATCTCGGTGCTGATGCCGAGGCCGGATCCATCGCAGTGCATCGTGCGCGGCGACGCGCTGAGCCGCACCTCCGCTCGCGAGATCGCCGCCTTCGAGGTCGGCTTCATGGACGCGTTCGGTCAGCCGACGCATGCCGAGGAGCTCGACGTCTGGGTGGAGCGGATCACGCCGCGAGACGAGGCCGGGACGGGCAGCCTGGAGCTGCTGATGCACACAAATGCCGAGGCGGCCGCGCTGGCCTGGGCGCGTGAATGGGCCATCCTGCGCACCGCCAAGCAGAGGGGCATCCCGGCCGAGGACTTGAGGGCAGAGCTGCGGCGACTCGAGCTCGAGCGTCGACCGCCTCCTCCTCCGCCCCCGCCCCCCAAGGACGAGCACGTGCCCGTCTCCGAGCTCCAGGGCAAGAAGAAGAAGGCCCCGAAGGAGGATAAGGGCGCAGCGGCGGCGGCGAAAAAGGCAAGCGACACACCAGCCGCGCCCAAGGGCACTGCGGCGGCGGCGGCGGCGGCGGCGGCGGCGGCAGCGGCGGCGGAAGCGGCGGCGGCGACGGCGGCGGCGGCGGCGGCGGCAGCGGCGGAGGCGGAGGCGGAGGCGGAGGCCAATGCCAAGCCCGTCGGCATCGGGCGGCCGATGGATGCGATTGAGAGCCTCGACCCACCCAAATATAGGACGTCTGTGGAGCGAATGGTCGATGGGAACCGCCCGCTGATTGTACGTCTCCGTTGCGGCCTCGACTCCGAGCAGACGGGCATGATCGCGCCGGGCGGCAAGCTGCATGTGCTAGAGACGCGCCTCGCGGCCGACGGCTCCCTCCGAGCCTTGGTACTCGTCGACGCGACCCAGGCGACCGTCGTGATGTCGCCGCGCGAGCGAAGCGGCCATGCTCCATACGACGCTCCGCCCTCGCCGCGCTCGCCACGGCGCGCGCGTGTGCGCCCGACGGTGCCGCCGGACTCGTGGGTCGCCGAGGGTAAGTGGGATGAGGTCGAGACTTTCGACCCCCTCTCTCCATTCTCGTCCGACTCGTCGCCGCACGCCCTGAGCAGCTTCAGTCCGGTTGGGACCCCTTACGGCACCTCACGGACGCACCGAGCGTCCGTCGAGCTCTTCGCCCGTGATTTCGGTCCGCCGGTGGCGCCCTCCTCCCTCCGCGGGCATGACGGGCACCACGCCTTTCGACGGACGCGAGAGCTCTCGGAGCCCAAACCGCCTCCAGTTAGCGTCGTGCCGGGCGCGAGGACGCGCAGCCCCTCGCCCGCCCTTCAGACGGGCGCCGTGTCGGGCGAGCCGTTGGACGAATTAACAGCGGCAGTCGAGTCGTTCACAGCGGACGTGCTCAGCCTCACGCACGGCTGGGTGACCGCCGCGCGTAACGGGCACGAGCTGCTGGCGCGCATTCACCAGGGTATCGACGCGGGCGCGCGCCGCCATTCGATGGAGCTCTGGGAGCGTCGCAAGGCCGCGGACCGTCTCCTCTCTAAGGTAGTGCAGCATATCGCGTCCGAGGACCGCGGCACGGACGACGCCGGGTCCAAGAAGCTGAAGCTGCACACGGCGGACATGGCTGAGCGGCGCGCCGGCCCGTCCCTCGCTCACGAGCTCACCAGCATGGCTGAGGATCCAGACGGCATTGGCTTCGCATTCGGTGGCGCGGATCCGGGCGTGTTGCACGCCCATGGGCAGGTGAGCAGCGTCCTCTGATGACCTCTGAGTGTCCTCCCGATGACCTCTGATTATCCCTTCGGACCGGTATTGCATGCCCATGGGCAGGTGGTCAAATTCCATACTGTCCGTTACTCGATAGGGCTCGCCGGCCGTTACTGGCTGCACGTTGGCCTGCGCCAGCAGGAGACCCGGCTGCTCGGCTCGCCTTTTTTGCTCGAAGTGTCGCCTGGCGCAGCCCACGCGCGCTCGTCCCCCTTGCCGGCGGACGCACTCCCTCTCACTGGGCTGGTGCGTCCTCTGAAAGGAGGAGAGGTGAGTTGTGAACTGCTCGTGACGCTCCGCGATCGTATGGGGAATCGGTGTACGAGCGGTGGCGCGGCGCTGACTGTGAACACCGTGATCAACGTCGCGGGCGAGGAGAAGAAGAAGCTCAAGGAGAACGAAGCGGCCGCCGTCACCAACGTCGTCAGCAAATGCGTCGACAACAAAGACGGGAGCTACCGGCTTGGCTGGACCTCCCAGGTGGCGGGCGTGTACTCGGTGTCGATCACCATCGACAACGTTCACCTGGTCGGCTCTCCGGTGATGATGACCTTGCAGGCGGGCCCGCCCGAGATTGACCAGATTCAAGTGTCCGGCGACGGCACCCAGCAGGCGCAGGCGGGTAAGCCTGCCCTCGTCGTGCTCAAATGCAAGGACTTTTTCGGCAACGTCGCCTCGACGAGTGGCTCTGCGATCTTCTTTGGGCTCCGACTGCTGATCCGCGACCCCAAGGAATCCAAGGTGATTGCCACTGATGGCCACTGATGACCACTGATTGCCACTGATCGTCCATGATTGCCACTGACTGCCACTGATGACCACTGATGACCACTGATTGCCCCACCCGAATCGAAGGATGCGTGGAAGGACACGTTCCACACTTTCACCTCGATGGCCTTCGAGACGACGGTCGTCGAGGACCAGTACCAGATCTGGTACAACGCGCAGCAGGCTGGCGATTTCGCGCTGCATCTGTGGACCGACTCGGTGGCGGGCGGCAAACGCAAGCTCCTCCCCGGCTCGCCGTTCAACGTGCGTGTCACAGGCGATAAGGCGTCCGCCTCCGGCTCCTTTATTCGCGGCATTGAGGCGTACAGTTACGGCCCTGCCGAGGCGTCCGACCTCCTCGCGGTCGCGTCGGTGGCGCGGAAGCGTCACGGCAGCACCGAGATCCCCGAGATGCAAGTCAAGGCTTCGGTCGTGGCGGGCGATAAGCTTCAACTCTTCCCACAGCTGCGCGATGAGTTCGGGAACGCATCGTTCGCGTCCGACCAGTCGCCGTTCGTCGCCTTCGTCGAGCACCTCACGGGCGCCGAGTCGGGCACCCGAAACGACGTGCCGCTCAAGCAGCTGCGCGATCTGGGCAAGTATGAGGTGACACAGGAGCTGACGAAATGCGGGCTGCACCGGCTGAGCATCCTTCTCGACGGGCAGCATGTGGGTCAAGTTCCGGACAAGTTGCCACCAGGGATGGTAGGCTCCCCAGTCTACATCCTCGTGAGCCCCGCGGCGCCGGTGGCGAACAAGTCGATCCTCAAGCCGCCAGAGGAGCCGCCCACTCAGCACTCGACATGCACGCTCACTCTCGAAACGTTTGACAAGTTTGGCAACCGCATGAACAAGGGCGGCGCGACGATCGCGGCGCGCACGGTGGGCACCGGCTGCTCGCCCATCACCGTCGTAGATGGCAAGGACGGAACGTACTCCCTCTCGTTCTCGTGCTCGATCGTGGGCGAGTGCAAGGTGGTCGTGCGCCTAGATAACGTCGAGATGCCGTCGCTGACCGTCGGGTTCGTCAAAGGCGAGGACCTTGAGAAGGATTTCGAGAAGGAGAAGGAGCCGGAGAAGGGGAAGCCTGGCGCGCGCGGGGCCAAGAAGAAGGAGATATCAGATATCTGAACAAGGAGAAGTAGATATCCGATTCCTCGGATTCATCAGAGATGCAAAGCGAAGACGTCAGATTCATCAGAGATGCATATCGAGCAGAGGTGCTCCACTCATCCCATGGCGCATGCATGAGGCATGTATGTGCGCGTGATGGTCGACGGTGTCAACGTGTTCAAACTCGGAATGTGGCTGCTGGCTCGCGATGCAAGCGGGAGTGCAATTGTGCAGGGTCCAGGGAGTAGCAGCTAGCACAGTCGGAGTATCATAGTTGGCAAGGCTGGCCGCTACAAGCAAGGCAACGAGCGCTAGCGGGAGGTTTTTGTAGCTTGTACAGGTCCGTGTGTGTGTGTGAAAAGTACAGGCTGCAGGAATCCGTGGGCCGAGGGCCCCGCGCCATCTCACAGCCACGCAGGGGCGTCGTTTTGAGCGGATTCGCCAAACCTCACGCGGTCCGAGAGTGCGTGAATCGGCCAAATGGACATGATGCAGGCCGACAAGAGCGCGCCACCGGCGAAAATCGCTGTGGCGCTCCTCTTGATCGTGACCATCGTCGGCGCCATTGTCTTCTCGCTCAGCACACTCACGGACGAGATCGAGGAGCATTACCACATCTTCCACCCGCAGGCCAAGAAGGTTGACGACCACGGCAAGTCGGGGTCCAACCTCATCTTTCTCATCGCGCTCTACCCGATCTTGAGCGTAATTGGCCTCCTGCTCGTCATCCCGCTGTTTATGTACATAACGGACCACTCTCCCTTTCAGAGGCTTAATCTTCTGAACCCGTTCCACTTTGCCAAGCTGCTCAAGATGGTCTACACTGCGTGGAGCCAGGCTGAAAACGGCAAGATGAAGAGCAAGGATATGTAAATTAGGTCGTACTTTAGGTTGCGTGCCAGTAGCTTCTTCCGGGAGCCGGATTGCAACGCCTGTAAATGATAACTTGCTGCCAAATAAGCAGAAATGTGGCGCGGTCCTGTCGCACAATCGACAACGTTGGGGTCAATGCACATCCGTCATCCCATATGTGTCGTGTGTGATCCGATCGGCTGATCGCGCCCCCCGGGGGCCGCGCGCAGTGCGTCGGGCCGGGCGGTGAAGCCGGGCTGCGCCCGACAGGTCGCAATATTGGTCGCAATATTCTTGTTCCGCGGCCATGCGACGAGCGTCCCGCCCGCGCCGACCGCTGCGAGCGGGCCCGTAGCGTACGTGTGTACGAGAGGTGGATACGCGCCGGCATGGCATGGGCGTGGCGCGGTACGCGCCCGTGCGGCCCTGCAGTTGTACAACGATCAACGTGGATTAAGCGTGCCGGATGACGACCGGAGCACATGCCGGAGCAGCGCCTTCGTGGAAAAGTCACTGAAGTCAGAGGTCAATCTTGAACACTTCGCAGGTGGAGCTCCGCTATACGACCACCTGAATCCATGCCTGAATCCAAATCCTATCGGCGCGCGACACCTGTGCCTCCACCCTCCACTGGCACTGCCTCCAGCGCTTGTCGACCCCGCGACCCTCCGCACACCGTACACGCCGGACATGGTATAACTCCGCTAAGCGTGAAACGGACCGCAGCGTAGAGCACTCATGTTACCTACCCCTTTTAATCGGAGCTCAGCTCGCTACCGATGGCCTTCGTCAACAGCGCAGCTAGAAAGCCGAAGAGACAAGCGACGCCGATCATGCTGCCGCCGTGCTCGAAGGCCTCGGGGAGAACAGTGGAGGCGATCATCGTGAGCATGGCACCGCCGCACATGCCCTCAATGCCCGCGATCGTCATCTTGATGCCGTCGCTCCGCCCCTCGGGTCCCACGGGAGGGAAGGCCAGAGCTCCGAGCCCTGCTCCGATGCCAGTGCCGATGAAGATGGCGGTCCACATGAGCATGATGACGCGAGACTTCATGCCGTAAGAGGACATAATGGCGGATGAGGACATGGCCTCGGGCAGGTTGGCGAGGAAGACGCCGACGACGAAGGTGATGAGCGAGGGCATGTCGCCCGCGTTAGCGAGGATCCCAAGCACGAAGGACTCTGGGATGCCGTCCAGTCCGATGCCGAGCCAGATCATGATCGCCGCATTCTGTGGGGGGGATATGGGAGGGGCAGGGGGCAGGGGGTAGGGAGAGATGGGGGAGATGGGGGAGATGGGGGATAGGGGAGATGGGAGGGGCAGGGGGTAGGGCATGGTGCACGCCCCCCGTGCACATCCATATTGGGCGTCTGGCGGTAGCGGAGGAGAGGCGCTGTGTAACAGACAGAAGCTCTGGGCAGACCAGAGGATAGCGGAGGAGAGGTGCGGGGCAGCTGTGTAGTAGCACTCTGACGCGCCTCACCTTGCCGTTGCCGCCGTTGCCGTGAGCATCTTCAACGTGCTCGTGCAACTGCTCCTCGAGATTCTCGCGAGATCGCAACCCTTGCGTCTCGTCGCTATGCAGCTGGAGATCGTCGAGGAGGTTGGCGATGTGCCTGTACAACTTCTGCGTCTCAGTCGGCGGCAAGTCGGCGCCCGTGGCGAAGGGCATGAACTGGCCCAAGATGCGCGCCTGCTTGGATGTTTGGATGGCTCCGCGCGCCATCAGCTTGATCCATCCCGCGTCGCTACGTGGCGCCTCGACTTCGGGCTCGGCCTTCCAGCCATAATCGGCGAGAGAGGGATAGCCGTGCAGGCACTGCTTCAAGCGCGGTTTGGTGCATCGCAACGAGAGGCCCCGCATCTCGCCGCCGGAATCGAGGTCCTGCACACGGCTTTCGGCGAACCTCAGCGACCTGTTGATCGTCGACGCCCTCCGACTGCGCGCCGGGTTGGGCACAGGCTTCTGTTCGCGAAGGGCGCCAGCGACGCCGGCCAGAGAAGACGAGGAATCTTGGCGCAACCCCAAATCGACTTGCGCCGCCAGATCCTTCGGCTTGGCCTGGGACTCTTGCCTAATATGGGTCTCTTGAGCCTTCTCTTGCCTAATATGGGTCTCTTGAGCCTTCTCTTGCCTAATATGGGTCTCTTGAGCCTTCTCTTGCGCGCGCCCGAGGGTGTTGTCTTCAAAGAACCGAAGGCGCTTTGGCTGGGCCGTGGGCGGCGGCTCTCCCGAAGCCCCCCGAAGCTCCCCCGAAGCCCCCGAAGCCCCCGAAGCCCGTTCCCGCTGTGCGCGGCGTTTCGCGCCGCCGGGCGCGTCGTCACCTTCGCCGCTGCGCCGGCACACGCTGCCCCGGGACGCCATAGAGAGCCGTTGGAGCTTCTTTGAGCTCCTCATAAAGCTCAAGCCGCGAGTGAGGCCGTGATGGAGCGAGAAGCGTGCAAAGGAAGGGGATATGGGCTTGTCTCCCCCCTCAGGCGAGCCTCCCTGTGGCCCCTGAGCCTCGGGAGGCACTTGTGGCGCGAGCAGCCGTCGAAGCAGGTCTGGGGGCCAGCCGGACGGAGGCGGCGGCACATTGCCGTTCGGGGCGGGCGGACCATTGAGGGGCGAGGCGAAGGGGGGTGGCGAGACGAAGGGGGGGAACCACGCCAATCGCACCTGATCCGAAGCGGCCGGATCAGGCGAGGTGGACGCCCGATACAACGCGACCGCCTCCTTGAGTGGCTGATGCTTGGCGGTGAGCCGATCGAGGTCGGCGCGGGCGATCGTCAGGATCGTCGAGGGCACGCGCACGACCGCCTCCACGCGCAGCTCCTGCCCGTAGATATAGTGATGCAGCCCTAGGATGTCGTTGGCGCGAAAGGCACTACTAGTCGTCGCATTGAGCTTCAGGTCGACGATGCCGAGCAGAATGAGCACCATCGGGCTCTTGTCGTCGATCGCCTCGAAGAGAACGTCGCCCTTGCTCACCTCCGAGTCCTGCATGCACCCCGCGAGCTCGGCGAGCACTGCCGGCGGAAGATCCCTAAAGACGCGAGTGTCGCGCAACCGGGCGGTACCCATCTCTCTCATGTGGCGACGCACCTGATGAGGGAGGCAATCAGAGGTCATCATCAGAGGTCAATGGGAAGGGCGGTACCCATCTCTCTCATGTGGCGACGCACACGCGGATGTTGAGAGACCCACTGATGCAGCGATCTCGATTCGATCTGGAGCACCTTCGTGTTCGGGCTGCTCGTGGTCACTTCACACGCGGCGGCGATCCCGCTCAGCAGCCCCACATCGCCGAAGATCCGGTCCTTCGACAAGTAAAAGTCCTCCCTGGGCCTCGTGTCGGCGGCGGTGGCTGACGGGTCGGTGTCCTCGTCTTGGTACATTGTGACCCGAACGGAGCCGCGCAGCACAAAGAAGATGACCGCGTGGTGGTCGTTCACGCCGTCGTGCTGGTCGGCGTACGAGAACACCACGCTCCCCGTCTTACGGTACACCTTGCGGCGCATCTGATGCGTCAGCTTCTTCAGATCGCTTGTCGGCAGGTGGTGGAACATCGGCACGATCTTGAGCCGGTCGATCAACGCCACCTTCGTGCGGTTGATCGCGCTCATCATGCCGTGCTTGAGCGTCGACCGCTTGCGCATGAAGGCGCCCTGATCGTTCAGCACCTTGTTGAGTGCGCTGAAGAACACCCCACCGAACACCGCCGCAGCAATCGCAATCAGCGTGCCGCCGATTCCATCCTCTTCCTGATGGTGCATGATGGCGCCGAACAGCTCGATGGTCAGCGCCTCGATGAGCGCGCCCCCACCAAAGGCCATCATTCCAGAAGTTACCATGGGGCCGGGCTTCGCGACGATGCCGATCGCAGCACCGATTATAAGCGAGAGCGCCGAAACCAAGCCCCAGCCGCACGCGACGCCCATGTTGAATACCGTGTCAATTTCCATCGCAGTGTAGTTGGCGTATCCAGAGCCCGAGCCCGAGCCTGAGGCCACCATCGCACGCGCCGCGCCTCCCGTGCACAGTGTGGGTCAGTGGGCCCGCCACAATTCCTCAAAACAGGGGGAGTTGAATCGAAACTTGTTTTGGCGAATTGAAAGTTACATGCCCCCGATCTTTCGCTTGCTTGCTTGCTTGCTATCGCCATAGGATATAGCCTCCGTAGAATATAGATAGCGTGAAGGTGTGCTGCGGCTACCGCGCACCAACATAAACCAATTAGAGGGAGTGCCCGGGTGCGGCGGCGTGGCAATGCGGCGTGGAGTGTGGGCGCGCGTCGGGGCTGGTGTGCGCTGTGGGTCGGTTTGCGGCGTTTCAGGCGACGGCCGGACGGCGGGACCAGGAGATGTGTGTGATATGTGGCTTGTCGCTTGTGGGGGAACATGTGGGGGAAGGAAAAGGCACAAGTCGGGGTCCCGTCACCTCTGCTCCTCTCGCTTTATTGTAGATATTGGCCGCGTCGCGTTTTGAATGTCGCGGGCCGCGTCGCCGCGAGGCGAGGCGTGATGGCCTGAGACACGTGAGGCTACGTGAGGCTCGCGATACATCGGTTCTGGCGGTCCGTTAGGCCCCGTTTGTAGCGCCCCCCGTCCCGTCTGGTCTGCTCCCGGGACACAACGCGCCGCCCCGAGGTCGGGTGCTCTCCCGCACGGCAGCTATGGACACGCACAGCACAGTCTGACTGCAGAGTTCCGCCACGTGCCCCCACCACGGCTGACAGGCCTGACATCGCACATGAGCTGCACGCACGAAAGCTGATGATGAGCGTCCGAATTGACGAATCGCTGATGATGAGCGTCCGAATTGACGAATCGCTCGCGTGCGCTCCTCACGGGCGTCCGAATCCCGGCGCCCAGACGACCTCGCCATTCCGGCGGGGCACCTCCGGCATCGGTAGCGTGGGTGCGTGGGTTTCATCGATGGCGAGGCGGCGCAGCGATGGGGCACTCTGCGTGTGAGCGAGGGGCTCCCCATCTCTCGAGTCGAAGCCGGAGCGACCGGCTTCGAGACGCTCCTCATCATCCACAGAGTCCATGTGCGGATCCCACGAGCTCACCCCCGGCAGCCGGGCGTAGCCGCGCCCGTACATGAGCGATGGAGCCACTCGATCGCTCCAGCGGGCGGGGGCATAGCAACGGAGAGGTGTGAGCATAGTCGACGTGGAGGTGACTTCCCCGGCCGCCCTCGCATTGGCCAGGCGCGTCCGCTGCAGCCGCTGCTCCTCGCGTCTCGATGCGAGCGAGCGCACGGAGCCACGGGACACGTCGGCACGCAGAGGGCGCAGCCGCCCCGGGGAGGACGACGAGGGTGAGCCCGGGGGCGAGACTGGGTTGAGGAGTCTCCGATCGTTATTCGAGGGGGAGGGGGAGCGTGAGAGCCTCGTGGGGCTCTGGGAGCGGGAGGGGGGCGTGTTGAGGCGGAGCGCCTCGAGCTGCTGATGGCGCACGGGCGTACGAACCTGGCTGTCCAACGCATGCAGCCGCGCCGCCGCGGCGTGTGTTGCCATCATGCGTCCCCCGGAATGCGTCGTGATCGGCCGATACTGATCCGGACTGGGCGTGATGCGATGGCGCACCTCCCGCGGGACGCGCGGCTCGGCCACGCAGATGGGCGCGAACGCCGCCGACTTGTTGAGCTCGGCGCCGTTGAGATCATGCATGTTCCATTCAGACCCGTTCGGCCGGAGCAGCGGGGTGTAGTCATGGGGAGCCGGGTAAGGCTTATGGCGGATCTCCGAGGGCACGCGCGGCTCGGGTCCGATGCGGATCGGCGCGAACGCAGCCGACTTGTTGAGCTTGGGGCCGAACAAGTCGATCATGTTCCACTGGGTGCCATTCGGCTGGAGCAGCGGCTCGTAGTGGTGAGGCGCCGGATACGACTTGTGCCGGATCTCGACTGGCACGCGCGGCTCGGCGGTCCGGATCGGTGCGAACGCAGCGGATCGGTTGTAATACGCCCCACCGAGCATGTCCCGGCGACGCGGCGGCGAAGGCGAGGCCGGCGCGTGGAGCGCGCGCGGCGCGGCGGCGGAGAAACACCGAGTGTGCGCGTTACCTGGGAGATGGAACAACTTTTACCGCAAGTTTGCCATACTTGTAAAACGTGTCCTGGTCCCCACAGGCGCCGCGGGACTCTGGTGCGAACCTCGCCTGTGCTGTTTCTGCTCAACTCCGCCGACTCGACTAATTTGATCGTCCTCCCGAAATCATCCAATGAATTCTTTCCCTTCAATATAGGTTCCATCTTGGGATCCCAAGTACATGTATCTTGGGTGTCCCTACATGTAAGCCCCAAGTATCTTTCTAGAAGCTAAATTTCACATATCCGCCGCCGCGATCACTAATTGGGGTCCTGGAGGCTGGTCGCGCTATCCCCGCAAGTATCTTGACTGTGCACTGTCGCTAATTTTACTGATCCGCCGCATCGTTCACTAATCGTGAGCCTGGAGGCGGGTCGCGCTATGCTACACTCTCCGCCGACCACGACTAATTTGATCGTCCTCCGCCGGCCACGACTAATTTGATCGTCTTCCCAAATTCATCCACTTCGTGGGTGGCGCCGCTGTACCTGAACACCAATTTCGTTTCTCTAGCCTCTGTGCAAGTCACGCTATGTTCCGGGGGAAATTGCACGCCATTCCCAATCGAAACTCTTCTCCTGTTTCTTTTCGCTCCCGAATTTGCCTGACCCAACGCGCTCGAATAACGCAGCCATCCACATGCGCCTCGATGAGCTCCGTTGCTGCGGCTGCCGACGCTCCCAGCGAGGAGTTCGCAGCGCTCGCCGATTACGCTGTCGACCAGATCATGTAACGTTCCAAACAAGAGCACCGCCGCCCGCCGGTCGTGTCGATCGCGGCGGTGAAATTCCTGGCGCTGAAATGCATGCTGTCACGTACCAGTCAAGTTTCTCGTCTCCCGTGATCTCCCGTGTCCTTTTTTTGTGTGTGTGGTCCATTTCTCTCCCTCATTTCTATCCGGAACAAGCTTTGGTTCAGGTCTCCGGTGTTCGCGCGTTGGAGACGCGGATGGCCGACGTGGCGCTCCGGACCGCGGATGCGTCGGAGCTCGCAACGTACCTGTCTCACGTGTACCGCCAGCCTATACCCACCGACCATGTCGCCATGAGAAATGCCAGCACCAGCACCATGCAGTGGCTCTGGAACTTTGCGCCACTGCCTCTGAAAAAACTGTGCGTACACAGGAGGGAGACAAATGTCACCGTATTGTGCGCAGCACATGCCAGACTGCCCGCGAAAGCTGTCGGAATTTCGATGATGAGTCCAAACCTAGGGCTTATTCGACTCGAAAAGTTCGGCGTCGCCTTACCGCAGTGCATTCGTGGTGCTGGCAGCGTTGCGACGCTGGCGTTGTTGCCCATGGGCACGCCTGGGGCACGCTGGGATGCTCCGGTGGTTCGCGCCGGCGAAGAAGCGTTCGTGGAGGTCATTCGCATCGACTATGCGGCTTATGTGCGGGGCAATGACTTTTTCGCTACTAGGGCTCAGCGGGAGGGCAGAGGTAAATCGGTGACCGCCATGGACAAGGAGGGTGGTCCGAATGGCTGCTGGTTCTTGACTCAACGTGGCAGTGGTGTTTTCGTGCGTGCTGGGCGCGTGTTGCGCGTCGCCGACCGCTCCGAGCTCGTCGAGCGCCTAAACATCAGCCTCGTGCATCGCGGCAAGCGCCATGGCCGCGACGACCTCAAATTCATCAATAGGCTCGAGGACTTCATGCCACTCTGCCCGCATGTGCGCTCGCACGGCTTCGACACTCTGATCTTCGACAATCATGGGGGCTTTGGGGCCAATGGAGCGCTTGAGCTGGTCAGCTGCCAAAGAACGTGCATCGATCACAAGCTCAATAGTTCGTGCGTCCCTGAACTGCGCACTGGCTGGGGCGCGTCGCTGCCTTGCTCGTGCAACGGCTCGCTGCCAGTCGTCAACTGCGCGCTTACTGGTGTGGACCAGGTGGGCCCATGGCCAGCTATTCGGCATCACTACGCGGGCGGGTTTCAAGCTCCCCTAAATGTTGGCAGGTGGATCCCGCGCTGGCCGGTTATGCCCACGGTCAGGCTGCCGATGTGCAAACATGGGTGAAGACTGGCTAGAGTGGTTGAATAGTAAGATTCCCCGCGTCTATAACCGTCTTGCGTCTACTCGAGTACACAAATAAGCTGGCTCTCCCTGCATGCCCTGAAGGACAGACGGCCACCCCAGGTCAACACAAGTACCTCGAGTACTCGCTATTGACTCGCTCTTATCGCTCTCCAGGGAAGCAGGTAGCGCTCTGAAGGACGCTCTAGTGGGCTTGTACGTCAATATGTTGCTCGAGTGAGATCGTCGCTCTCCCAGCGCAAAAGGTGATCCCTGCCGCTCGGTGGGGCAGCCACGGAAGGAGTGATAGTTTTAATATTTAACGAACATGACGTGCCCCCAACCCCCACGGGCGCACACGGGCACACGGATCACACAGACGCTGAGTATCTTTACTGTCGCTTCCCGTTTGACAGGCAAGGCTCCGGACACCGTGTTTATCTTTGTGCACTTTTACCAAATGATCGAGCGCTCAGCACGACGCAAATCGGCGATGACGTTCTCTCTCCTGGGAGCTCTTCGAGTCTTCATCGACCTGAAGCGCGACATCTCGGCTCGCTACCGTTTATACCGTATCGCTAAGTTCGCTACCATGCCCACAACTCTCCCGCGCAAACTCCCGCCGCGAGCATACATGTATGTTAGGGACCTGACTGTGGTGTAACTGTTGTGTAACTGTGGTGTGCACCGTGTGCTCTCGTTCTGTGGTGTAAGTGTGTGGTGTAACTGCGGTGTGTCGCGCACGAACGCCCGGCCGAGAGATAAAAGCTGCTTCCCCCCTCCCCACCTCCCCCAACATCCACAGCGAGGGATCGGAACCGAAAACGACCGCACAAAACTTCACCATGTCCTCACTCGGATCATGATCTTCTTGAGTACACTCCATGGGTGCATGTGAATGTGATGCGGCGCTGGCCGTTGCCGCCCCGAAGGGAATCGGCAATCGGGGTCTTCTTCAAGCATGCATGCTCCAAAATTCCAGCCCAGCCCAGCATGCAGCCCAGCCACGTCGCCACATCAGCCTTTCGCCAGTCCAACATATTTGAGACGGTTACCAGTCCATCCAGACGGCATCCCACTTGTTCGTGTCGTACCCCGGGTCATGCACGATGGGCTCGCCTCGCCAATCGATGGGCCCAAAATTGGCATCGTCGTCCGAGCCTGTCAGCTTGGGCACAAAGGGCGGCGGCATCGCGCCGCTCAGCAGGCCGTCAAAGTCAAAGCCATGGAACCAAATATGCGCCTTGACATCTGCGGCATCCTCGGGCGACGAGCCGAGCCGAATCGGCTCCGTGGGAAGACGGTTGGCGCTCCCATGGTTGGCACTCGGGAGGGCGCTCCCTTTGTAGTTGGCGATCGGGAGAGATGGTCGGAGCAGGGCTGCCACAAAGTCTCGCACGCATGCCGAGGGAGGCGTGTGCGGCCCCACGGGGGCCTTGGAGTTGGGCGTGCGCCGCGGCTCCTTGGGCCACGTGCATGCTCCGCGCTTGATGGCGGCGAAGAGGCTGCGGTCGCTGCCGTCGGCGCTGTTGAACGGCAGCTCGCCGTTGAGCATCTCGAACACGAGGACTCCGAGGGCCCACCAGTCGGCCGCCTTGGTCGCCCCTTCGGCCCGTAACACCTCAGGTGCGAGGTACTGCGGTGTGCCGACCACCGTCATGGAGTGCTCGGTGCGCATTGCCAGCCCTAGGTCGCACACCTTGAGGTAGCCCCGCACGTCGAGGAGCAGGTTTTCAGGCTTAAGGTCTCGGTAGATGAAGCCCGCATGGTGCAGGTGGCCGAGCGCGAGCATCACTGCGCCCGCGTAGTACTTCACGGCGGGCTCCGGGATCATTTCGAGCTCCTCGATGAGCGCGAAGATCTCCCCGCCGATGGCAAGCTCCATCGCGAAGTAGAGGTGCTGCGCGTCTGAAAACGTGCCGTACAGCCGCACGATGCATGGATGGGCTGCGCACGAGAGGGCCTCCTTCTCGGCGAGCACCTGGTGTACCTTGTTCTTCTTGACGACGACCGACTTGAGGATGCACTTGAGCGCCATCAGCTGCCGGCGAGGGCGGGGGTGCAAGGCACAGGTAATGTACAGGAGTCCAACGTCAAAGGGATCGTGTGAGGGAGGGTGTGTGCGTGCGCAGCGCAGTCGGAAGGGGGGCGGTCCACATATTTTACCGTGCCCGTCTCCTTGTGGCGGCACATGAAGACGTTGGCAAAGGCACCCGACCCGAGGAACTTCACTGGCTCAAGGTCATTCGGCTGCGTCGGTGCCTTGGAGGCGCTGCTGGCGGCACCCGTGACCGTGGCAGTGAGATTGGGCGCCGCCTCCTGCACATCCTCCACGTTCTCGGCGGCCTTGAGCTCGAGCGACGAGTTGCATAGCGTGACGGAGGCCCAGCTCGGGCCGTATGGCAACGGGGGCCGCATAACAGCGACGGGCGACGGCTCGGGCACCTGCTGAGGGGTTGGATTCGAGGACGGGGAGGGCAGGTACGAGGCGGTCTCGGTCGCCTTGTAGCTTGGCCGACCGGTGATGGGCGCGCCTTGGCACGAGCGCGGCCTCGGCGGCAGCGGTGCCTCGGGGCGCGATGACTTCCGACGCAGCGCGGCCCGATGAGCCTGGATCTCCTTGAGGTCTTCAAAGGGGAGGCAGGCGACGGGAGAGCCTGCGATGACGGCGATGGCGCACACCCAGGCCCACAGATACGATGCGATCCCGTACGCCTGGCGCACCTTGTCGTAGCTCACGCTCGTGAGGTGCACCTCGAGAGGCGCGAGCTGCGCAGCGCTGATCGAGTCGACCTCGAGGGTACGCAGCGCGTGGCTCGCGGCGATCGGATCGAGGGCAGCCCATCTGGGAGGATGCAATGCCGCCTCGGCCGCGGGCACGCGGCTGGCCGGCGGCTCAAGGGCTGCGTTGTTCTGGCGGATGAGGGTGGGCTCGAGCAGGACGAGCGCCCCTTTGATCACGTGCGCGAGCAGCTCGGGCGGCTCCTTGATCTGGAGGATTAACTGAAGCGATTGCGGATTGAGCGCCTCGACCGATCGAGTGATGACATGGTACGCGGACACAACGCGGCTCATTTCGGCTTCCATGGCGATTTGGTCGATGAGCAGATCGCTCAGCGCCACATGGCAGATGCGCAGCCCGAGGGCGGCCGACGTACGCACTGCACGAAGCGCCGCACTGTCTTCCAGACCATCCTCCTCCCCCTCGAGCGGCTTGGCAGTGGGCGCGAGAGCTGGCTCAGGTTTGGGCGGCTCATCGATGCAGAGCGGCTTGACAACGGACCCGCTCGGCATGCCGCCCACAATCGAATCCCTTCGAAGAGGATTGTGCGACGGAGGGGCGCTTGAAGCGCTCGGGATGCCGGCCACGGTCGAACCCCTTCGCACAATATTGTGCGCCGCGGGCGCGAGGTTCGAGGCGAAGCCCGCCGCCATTGGTGACTCGTCCGCGCTGGCGATCGACATCCTGCGAGGTCGTACCGACATGCGGAGTGCGTTGGTCTTTGCGGCCAACTGCGGGCGAGCGCGAGCGAGCGCAAGCGAGCGCGTGTGAGCGGCATCCGTTGCAAACATGACGACTTCGAATAGAGAGGCGCGGGCGAGAGGCATGGGCGATGGGCTCGCGCTAAGATAGCGCTAAGACATTGGGACGAGGGATTACGCAGCAGCGTACCGCGGCGCCCATCTCGGTTGCGGTCACCACTTGCTGCGTTGGCAACGGCGGCGTACTAGAGGGCGAGGGCGTCGAGGAGTTCTTGGAGGCCGAGCTCTCGAGGAGGCGAGCAGCGACAGCGGCAGACTCGAGGGCCGCCAACTTTGGCAGGCGAAAGTCGACGGCTGCCGGGTCGACTGCTGCCAGATCAACGGCCGATCTTTCAGGCTTGGACAACGAGAGAGAAGATAGCTTTGGCGAGGTGTACACTTGCTCGGGCATGGCGGTGCTTCCGAGTAGCTCGGCGAGGGACGGCCAACCATGGACATTGGCGCCATCCTCGGGTTTAGCGACGAGATTGAGCGACGGAGACGTGGCAGTTGATGCGGTTGCTTCAGAGCCAGAACCACTGGTCTTCGAGCTGTCGGTTGGGAAAAGCTTTCCCTTGGACGACACGCGCATCGACGGTTGTTGAATCCCCGCCGGCGTGGCACTCTCCTCATCAGCCCACGGAGACGACTTTGGCGTGGCACCCGTGTTTCTCACTGCCATTCTTGCATACGGTGTGCGCGACGGCTCCGTCGGTCTCGGGGAGTGGGGTGGTGTGCTGGAGACTGGCGAGTATTTGACCCCGACGCGCAAAGAGTTGTTGCGAGCGAGAGACGGCAGCAGGGAGCCCGCTGAGGATTTGAGCGCGGCTGCCTCGAGGATCGCGACGGTCGTCAGCCTTGGCGTTTCTAAGGCCGAGCGCTCGCGTGCCGTCGCCACGTTGGAGCTCGCGGCCTCGGCATGAGTCTCGGTCAGCATGATCATGATGCAATGCGCGCAACGAATGGCAAACTTTGTGCGCCGCGCGTGCGGACGAAGCCGGTCTCGCGCGGCGTCCATGTTTGGAATTCCTCGCACCTCGTGGCGCGCTATGTGCTGATTCACGTCGGCGCAAGAAATGACGCCCATCACGGCGCTCTTCACAGAAGGAGCCCTACCAACGTCCGTGGTCCAGTCCGTGTAGGTAGGAGAGCGGGTTCAGCTCAAGGTCAGGCATGGTGCCAGGCCGCTATGAGAGCCTGGGTTGGGCCACAGGCCAGAGCAAGGCGTGGCAGGCTCATGCTTCACAGCAGGAGCTCGCGCAAAAGTTGGACGACGACCCAGCGCCACGACGTACACTCGCACGCCCGCAATCTGCGCCGTCACTTCGCAACGCGCCGACGCTGGGTGAGTCCGCCACACCGGAGCGACCGGCGAATCAGCGCACTGAAGTTCAGCGCCCAGGGACGGCCAATGCAGCCACGCGCAGAGCTACGCAGCTCAGTCGGGCTCCGAGCGCGCAGCAGCTCGACCCACCTCCGCCTCCGCCGGAGCAGCAAAGGCCAGCACCATCTCTGCCGAGCAGTGCGTCGACGGTGATGAGGCCGCAACTATTGGCGGTTGCAGGGCCCGCATCGGCCCCGGCACTCCTGGCCGCCGAGGCGGCCGTTGCGGCCGTCTCCTCCGCGCAGTCGAGCAAGCCCAAGCACCGACCACCACTCTTCCATCGGCCCGCGCCGCTGCCCAGCTACAATCCTCGCGGTGATCCATTCATCCGGCCCGGGCAGCGGCTGTCCGCGGCGTCGTCGGCGGCCATGCATCCGCTCGCTGACCACCTGCGCCCGCCGGGCGCCAGCTCCGCCGAGCCACCGCCTCCGAGGAGCATTCAGAGCACCCGGCCTTTTTTCCGGGCTGCCGACGACGGCCGTGGCGGAGGCGGCATTAAGGTGAATGTGCGTGAGATGCTGATGCTGCGCAAGCAGGCGGATGCGGGGCGCTCGCGCCCGCCCGCGCACATCACCAACCCTCCACCGCGCCGACCCAAGGACAAGCTGCCCGGTACGAAGCGTGCCCAAATGGAGGTTTTGTCGGCGAGTCTGGACTACAAGGAGGTCATCGCCCGCGCCACGCGGGAGAGTCATCGCGGGAGTCGGTTCGTGCTGATTGAGAACAATCCGCTCATTGAGGCTGCGTCGCTGCCGACGAACTTTCCACGAACTTTCCACGAACTTTCCACGAACTTTCCACGCACCCCAGCTCGCATGGAAGTCGATGGCTGTGAGGGAGCGGTCGGCGACGAGGTCGACGAGGAGGCGGAGGCGGAGGCGGATTGGGTCGCGACGCGAACAAAGTACGCGCCGCCAACGAAGTGGGCCGCTGCGCTCGACGACTACTACGACGAGCAGCACTCCACTTTGGGCCAACGCTCGGCTCCTCCCTCGGATCTGCTTGAGCGCTTTTCGTGCGCGTCAGCTGCCAACGCCGCCGACGAGGGGTGCGGCACGACGGACGCATTCCGCAGCACGGACGATGCCGCGGCCGAGGCAGCTGAGCGTGTTGACCTCAGTGGACTGCCCTCCTTTACCTTTGGCGAGCTGCGGATGCTTCGGCGCTGCTTTGGGCACTCTCGCGAGGGAGCCGCTGACTACGGTGGCGTTGCGAGTGCGGCCGCGGTACGTGAGGCACTCCGGCGGGTCTGGCCGCAGCTCAGCGCCAGGCAGCTGGCGTCTCTCGTCGACCAGATGGCTGGCAGCATGCCTGGGGGGGGATCAGATGGAGGGCGCGAGACGGATTTGGTTGGGGAAGGTGTGCCTGAGGCGAGCCTGACGTATCGATGCGTGCTCGACTTTCTCGCGCGCCATTGCCAAAAGCTCGCGATCGCAATCGATGAGCGCACCGCACCACTCTGCAACACGTTCGCTGAGCCGCCCGACACGGCGCCACCCGCCTGGTACACGTTGCATGCGGCGCCGCTCAGCCAGATCCTCGAGCTGCCCGCCACAGCGCGCTGCAACCGGCACAAGTTGCTCACGCACTCGTCTGACGGCGTCATCGGGCTGTGGAGTTCATCCTCGCTCCGACCGAGTACCACCTTCAGCGTGCGCCGCCACGGGCAGCTCGACGGGGTCGGGATGTGGAATGCGAACGAGGACATGCTCAACGTTGCGCGCCGTCCGCTGTGCGCCGCGTACGTGGCGCAGCACGAGCTGGCTGTGCTCGGCTGCGTCGATCGTCATCTGTACCTGTATGACTGCGAGCACATTGACGGAACTGGTGAGCGCTGTGCGCATCGAGTGTGAGTGCATGCTGATTGCATCTCTGAGCACATGCTGAGTGCCCCCTTCATCAGGTGAGCTCAGTGCACATCGAGTGGGTCATTGGCCGCTTCCCGCTCTGTGCGTGCCTACGTGCTTGACAGCCTTTCTGGATGGCAAAGGGCACGGCAAGCTGGCGATTGGCGACAAGGAGGGCGCCGTGACGATCTGGGACTCGGAGGCGCTCGTGGCCGGCGCCAAGGGTCTCGCGCGTGGCAAGCGCCCAGCTGGGGGTACAGATGGGGCATGCGTCTTCCGTCTCCCCAAGGCCCATGCCGATTGGGTCACTCAGCTCACGTACACGACCTCGTTATTCTCGGGTGCCCTGCTGAGCTCGGCGATGGACGGCGTGATCCAGTGCATCGACCTTGGCGCGGGGGCGGTCGGACGCTCGCTTCGAGGGCATACGAAGGGTGTCTATACCATCGCCATGTGCGAGGCCTTTGGAGGCGGCAAGCTGGTCTCAGGCGGCCTTGAGCGTGATCTGTATGTGTGGTCGCTCAACACTCCCAAGCCGCTCGCAGTGCTGCCGGGCCACCGGGCGCCCATCAGGCAGCTGGCCTCCGACGACGACTTCCAGCAGGTGATCTCCCTTGATTCGCTCGGAGCGATGCGTGTGTGGGACTTGCGCATGATGCGCTGCGTGCAGTCGCTCAACGCGCCGCCGGCCGAAGGCGAGAATGAGCCGCCGCCACCCATATTAGGCAACGGGCTCGCGGAGGGTGACGTGGGCGCACCCTCGCACAACTCGCTGCGCACAGCCGTTTCGGCGATCTGGTATGACCGGGGCCGGCGCAGGCTCATCGGCGGCCATCAGCACCTGACCGCGTGGCACTCGCACATGCCCCCCTCCGACCTCTCCCCGCCGAGCTCCCCTCGCGCGCGACGGAGTCAGTCCTCCTTGTTGGAGCCGCCGGTCCAAGTACGGCTGTCGCAGGCGAATGAGGCGGCCATCGAAGAGGCCGAGGCGGCGCTCAAGGCGGCCAAGGCGGCGGCAGCCCGGCCGAGAGCCACCACAGCGAATTTCCCCACACGGACCCTGGGCCGTGAGGCGGAGGCGGCGGCAGCGACGACCAAGGCACCGCCCACCAAGGCGCCGCCCACCAAGCCGCCGTCCTCCTCACCGGACGACGAGGACGGCGACGGCGACGAGGAGAGCGGTGCCGTAATGGGCGGTGCCGAGGATCAGCCCGCGGCGGCGCCGTCCCTGCCCTCTCCGCGCACCCTTGCCCAGATCCGCCTGGCAACGACCGGTACGCCTCTCACACAGCTCGTGTACTGATGACCTCTGATGACCTCTGATGGCCTCTGATGGCCTCTGATGACCTCGGATGACCTCGGATGACCTCGGATGACCTCGGATGACCTCGGATGACCTCGGATGACCTCGGATGACCTCGGATGACCTCTGATGACCATCCTCATCAGGCACGCCTCTCACTCGGCTCGTGTACGCGCACGCGTATGGCTTGGTGGCTGTGGGCGACGCGGCTGGGGTGCTGAGCGTCTGGGCGGTCGCGACGGGGCAGCTGGTGCGCTGCGTGCGCGATGCCCACGGCGGCGCTCCGATCACCTCGCTGAGTACCGACGCGCCCGGCCGAAGACTCATTTCCGGTGCGCACGACGGCTCGGTGTGCACGTGGACCCTGGCAACGGGCTGTGAACTCAGCTGCCGCCTCGCGCCGCACGACGTGGGCGACGGCCTGGGCACCGAATTGACGACGCTGATCCACCTGAGCGTGGCGCGAGGTGCGATCTCGTACGTGCTCGGGAGCGGTTGGGGGCGGCGCGTCGTCTTGTGGAGGGATGAGGTGGCGCCGCAGGGCGTCTGCGCCGAGCCGGGCGGCGGGCCCGAGTGCGTGTGGGCCTCCCCCCCCTCCCACACGGATGACGTCCTGTGCATGGCACACCACGCGCCTTCGACGCTCGCGACGGCGCCTTCGACCCTGGCTACCGGTACAGCGGATGGCGTTGTGGCCTTATGGGAGCTCGATACGAATGCATTGAGTCAGCATGGTGGCATGGGCCGACCCGTCCAGGCCCTCGACAAAGGAGGCACCGCCTCGTTGAATGCGATGCGAGTCAAGCGCACGTTACGTGTGCCTCCGGCGGCCTCGGTGCCGGGCGCCTCCTTCGCCGCCGCCGTCTGCTCGTCGCCGCCGATAGCCTTAAACGCGGATCTCGTCGATGCCAGTGCTGTGGAGTGCGTCTGCTGGCTGCCCTCGATCGCGCCGCCGCTCGTGCCGCTCGTCGCCGCGACAACCGACGGCCGGCTGCTCGTGTGGGGAGCCGTGACGCGCCTCCAACCCGGCCAGCCCGCCATCATCGACCTGCACGAGTCCTTGGGCCATTGCGATGAGGACGCGCTTGTCGCTCTCGTGACCGATGAGCTCAACACGATTCTCGTGAGCGCCGACGGCGGCGGCACCATTAAGGTGTGGAGTCTGACGAAGCTCGCCGCCCACCTCGAGCGCAGCTACCAGTGCTCCGTCCTGCGGGCCGGGGGCACTCCTCCAAGCCCAGCCAAGGGCGGCGGCTCGCATGCCGAGGCCACCGGCTCCACGCTCCCGATGGCCTCCCTCGGGGAAGCGCTCGCCTTCTGGCGCGTGCGAGATGGCGGGCTGGTCGCGATGGAGCTCGTGCCCTCCAGATCGCAATCTGGATCTCCCCTCGTGCCCTCCAGATCGCAATCTGGATCTCCCCTCGGGCCCTCCAGATCGCAATCTGGATCTCCCCTCGGGCCCTCCAGATCGCAATCTGGATCTCCCCTCATCCTCACTGGCGCGGCCGACGGCACCACCTGCTTGTTCACGCTCAGCGGCGCGCTCGTGGGCACATTTGGCGCCAATGCGATCGGGTGGCGGCTGGACGATCCCAACACGTATGCATGCCGCACCGCCCAGTCGCCGAGGCCGTTTTGGCAGCGGCGCCAGAAGCACCTCGAAGACGCGAAGCTGTCCAAGCGCGCGCAGCGCCTGTGGGGATCCGCCAGGGTGCTCGCGCCACCCCTGTGGGGATCCGCCAGGGTGCTCGCGCCACCCCTGTGGGGATCCGCCAGGGTGCTCGCGCCACCCCTGTGGGGATCCGCCAGGGTGCTCGCGCCACCCCCGGCGTCGGACGAAGACGTGATGGCGTCCGCCACGGCGCTGGCCGTCGCGACGGCGCTCGAGGCGGCGGACGCGCCCACGACGACGCGAGCTGCAGGGCTCCATCACAACTCCACCGCGCGCGCGGCGGCGGCGGCAGCGGCGCGCGCGGCCGCGCTTGTGGCGGTGGCGGCGCCGGCGGCGGTCTCAGAGGCGGCAGCGCCAGCGGCGGCGGCAGCGACAGCGGCGACAGCGGCGGCAGTGCAGCGCGCTTCGAGCGTCGCCTCGAGCGTCGCCAACCCTTCACCGCCCCCCTTCCGCTCCGGCGTGCGTTTCGTCAAGGGGCCGAGTGCCGCCGGTGGCGTACCCACCCGTCGTGCCGACCTGAGCTCCACTTGGGAGAATACTCTGCATGCGCAGTCGGCGCTCAGCGGCGGCGACCTGGCGGCGGCGCAGGCGGCGGCGGCGCAGGCGGCGGCGGCTGCGCATCGTCAGCACGTGCTGCGCGCCAAGGGCTTCGAAGTCCAACGGCCGCCGCAATCAACGAATGAGATTCACAGCTTCCTTAAAGGGAAGTCCGGTGCCCAGCTCGGCGCGTCGTATGAGGGGGGCGTGGGCCCGACGGTGGGTGCATCGTACACGGCCGCCCGCCCACCCGTCCCTCAGCTGCATGCAAGTGCTCACCACGGCGCCTCCTCCCTCTCCCCACAGGTGGGTGCATCGTACACGGCCGCCCGCCCACCGCCGCTCGATCCAAATCGGGTCGCCGATGCCTCGATCTCCCTCGAGCGAGATTTAGAGAGGGTGCTCCATTCCACAGCAGTCGTCGGCGGTTACCATTCCGGCCCGGCCATGCGCCGCACCCGATATGGCGGCCGGCCGGCGGCGCGCGGCGAGACCCCAAGCATCGGGCCATGGCGGCAGGTGCTCACCAAGCAATGGGAGGCACCGCCCGACAACCCGCGACCCGCGAGCGTCGGCGAGCTTCGTCAGGCCGTCGCGAGCGCCGTACCGGTGCCCGAGTACGCGAGTTGGGCCTTCGGCTCGACTGGGCGCTCCAAATATGGCGTGGGCATCGCGGCAGAGAGCGAGCCGCAGAGGAGGCCAAAGGACGTCGCCTGGGGTCTCGCGGTCTCGAACACACACGAAGGTCTCGTCGCCGCCTCGGATTCGTGATCATTTACCTTCCTGCGAGAAACGAGATTGTCCGCACACGACAGGCGCGCGTTATTGCGCGTACACTCAACGCACTGTGATCCCACGCAGCTGTTCCTGCGCTGTGTAGCATTTTTCTGCGTCGATTCCAGTTCTTTGCAGTTTCCAGAAGCGCGTTTGCCGCGTGTTAGTAGCCGCTACGCGCTAGAGTTACGGATAATTCGGATTCAAAATCACACGCTCCACGGGGAGGCGGGAGCCCGACACGGTCTCTGCCGCCGCACCGCGCACACCGTCGTTCTCGTTGGTGATGGTTAGGTGATGGTGACCATGCATGGTGTAACCCAACAAGCGACCGGACATACAACATACATGATAGATGATACAACATACCGGCGGTACAAACCGGGCCGGTACGGCATTAGTACGGCAGACCGGGCAGAGAGAGATCTCACACTGACTCACGAATGCACATGTTACCGAGCCACTCGTTGCACTCTCAGACACACAGATAATGGCGTGGTTCGTCAAAGGGTGCACTGGTGGGTGCCCGCCTCGATGCCCTTACCGTACGAAAACGTACGATGCCCAGCCCTTCGACCCCGCGCACGGACCGGCGCACGACCCCGCCCGCAGCGAGGCGCACGCAGGCGTCAGCTGCGTACTACTTGCTGAGGCGACTGACGTGGCGACCCATGCTGCGTCCACGTTTGCGGCGAGGGCTTTCGCCAGATTGGTGTCGTTGTCACAATCTTTTCGGAGCGCGGCGGCCGTGGCGAAAGTAGCAAGTTGTACGCCTGGTTATACGAGACCAATGGCGACTGGCGCTCGACGAAAGCTTCGGGCATGACGGCCCCTGCGATCGTGAGCGGCTTTGGGCCGACCCGGCGCGGCGAAAGCATGATATCCCCGCGCCATTCCGCCTGTTGGCACGCGCACACGCACAGACACGACGACGGGTGAGCGGGGGGGCGGTATTGGGTGACGGGTGGGGCCTTTATTGGGGCGTGAGCTCGTTGCGAGCTGGGGGGGCTCCACAGTGTCTAGAACTCTCAAGTGCTCTGGACCAGCACGGACCTGAAGACGGGGCGACTGCATGGTGCTTGGCTTGGGCATCCTGGACGGCTGAGGAGAGGCACGGCCCGTGGTGGCACGGTCTGTTGGCGTTTCCATGACGGGTTTGGGAAATCTGTTACACGAGAATGTGTCGTTACACATCAACATGCAAATTTGGGCAACACAACACCGATCACTACGACGCAGCTTTCTACAAGATCAGAACGGGAGGCAGCCTGAACTTTTCTGAAATTCACGAAACCAAAACACGAGCACGAGGATGGTTGGCTCCGTGTGAACTCTGTCGACCAGGTCGTCTCTTGATGCGCTGTGTGGAAGAAGATCAAACCCTCGGCAGCCTCACTCCGTGTGCGACGTCCGACGGCAAGATCATTGTGCTCCCGTGGCGTAAGCACCACGAGGAAATCGCTCGACTAGTCGGGGCCGCCTTTGCGGGCACGGAGAAGACAGCGCCAGAGAGGCCATGCAGTTGGTGCGTGGGACCAAAGTTTGCCACCATTGGTGACCCGGCTCGTGATCGCATGGTGTCATTTTGCATGACACTTCACCTGTCCGTGAAAGGACCGAAGAGCACTATACTTTCGGTTCGCGACGGGAACTGCATTGCTGCAGTTGCCATCGTTCAGAAGCTAAAGCGTGTGCCACCCCCAAAAACCTTCATGGACGGCGTGCGGATCTTTGGCACGGTTGCCTCGCTCCTCGCAAGGCGGCGCATGCCTCGTGGCGCAACTGCACTTCAGAAGCGCGGCGACATCATCGACCAAGAGTTCCACAAGCTGCACACAGCTGCATGCGTTGGGCCACACATCTACTTGGCCATCATCGCGACCGCTCCAGCACAACAGGGCAAGGGGTACGGTGGAGCGCTCCTGCGCGCCATCAATCGCGTGGCCGACTCGGAAGGGCTGCCCGCCTACCTCGAGACTGGCGAGAATAACCGCAGCCTCTACGAGCATTTTGGTTATGAGGTCGTGGGGCGAACGCAGCTCGACGGCGGCCATCGCAGCGATGAGGAGGGTGAGTGGCCGCCCTGCCCGTTGCTCGGGATGGTGCGACAGCCTGTGAAGTCAGCATCAGCAAGCTCTTTGGTCGAGACGACTTCCGAAGGAAATGCTTAACACAAGCCTAGGCGAATCGAATGCGGCCCGCTCGGCCGCTTAGACGGATCGAATGCTCGGCCGGACCAGGCACTTGCCCGTTGGATGGTTCTCACCGAGCTCCACCGTCACGTGTTAGTGTGTGCCCCCTGAGTGTGGCCCTTGCCCCTTTGTGGCCCCTGGAGCGTGGCACCGCGCCCCGATTGCCTAATCGGGCGCGAACTTAGAATCGCGATCACTTCCCGCAAGCGCGTGTTTTTCCAGGCGTGAGTCGGGGGTTGTTTGTCTAGAACACCCTTTGCGCACTCCGCGCGCGACGTCTAAGGTTACTCACCACTACTCAAGTAGTCACTCTTTCCCGCGGACGACACCTAGTACCTAATCGGTAACGAACCGGAGTGCGGAGAAAAACGGACGGGCAACGGACGAGTGAAGCGAGACTTTGCGATAGCCGCGACTGAGCATCGGTATAGGCGTATACGTGTACGAGTACAGCACTCAGCGTGAGCGAGCCAGGTGGTCAGACCCATACATGTACTAGTACAGCACTCAGCGCGAGCGGAGCCAGGCGGCCCATTCGCAACCGCCCACGCCTCGATAGTGCGTTAGTCCGCGTGAGCCCTCTCGGCCACGTGGCCCGCGCGTGCTTCGAGCGCCGGGTCCGCCCACGCCGGCAGCCGATCGGCCGCAGGGCCGTCCGCGGCGTGGCCAGCAGCAGCCGACACGTCCTTCGCCTCCCACCCACTCTCGTACTCGCGGTACGAGCCCATGATCCGATCCCAAAACATCACGTACTGCGCATAGTTGGTGGTGGGCTTGCGGTGGTGCGTCTCGTGGCTGCGGACTGAGTAGTCGATGCCGAGGAAGGTCACACGCACGTCGTACCCCGTGTGGTTGAAGCACGCGCCCAGCGCCTTGAAGCCGAAATGCGCGCCGACTGCGGCCACGTGCAAGCCAGCTGTGAAGGCGACGATGTGAACAGCCATCCAGTGGAGAGTGAGGGCGGAGATCTGCTCGACAGGGTGTTCGTTGGCGGCGTCGATGTACCCGCGCGCCGGGTACGTGTTCCGATGATGATGCTTGTGCACGTACTTGTAGATCGACTGGAGGTGCATGAAGCGATGCAGCGGCGCATAGAGCATGTCGTCGACCACGAGGAGGAGCCAAAAGGCGAGCGGGCCGTTGAGGAGGCCAAGGAGCTCGGGCGCACGCACGATGAACGGCGCGTGCCACAGCAGGTGCCCGATCTGCTGCGCGAACACGTACTCGATCGTCGAGTTGATCAGCAGGTAAGTGACGTCCATGGCGTTGATCTGGTGCTGGTAGACGGGCTTCGGGCCGACGCGCGAGGGCAGCGGCGGGAGCCTCGGCGCGAGGAACCACACGACGCCGTCGACAAAGCCTAGCAGCGCCACACGCACCGCGGCGTAGCCCGACAGCCACACGAGCAGGCTCACCTCCCACGGGTTGAGCAGCGCCGCGAGCGACATCTGTGAGCGCCGCATCAGCGCGGCGGCGATGACGACGACGAGGGCAGACGCTGGATTGAAGACGATCGTCCGCATGACCTCGTGCAAGCTCTGCAGCAGCGGAGGCTGCTTGAGCTTCTCCATGCCACCCGGGGGCAAGCCGAAAGCTCAAAAGCGGATCGCCGCAAAGGGCTTCTTTCTCGCACTTTTCTCTTTTGAAGTAAGACCGGAAAAATGAGACATGTGACACCATTATCGTACTCATTGATTAACCTGAACCTGACACCTGACTTTTCGTGCTGACTTTTGTTTTCCCTATCGCATTCTTATCTCTCCTCTTGAAGTGTGGATTGATGAACTCGCTGCCTCGGCCGACGGCTCTGCGTCAGCGCGCTGGACCCTCCTGTCTGCCCTCGAATCTGCGGTGGAAGCGCACCTCACCACTGCACGTGCTGCGGTGCGGCTGCAAGTGGCGCGACCATCGCATCCCGACCAGCGATGTGCCTACGGCATGTACCTCGTACAGATGCGTCTTCAGGAGGGCGTGCCCACTCCTTATGGACCGTGGTTACACGACTCGGCGCAACCGGGTTATGTTCTCATGCACGGCGTGCTGGATGATCTCATAAGCTGTCTTCGCTCTGCTCTCGCTTCTAAACCCAATGCTCCTGGCACGCAGTTCTACTGGCGAATAAAGATTGGTACTTTTGCGACCGTTACCAGTCCCTTCACCGCTGCGGAGGACCCGGACGCTGCCATGCGACTACCGCTGGCCGGCGCAGCCCTCACCGACGCATCGGCCCCATCATCGCATGCCGTCGTGCCTCATCACCCTTCATTCGAAGCGGCTTTGATTCGTGGTGTTTCATGCGACAGTCCCTCGCCCTCTGCTGATGAGACTGGTCATACATCTTCCTTCGACGCTGCTCTCGCGCACAGCCATGCAGACGCAGTCCCTGCTACTCCTTGCACACCCGATCGGAACGGCCCCGCACACGCTGTCTCCGCGTGGGACGATGAGGAAGCGCTCCTTCTTGCCATTGCGGCCGAGTGCTCTTCACCGCCCTCAAATGCTAGGGCTTCCTTGCCTTCTGCCGCGCTCCCGCGCGATGATGACGACCCGTCCGATGTGCGACCGCCCTTCCACATCTGCGCGACAGATCCTTCTCTCGCTCTACCCGCCGCCTCGAGTTCTGTGACTCTCGCGCCGCGCGACCCCGCTTCAGTCTCCTCCACACCCGCTCGCACCGTTCACACTGCCAACCTGGTCGCGGGCTTGATGCCACCGGTGATACCGCCTCCACCTCGACCGGAGACGCTCCTCGTTTGGAATGCGGCAGGCTGGTGGAGCGGCGACAGGGAGGGCGGCACTGATGAGCAACAAGCTACCGCCGCCGCGCGCTACGATGTGCTCGATCCTCTCTTGCGAGGCCACGACGCACCGACGTACATCGTACTCAACGAGATTAGTGGCTCCTTACACGACTCTACACATTCGCGCGGCCTTCGTGCGTGGCTCAGTGCTGCGGGATACGGTCATTATTTCTATCCTGGCGGGTCGTCCACACGACGGCGCTCTGATGGCACGTCGAGCGCGACCGGCGGTCTTCTTTTGGCGTGGCTCCTGCGCGAGACGAGTGCCTGCGGCTCGCCACACTTCGACTCCAAAGCCATGACGATTGCTCTCGACTTTCGGCATCGACAGTGTTCCATCGACGCACCCCCTATGCGCCTCATCGCCGCCTACGGCTCCCATCAACGCAATGGTAAGAAGCACGCGCTACAGACCATTGCTCGTCATGTCCTGCATACGCGCGGGTGCATCGCCGCTGGCGATCTCAACGTTGTTCCTGGTCCTCAGTGGAAGTGCCGCGCTCGACGGACAACCGACGATGACGACGCATTCGCAGCCCTCACCGGCGGTGGTGAGCTCCCTGATGCGGGTACCTCCATGGTCAGCATTGTTGACCTCGGTCTTCAACATGCTCACGGACAGTTCACACGCGCACATTGGACGGAACGCCTCGCAGACGGCTCTCCCAAGGGCACGGCCACGCTCGACCACGTGCTCACTGCGGGCAGTGAGCGCGGCAGCTGGCGACGACGCGCGGCGTGGTTTGCCTTCGACACCAATCACAGGCTGGTTTCGGACCACATGCTTATTGTTGTCGAGCGCGCTCCACGCTGTGCTCCTACTGATGATCATGGCGTTCATAGACCGCCGCGCTTTCTCGTCGAGCGCTGGACCGAAAAACAACGCGCTGCTTTCCTCACCTCCTTCGAAGAGGGCCTGCTACAACTTCAGGCGAATCAATGGCGTGCTCGACCAGAGGATGCGCGCCAATCTCTAGCCACTGGTGCCGCGGCTATCGTTCAACTCGTTGCCCTTCTCAACGCTGCTGCCCTTTCTGCAGAGAGCGTCGTACAGGGCGATTCGCAAGGAGATCGCCTTCGCCGCGTGCACGGTGGCGGAGGCGGCATCAAAGGCGTTAAGGCGCAACTCAAGAGGCAGCAAGGAATTCTTCGCGTTGTGCGGACTGCGCGACTTGCTGTTGAACACGCAGCCTCTGCGCTTGCGGCGCTGCGTTCCGATGCTCTTGCCCACTGTCGGCTACGCGCCGAGCTTCGTCTCCAACATGCCCTTGCTTCGGAGCGCGCGCTGTACACGCCTACTTCGTCCACGTACTTTGCTCGCCACGACCGCAATCTTCATCTCGCTATCACACGGCCCTATCGCGGCCCACCGGCGCAAACCACCGCTTCACGTACCTTTGCTGTGGTCTCGCGACTTCAACGTGACATCTCGTACTACAGTCAACAACTACGCAAGCTCGAGAGGCGGGCTGATCGACCGATCTGGCAAGGCATTCAAGATGCGATGGCGGGCGGCGGTCGAGATGCCATAGTCGCCGCGATGCGCCGACCGACACAGCACGATGGATCTCACGGTGGCATCCAGGGGCTCTTTCGGGGAGACCTACCCAAGGTCGTACACAACGGTGTGCAGGTCCCAGGCGAGTGGATCAGCGAACCCGCGGCCGTACGCGCCGAGGCTGGCGCCATTTATCGGAGCATCGATGACGCCAACTATGGCGCTGGCACTGTTGAGCCACGTGTCCTCGGCTTCCACGCTGCTATGTGTCAGCCTCAATGGCCCGAGCTCCTCGGCCGAGACGGCGAGACGTGGACACTTCCAACCGAGTGTGATTACGACGCCTTCTGCGCTCTACTCCAGCGGATGCACTCAAAGAAGGCCACCTCTCTAGATCGTATTTCCAAGGAAATGCTCGAGCTCCTTCCGGAAAATCTACGTCGCCCTTTCTACGTCGCGGCCATGCAGGTCGCCACCCCCGATGCTAACGGCGCTCGACACAAACCGGCGTACTGGGCGCGAGTCCCGGTCAAGCTGCTTAACAAGAAAGTTCCATCGCCGTGCGTCGCAAAGAAACGTGATATCGGCCTCCCGTCACAGTTGCTCAAGCTGCAGGCAGGTCTCTATATGCCTGCGTACGCATCCATCATGGGCCGATTCCCAGGCAATTTCGGGTGGACACCGGGCGTTGCAGCACGCGGGGCTGCTTTGTGTGGCAGCTTCGTCCTCGACCAGGCCCACCTCCTCTCCCATCTGCTTATCGTCATATACGCCGACATCCAACGATTCTTCCCCTCAATGGACCGCGGCTTCGTTCTCCTCTCTGAACAGTGGCGCGGGCTACCGCGCGACGTGCGCGACGCGACCCTGGCTTTGTACCACGACGCGTGTTTCTTATACGAGACGGAGCATGGACTCGCAGAGGGGGTTGCCCTTCCTACACGAGGCCGCGGCGGCGCGGATCTTGAATTTACAACCGTCCAGTCCAGATGCGGCTACTTTCAAGGGTGCCTTCTATCCACAGAAAAGGCCAAAATCTTTATGGCCAGCCTCAGCGAGGCGATCGACACGGTGGTGGGCGGTGGGGGCGTTCGTCTGTGGAACGGCACTCTCAGTGGCGGTCGACGCTACCCTAGCGTGCTGTGCGCCGACGACCTGTTGGGCTGTGTCACGAGCTGGACCGCCGGAGCCGTCTTCTTTCGGCTTCTGGATGAGTGGGCTGACGTTTCTGCAAGTCACTTTGGCATTTCGGACGATGCGTCTAAAACGACTTACTCTGCTGTCACCATCGATGGCTCGGGTGTTCCGCACGAAGCTCCCGCGCCACCCGAATTTCTCGCCGCAGCGGTTATTGGAGGGCGCACTATCCCGCGCCTTGCGTACGACGCCACCTATGGACACATCGGCGATCCTCGCAAGCTTCAAGGAGACCAAAGCCCTGCTCGCAGCAAAATGACTGGCCTCTGTATGGCGTGGCTTAAGCGCATCGAACAGATGTGCCGATGCAGCCCTCGTGAATTTGAGCGTGTTACTGGCGTTGGCCTCGCCGCCGTCATCGATGCGTACGCGCCGTTTGGGCCGCTCACATTCGCAGCGTCTGAGGCACTGGAGAGGGTCAGGCGCTCCATTTACAAACGGCGTTTCCGAGGGACAGTCTCTGCGGCCTGTGCTGATCGATACTTACCAGACGTGTGGCATGCGGCTCCACAATACGGCCTTCTCACCTCCGGGCTGCCGGAAGCTCGGCGTGTGGGCGATGGCTGGATACATTGCGCCTCCCTCAATGCCGCCAGCGTTCACGCGGCCATCTCGTCTGCCCTTTCCGACGGCATCGACAGCCAACTTCGGTTCTGTGCCCGTGCCCTTTTGTCGCTCACGTGCTTTCTGTGGGGCAGCTTTGGTAAGCACCCAGCTGCGTGGTCGTGGGTGCATCTTGAGCACCTTCTTGCCAACCCGGATCCTGCGATGGGATCGTCACCGGTGGGCCGCGTCTTTGCTACCGAGGTGTACATGAAGAACGTCGCCATGGTTCGCCGCCTTGCCGCTCTCTCTGATGAGGCCCTCGCACCTGCGCTCAATTTCACCATGGAGCACACTCCACCGCCGGGCGACCCGTTCGACTACTCCGCTCCTATCTACGCGTCCTTATCTACCGACGACTTACGTCTCTTCGAGGGCGACCTCATCTCCGAAGCCACGTGTCTCCAGCTTGGACGGCGCCGTCGGCCAGTGTGGCTCCTCCTGTCTGCCGGCATCGTTGTACGATCACACACGTGCCGCGATGATGGATCCGACTTCATGACGTTCGATGAAGCTGCGAAGGTCGTGCCTGCATTTGCGCGGCGCACGGACTCCGCGCTCTTTGCGTCGAGACGCGCCTGGGACCAGCTCATCGCAGACCTTCGTGACCTTGACATCGACACCGTACCGCGAGAGGCTGTCATTGACGCGCAATCTGTCTGGCGAGGCACCGCAATTCTCATGCCAGGGGCTCCAGACGGCGCAGCCGCCACGGGACCACGCGAGGACCTCGATGCTCTGGTGCACCGCTTGTCCACCGGAGACGTTGCGGCGGCTCAGGAGTGGACCGATGCCTATCGCACATGGGCAGCGGCACCTCCACCCCCTCGCACGGAGCGCCCCCTGCCGTCGCCCACGACCGACGAGTTATGTGGGCCACATACTCGATACCGAGTACCGAGCCGCGAGGGGGTCATCGACACCATCACCCGAGGCAAACCTGCCCCTGCTTGCTCTGCTGAGGACGCGGCTGAGCTCGCGCGGCTCCGCGCTCAGCAATGGCGTATCGCACCTGACGGACGCTCTATCACTTGCGCACTTGGCACCCCCATACAGCGAGCCTCCGTCATCGTACAGCTGTACGCGGCTGCGCTCCCCATTGCACTCACCGCCTTTGACGCCGCGCAAGCTGCCAAGGTCGCGCGGCGCCAAAAGGTAAACGAGAGGCGCAATCTCGCAGGACTTGACCCGCTACCTCCTGACACCCCGACTGCAGAGGAGCGCTCCTGGATGGGTGGCCCTGGGTTCTGCGTCCAGCTCGCTAATCTGACGCTAGACGAGATGCTCGACGACGAACAGCAACAGGGGTTTGCGTACACCGCCGCCGTCGCGGGTGATGGCTCGTGGGACCCTCGCTCGAAGCGCGTCTCCCGCGCCGCGCTTCTACATGATGGCAGGCGCCTCGGAGGCGCTCTCGCCACGGACGACCTGGTTGGAGGCACTCGCGACAACTATGATGCGGAGCTCGCGCATCGCGTCGACGCACTTGCGGTCCTCGAAGGACGGCGAGTACTCTACGTCTTCGATTCCACCTCCCCCATCCTAGCCGGAGAGCACTTTCGCCGCTTGAGTCTTCCAGCTCGATCTCGCATGCTGTGCAACGACTGGCTCGCGTGGGCCATGGCGCACGAACAGCGGCTCGAATCGATCACATATTGGTGGTCGCACTCCCACTGTGGGCATCTACCCGAGGCGGCGGTGGACGCGATTGCCAAGTCGTTCCTTCCCCGCGACCCCTCCCCGCTTCCCCGGCCCTGTGAACCCCCTCGCCATCGATCTATTCGCCACTACGCCAAGGGATCGGAGCGCGACCTCATGCTGCACGTGCACAATCTGCATGTTGTGCGCACACAATACACTGCGCCTACCTCGATGTACGCGCAAACAGGTCACATCGAGCTCCTTCGGCTCGCTCAGCTCAACGATCAGCAGCGCTCTATGGTCATGGCCATTCGCGATGACCGAGCTCGACTCCTCGGCAGCCGCGTCTTCCGAAACACTGGTCCGTTCTCTCTGGGCGCGATACTGGACCGACGCGGATGTCCCTGCGGCAAGGGCCGTCAGACGGTTGCGCATGTCCTGTGGGAATGCGAACTCGCTAGTGTTACCTCCCGGCGCACCTCCCTTCTCATTCCTGCGTGTGCCACTCTTGGCGCTGCACTCGACCTTTGCGAGCCCGTCACACGCGACCACGCTGTATCTTCCATCGTGCGCCGCGCTCTCGAACGCGGACGTCATCCAGAGGCGTACAGCACCATCATCGGCGTCACGCCCACGCGTGTCACAAGCGAGGAGGCGCGATCTTCTGCGCTTGCGCATGTTCTCGGTATTGTTCGAGAACCCACGGACTGGTTTCGCCCTACGGTACGGCTCGCTCGTCCGCTCCTCCGCGCCTCCCTGGCGCTCATTGCTGCTGCGATACAGGCCTCGGCACCTACGCTTCGAGCCGCCGTTGTTGCCAGTCGCCGCCAAACTGCCCTTCACCGCGCTTTACAGCATCTCCGATACCATACGTGGACGCATCTCAAGCCGGCGGGCGAGCCATGTCGATGCTGCGCTGGAGGTGTTCATGTACTTCGGTCGAGACGACCGATCGATGGGGTGCGCGCGAGACGTGCAATCGAGCAACGTGAAGGGGTGCGCGCGAACGGCCCACCCCAGCTTGCGAGTCTTCATGCCTTTGTGCTTCGCACTGAACGTGAGGCGCAACAGGAAAGCCTGGCCGCGTATACGGCCTCCTTCCAACTTCTCCAGGATACTGTTCCGCTCGACGAGTTGGTCGCCACCGCCCTCGCGCACGTCGATACTACCGGTTCTTACGCCGATGCACTCGAAACAAGCAACCTCCCTTCTGCACAGGCCCGCGCGGATGCGGATCGCGCTCTCGCCGCTCATCGCGCTGCTGTGATCGAGGCGGCCAACGCGATGCGTCTCTCGACCGTCGCAGAGGCGCACTTTCGCGACCGCCATACGCGAGCTCACCTTATTTCCATCTTCTCGAGCTGGGCAGCGCAGACTGTGTCTGGACTCATCCGCGAAGGGCAGCGGGCTGCGGTCAAGGCGCACATGGCCCTCCAGGCGGCAGCTGCCTCGCTTAGAGCTGCGCCGATACCTCGTCTCACACCTGAGGAGCGACGGGCGCTCACCGTCAGGCGCAAACGGCGCCTTCGGGAGGACGCTGCGACGGCCACCGCCATACAGTGTGCCCAACGGGAACGCGCTCACCTGCTGGCGATGCGTCGCCTTGCCGCTTGTCCTGGGGCAGCCGACACGGTGGAGCGCGCTCGACTTGCTGCCCGGGCACGTCGCGCTACTGTTGTAGGACTCGACGATCAGGTACGTGACTTGCGCCGCGCTGCTAGCATGGCCAACCACGACACCCTGCGTGTAGCGCACGAGGAGGCTCAACGAGAGGTACAGGAGTTTACCGAGCGCTCAAGGGCTGCTGCGCGCGCGTGGCGTGCGTCTGCGCTAGCGCGGAGGAGGAGCACACGGGCGGAGTATGAGGGACGGGGGCAGCTGCTGCTTACGGGCGTTACGCCCCCGCGGCGCTCGCGAGTACGAGCTGCTGCAGCTGAGGCCGCCGCCAATAGCGGCCCTATTGGTACTACTGGTATACATTCGGGGGAAGCGGGGCACCTATTTGGCACAGATGCTAGATCGGCGCTCTCTCTTCCCCCAAGCTTCGCCGATTAACGGCCTGTGTTAATACGGGTGTTGTGTTAGCACGGGCTGTGTCGGCCACACCTCCGTCCATTGCGACAGTGGCCCTCGTGCTTGGGGGTCCGGAGAGTGTGCGCGCGTTGTGTTGAACAGCAGCAGCCCTATCGCTGCAATTGCGGCGCGCTTCGCACGCACATGGCGAGCTCCCAATCGTCAGCCGTAGCTCGCCAGAACACGGGCGGTCGCCGGCGGCCGCACCTGACCGACGCGGTGCTGGACGACGCACCTGATTCATCTCAACTGGAGGAGCTCAAAGCTCAGAATGAAGCAGCGCTCAATTGGAGAGAATCCTTGATCCACTTGGGCAGCGGCGTCTTGAGCATGTTGCACGGCTTCCTGCTTCCATTCCGCGCGTGTTTCACGTCGACCACCTGGGGCGAGTATGCGGACCGGCCGGCGTTGCAGTATCCCGAGCTTGCTAACTACTGCGTCTCTCTCTACCTCGTGGACGTCGCTTTCCTCGCACTCCGCATAACTCCGCTGGTGCGCGAGCATGTTCGACGCCGCGCCGCCCGCTCCCAGGGGCAGCTGCGTTCACCGACAGAGCTCGTCGAGCACCGGACGATCGGGGCGGCAAGGCAGGCCGAGGCCGAGGCTGGCGACGACGAGGAGGGCACCCCGTTCTGGCGCTCCTTCCGCCTCTGCCTCGCCATCCTCGAGATCCTCCGCCGGCTGTTGGCGTGGTCGCCCATCGACCTGGTCTTCCTGCTCAGCAACGCGTCGCTGCGCACCTGGACCAATGTGTCGCTTCTGCGCGTGCTGCGCCTCTGCCACCCGCGAGGCAATCCGGTTCGCGCCACTTACTGGTTTCTACGCTTCCAGGCAGGCTTCAATGTGGGCTGGGCGCGAATCTCGTCGTACTTCCCCATGTACATCTTGCTGCTGCATCTGATGGCGTGCGGATGGCAGGCGGCGGGCACCTGGGCCGACGAAGGGCCCGGCTGGCAGGACATCGACATGGTCGCGTTGGGCAGCTCGTGGTCGCCGGCAACGTGTAGCAGTCGCGGTGCTGAGCTCGCACCGCCTCCGTCGGGTGCGCCGCCGCCGGATGTGTGGTGCCCGTCACAACGCGATCGCGCCCGCCACAGCGCGCCGAATGTGTGGTGCCCGTCACAACGCCCAGCACCGCGCCCGCCACAGCGCCCACCACAGCGCGATCGCGTGCTGTGTCTGCTCACCTCGCGCGCGCCACCGCGCTCACCACAGCGCGCGCTCGAGTCTCTCGGTGGCCGTTAGACCCTTGATTGCCACTGATGACCTGCCTTGCATGCAAGTGCTCACCACAGCGCGCGCTCGAGTCTCTCGGTGGCCGTTAGACCCTTGGATCCTCTATGCTCGCTCGTTCTATTGGTCGAGTGTCACGGTGACCACCGTCGGCTTCGGTGACATAGTACCCACCAAGATGGAAGAGTTGATCTTCTACATCTTCTCCACGCTGGTGGCCGTGGCTACGGCGACCACTTCGATCGGGCTGCTCATCCCGACGCTCATGCGTTCAGACGTGCTTAAGGAAACGTGGCTCGCGCGTGTCGAGCGTGCTGACGCCGTCATCAAGAGGCGCAAGATCCCCCCGGAGCTCGCGAGGCGCATCCAGGAGTACCTGCAGTACCAGTGGCTCTTCCTGCGCGGTGCCGACGAGAGCACCTTCTTTGAGGGGCTGCCCGCATCCCTCCGCTCCGAGGTACGCTTCGCTCTCAATCACAAGCTGCTCCGCTCTATCCCCTCTTTTAAGAGCTTGGATGCGGACACGATCGCGGCCCTCGCCGGGCTGCTCTACCCCGTGATCTACACGACGGACGAGCATTTGCTCAAGTGCTCGAGAGGCAATGATCGTGATGGCACCCTCACGATCGTCCCGCAGACGTGCTCGACCGCGTGGCTGCTCGTCCGAGGCAGGGTGCTCGAGTTTGGCATGATCGAGGAATTGGAAGACGTCTCCGTCAAGGGATCTATACGCCAACGCCCAAAGGCGCAGCGGAACTCGAGCGATAATTTAGACTCCGCTGCGAGTACTCCTGCGTCCGCTGCGAGTCCTCCTGCGATGGCTGAACTTTCGTCAAAGCGCAGCCCGTTGGCCGAGAATTCTTTAAAGGAGAATTCGCTCAAGCGCTGGCGGTTCGTTCGTCAAGCGGTCAAACGCCTGCGTCAGATCCACACATACGAGGAGGGCGACTGCATCCTACCTTCCGCTGCGACGAGAGAGGTGGAAGCCCGCACCGACTTCCGAGCGGCGACCTTCGTGGAGGTCCATGCCTTGCACTGTAACGACGTGGTGCAGCTGCTTGCGGCGCGCGAAGCTGCTGCTGCTTCGTCACAATCGCCCCTCGTCTCGCCCAACACACTCGACGCAGCACCCCTCGTCGCTCCCATCACACTCGAAGGTGCTGCTTCGTCGCACGCGCCCCTCGCCTCGCCCATCGTGCTGGACGCAGCGCCGACCCGGGCGAACGGGGCTAAGCCAGCGTCCCGGGTCGTTCGGTGGTCTGTGGGTGCCGGCGGCGATGTGGGTGACGTGAGCGAGCCACCGCCCTCCCCCCCAGCCACACCGCCCGAGTCGGAGCCCCTTTCTACGGAGCCTCCTACCTCCCCCCCAGACGAGGATCTCGATCTCGATCTCGATCTCGATCTCGTTCGCTCCAGGCCTTCAATGCTCGACCGGAGTGTTCATGGCGTCATGGCCGTCGGCGCGGCGACCTTACACGGCGTCGAGCATGCCGTCGAGCATGCCGTCGAGCAGTCAGTTCACGGCGTCATGTCGACCATTCACGGCGTCGAGCATGCTGTCGAGCAGTCAGTGCATTCGGCAACCGGATTCTTCTTTGGTCGTTCAGGCGAACGCGTCGTCATGGGCGTGCAGGCGTCCAAGGGGATCATGAGCCAGGCGCCGGCGGTGGACAACCGGCCGTCGCACGATGTGGTGCTGCCATTCCTTTGGCTCACGCTGCGCTTGCTCACCGCCGGCTACCTCGCCCTCGTGCTCCCTCTCCGCTGCGCCTTTGAGGGACGCGCCGGCCTCAACCCATGGTGGCTGGTCGCCGACGTCGTGACGGACCTCGTCCTATGGCTGCAGCTGTGGAGCCAGCACAACCACGCGCGTGTCGCCGCGCTCCATCTCAACTGGCTCATGCCCCCAGGGAAGCTCCAGCGCGAGGAATTGAGACGGAGCGACAGTTCCAGGCCTACCTTATTTGGAATCGCCGTCGACGTCCTGTGTTGCCTTCCATGGGAGTGGGGTGGGTACGCTTGGAACCCTTCGCCGTCGGGGACGCCGTTCCTCATGCTGCCGCGGCTGGTGCGCCTGCGCTGCACGGGCAGTTGGACGGACGAGATCTTCGACTACATGCACCAGAGCTGCCCGCTGCTCTCTCCGTCCTTGCGCATCCGTCGCATGATCTCCCTGATCTTCGCGTGGCTCATCAGCTTGCATTGGGGCGGGTGCATCATGCTGTGGCTTGGCCTCGTCCGGAGCGACAATGCATTTGCTGGCGCGTCTGACTTCGGGACGGGCGGCTCGTGGCTCACATGGGACGCGATGTACCTGCGCGAGCTCGCGCGAGATGACGAGATCGCATCTCCCGATGACGAGATGAGCCCCTTCCACGCGTACGTGCGCTCGGTCTACTGGTTTATCGTCGCGGTGAGCACGATTGGCTTCGGTGACATCGTGCCAAGGACCATCGCCGAGACTTGGGCTATGGGTATCTTGATCGCTCCCGGCGCCATGCTGTACCCGGCGATCATCTCGGCGATCATGTTGCTACTCTTCGATGCGATCACCGCACGTACCGTGCTTGCCACGACTGTGCGCGACTTTGTGCACCGCAACCGCCTCGCCGAGCCGCTGCGCTCTCAAATCACCCTAGTCACCGAGCTCGGCGAGCGCTTTCGCGCGGAGAGCAAGCTCCTCCGCTCGCTACCGCCCTCGCTCCATGTGCTCATCTCGGCGCATCTATACCTTGGCATGGTCCGCGCGCACTGATGGCTGTTGTTTTGCGAATGAGTGCCTCTGATTGCATCTGTACCTTGGCATGGTCCACGCGCACTCGCTCTCGTGATGATGGCCGTGATGATGGCGGTGTCGTGATGATGGCGGTCATCATCTCGCTCTCGTGATGATGGCCGTGATGATGGCGGAGATGATTGCCGTGAGGAGCCTCTGAGTACCAGTGAGTGCCTCATCAGGTCCGCTCGGTCTCGTGCTTCCGCGAATGTACCGAGGCGTTTCTGCTCGAGGTATGCGCGCTGCTGCACACCGAGCTCGTCGTCCCCAACTCATTCATCGCTCAGACTGGTGACGTGACGACCGGCATTCTCATCCTGACGAAAGGCGAGGCGCACCGACGGCTCAAGCTCCGCAACAGCGCACCGGACGCCGCCGCCGCATCGCTGTCAGCGCAGCACAGCACACCATCCGCCGCCGAACCGAAAGGAGCGCGGGAAGGCGCAGCCACTAGCGGCTCCGTCTCGTCCTTTGATCTCGCCGATCTCGCGCTTTCGTCGGCCCAGCTCGACAGAACTGATCACTCCATCGACAGATCCACACAGCTCGACAGCAGACCCAGCCCACCCATGCCGGCTCTCCCTGCAGGGATGGATCTGTTCCAGCAGGGTGGCCTGGGGGTTGGGGGGCGGGGGGGTGGCGGGCTCGCCTTGGCCTTACCGGGCCCTTTCCTGGACGGCTCTCCTGGAGGCTCCTTGGCGGGTCGCTTCTCGCTTGAGAAGCTCGCCCGCCTCGAGAGCGTACTCTACGGCGACCGCTCGTCCTACTCGCCCGGAGGCACAGCTCGGCAGCCGACCCCCTCTTTACAGCAGACCCTCTTCACAGCTCGGAAGATACCCTCTTCACAGCAGACCCTCTTCATTGCTCGGCAGCAGATCCCCGCGGTCGCTCCTGCGCGGACGTCCATCTTCTCGCTGCGTCCGGGCGCCAAGCTGACAGACATGGAGGCGGACAGAGTGTCCAAACTCACAGGCATGGAGGCGGACAGAGTGTCCAAACTCACAGGCATGGAGGCGGACAGAGTGTCCGAGGTGTCCAGCAGCGAGGGTCGGGCGACTCCCACCGTCGACGGCTCACCGAGTGTTAGCTCGACTGCCCCGAGCTTCAGTTCGAACATGCTTCGAAGGGCGCCCGACCCTCTACATCGACGGGAGGCCGAACCGGCTTTACCGCGAGCCGCCATGCCCGATGTGATGGTGGATGCGATCGCGAATACGATCCTGATCGAGAAGGTCGATGAAGGCGGCAACATCGGCGCGGAAGAGTTCGTGTTGGGCATCACGCATCGGTACGACATCCTCGCCGTCCAAATGTGCGAATGCATGCAGCTCCGCCGCAAGCCCTTTAACGAGCTTCTGAGCCGCTTCGCCGAGCTCGGCCCGACGATCCGAGCGAATGCATCGGACGCCATTCGAGCGAGCTCCGAGCGTGACGAGGCGGCCGTGCGCAACTTCATCAAGTCGCCTTCATCAAGTCATCAAGTCATCAAGTCATCAAGTCATCAAGTGCGCAACTTCATCAAGTCACCTAAGGTCCTGAAGCAGCTCGGCGTCGGGAGCGGGGACCTCGGTGTGAATGGCCCCAATTCCCTTCGCATTTCGTTACCAGGACCGGCACCGGTGCGGCCGGGGCATCGCCGTAGCGGCAGCGCCGGCAGCGCCGGCACTGCGCTGGCATCGCTGCAGCGGCATCGCCGGCATTTGTCCGACGGCTGCACCTCTGTAGGTGCGCCTGAGACTGGTGCGGATGGGCGTGCTCTCGAAGACGCCGCTGGTACAGGCGGCCAAGGTGCGGATGGGCGTGCTCGCGAAGATGCCGCCTCCATCGCGGTCGCCGAAGTCCGCGACCAAGAAGAGGCTATGGCGGCGCGCGACCGTGGGCGCCGCCTGCATCCATGTCACCGGACCCTCGTTTTCGCTGTCCAGAGGCTTGGCTCCTCGCATGCCTGGTCGCTTCTGCTGTTCATACTGCTCCTCTACCGGATGTGCGGCGACACGTTCCGGGCGAGCCTGCACGAGCACTTTGCTCTGCCGATCGAATGGTCAGAAGCGCTCCAACTGACGCCTGCCTTGTACCGCGACCGCCTTGAGGCCAACGAGGCCTGGGGCTACCAGCCTTGGCCCCTCTATCCACAGCCCACTGGCGTTCCCACAGCCCAAAGCCCATCGGGCATCCAGGTTTGCGACCCTAGGGGCCCCGGCGCACAGCAGTACTACGACTCGGTCGGGCTCTGCGTCTTCGACTTTTTCGTCGACGTGGCCATCGGCATCGACCTGCTCGTGGCACAGCTGCATACAGTGGGCGGGAGCGCCGCCAGCACGGCGAGGGCGGCTGACGCGCCCACGACGGCGCGGCGCACGGCACGCCACATGCTCTTCTTCTCTTTGCTCTTCCTGGTCGCGGTGCTTGTCCTCGACATACTCTCCATCGCGGTTGCCGGCGTGCGCAGCGGCGGAGGCGCGGTATCGGACGCGGCGGCGCAGACGGCGAGCATCGTCTGGGCCGTACGGCTGCCGCTGCTCGTCCTCTTGCCACGTCACCTGTACAGCCTAGAGGCGTGGCTACTCGAGCGCTCGCCGTCCACCGACATTCAGCACGTGCGCCTCGGCCGAATGCTTCTCGCCATCTTCGTGACCTCGCACCTTGCAGGCTGTATCTGGGCGATCATCGGCTTGCGAGATTTCCAGGCGACCTTCGTGTCCAATACGAGCGAGCACGCGTGGTCTGCGTACTCGTGGTGGGCGGGCGATGTTCTCATCATCGAGGGCGTGGCCACGTGTCAGTCGCTTGCGGTACTGGCGTGGCTGCGCGGCGTTTATATCGCATTCGGCACGCTCCTGATCATCCCGATTGGCGACGTCGCGCCCACCACGATGAACGAGACGTACATCATGCTCTTCTTCATCCTCGTCCTGGCCACAGTGGTCGCAGCAGTCGAGGGCACGGTCGTCAACGTGATCGCGGCAATTGGCAAGGATGAGCACATGGAAGAGTGTGTGCTGGCCAACACGAAGAAGGTCATGATGAGCCATGCTGTCCCGCCGGTGCTCCAGGACCGCGTCATTCGTTACCTAATCGGGTCGGCCTACCGAGGCGTCGGCAAGAATCGCGCCGTGTTGAGCAAGCTGCCGCCGCAGCTCCAGCTGGAGACGTCGAAGGCGATCCGCCTTGAGTTGCTTCTCAAGACGAAGCTGGCTGAGCTTCTGCCGCGGGCCGTCCTCGGGTACATCACCAAGGAGATGAGCGATGTTTTCATCACGCCCGGCGAGCTACTCATGATCGAGGGCGACACAGGCACGTACGACATGTACGTCGTCGTCGAGGGCGTCTTCGAGATCGTCACGACCGGCGGCCGCCTCAAAGTGCTCCAGACCCCCGTTCAGCGCCGCAAGAAAGCCGAAGCCCTCCTTGGCGAGAAGATGAGCTTCACCGAGCAGCAGATCGAACACATCAAGTCGCAGGTTGTCGCCACTGTAAGCAGCGGCGCGGTGCTCGGCGAAGTTTCCTTCTTTCTGCAAGGCACCGCGCGCAATGCCTCGGTGCGCGCGGTGACGCGGGCGCACGTCATCCAACTGACGCGCCGGCAGCTCGACGCGGCGTGCGCGCTCTTCGGGCTGCATCGCGACGCGGCGTTCCTCGCGAAGCTCGAGTCGCTGGTGCGCACGATGGGCGTGAACCAGCGACTGATGAACGAGCGCATCGTGCGTGAAGCCATGGCGGAGGAGGCCTCGCTCCCCGGCACGAGCGACACGGATCGCTCCAGAAATGTCGGTCGAGGTCACGACACGGCGGTAGGGCTGGCGGCCTTGCCAAACACGAGCCATGCGCCCTCGACACCGCTCCACACGGCGCCCCGCTCCTTACCTGTTCGAATGTTGGCTGAGCCTCTGCGTTGGCTGAGCCTCGCCATCCCGAGGCGTGAGCGGCGGCCGCCCAGCACGGCGCCCAGCGCGGCGCCCAGCGCGGCGCCCAGCTTGCAGGTCGTGAGCGTCAGTGCCGAGGACGTCGAGAGCTCAGCTGTGACGCTCAGCAGTGACGCTGGGGTCGAGTTGCCTAATATGGTCAGTGTCGCTGGAGTCGAGCGCATTCCACAGCCGGCAGCGGAGCCCTTCGCTCAGACGGTAGCGAAGCCCTCTGCTCGGCCGCCAGCGGTTGAGGCGCCCGCCTCGCGACAGTCGTCAAGGCGCCCGAGTCAGGAGCGAGCCCTCCCCTCTGCCCGGCGGCCGGCGACTCCCCGGAGGCACGTCTATCCACCCTCGACGCTGCCGCGGATGCTGTGGGAATGGCTGATGACCGTGATCTCCTTCTATCTCGCGATCTCGATCCCGTTCATCATCGCCGCATTCGGTCCACGGAGCCCGGTGAGCGTCGACAGCGCGTGGGCCATTCTCGCGACGCAATGGGCCTGCGACGCGATCCTGCTGTGCGACTCGGTGCTGCGTGCCAACTGCTTCCCCTTCCTCCCTCGCGGGCGCGAGGTGTTCATGAAGTCCGAGCTCACCCACTCGGCGATGCGCGCGCACTACGTGCAGGCCAAGCTGCGCCTGGACGTGCTCGCCACACTGCCATATGAAGCCTTGGCGCCGATCGGGTTTGCGACGACGGGTGATACGAAGACGATCCTGCTCGCCGTTGCACTCCTGCGCCTGCCGCGCTTGCTGCGCTGCTCGCGCTGCCTCGAGCACTTCCGCGTGGCCTTTGGTTGGCTCCCCCCTCAGCTTTGTCTCTCGAAGGCTCAATCACGGATGCTGCTGGTGTGGAGCCTCTGGCTCTACGTCGTGCATGCCTTCACCTGCTTTTTCCTCTTCGATGCGTACACGCTCCCCCTCTCCGCCCTCGGGCGCAATTGGATGACCGAGGACCTCGCCTGGAAGCGTGCGGACTGGGCGCACGAGACCATTGGGCACTCATACGCGCGCGCGGCGCACTTTGTCCTCTCGCACATGGCGACCCCCGGGCTCGGCGACGTGCGGCCGCAGAACGCGTGGGAGACAGGCTTCATCATGGTCCTCGTACTTGTCACAACTGCTCTCTATTCTTGCGTCATCGGCTTAATCTCCTCGTATGCACGCCTCGGCGATGTCGAGGAGGAGCTGCTTATGACGCAGACCGACTACCTGCAGCACTACATGAGAAATCACCCGCTGCCGCACAGGCTGGCCAAGCGCATCACCTCCTACTATCGGCTGCTCTCGTCCAACCCCCGCGTCTCGCACGCGCACCTCCTCCAGGAGCTCCCGATCTTTCTGCGCCGCGACCTCGGCCTATGGATGCACCGCGACCACCTGCTCAACGTGCCCGCGCTCGCCAACCTCTCCTTCTTCCCTCTCGTCGAGCTCTGCGTCGCGCTCCAACCCGAACTCTTCCTCGAGGGCGACAACGTCATCACCAAGGGCGCACCCGCCACCAAGCTCTACCTGGTCGATGTGGGCAAGCTCCTGGTGCACAACGGGAGCGAGCCTGCCGCCCGTGCCCGGTACAGCGAGACCGAGACCGATCTGTCCACGAGCCCGCCGCCGACCCCGACGGCCCGGCGGCGGTCCCTCTTGTTCAAGGACGCTCCCGACGTGCATTCGGCGGTGCTGGGGACTGTGGGGGTTGTGGGGACTATGGAGACTGCGGGGGAAGTGGGGGTTGTGGGGGCGGTGGGGACGGTGGGGACGTTGGGGACAGTGGTGACTGCGGAGACTGTGGAGGTTGGCACGGCCGATCTCTGGACGAGCGATCCATCGAGAGATGGCGTCTCGTCGGGAGATCTCTCGGGAGATGGCAAGGTGGGCGATGGCGAGGTAGACACCATCTCGTCGAGGCGGCACTCGATCTCGAGGGTCGCAACCGACGCGGCCCTCGAGCAGCTGCGGTCAGTCAGCCGCGGCTTCGTCGTCGGTCGCAAGGAGGCCGTCAACTATGTGGGGGTAGAGATGATTGCCTTCAATGGGTCGCAATCGCCCGTGCTGTATGAAAGGTTCGTTGAGGCGGCGACGCACTGCCATCTGTTTGGGCTCAGCCTTGGTGCATGGAAGGGTCTATGCACCAAGTTTGCCGACGAGCTCGGCCCAATCAGCCGAGGGGAGGCAGGCTTCTGAGCTGGAGAGGCAAACTTCTACGTGGCGTCTTGCGTTTCACGGGCGATCAAGGCGGTTGAGTAGACGGTGTACATGCGGTGCAGCGGGCTCACGGGTTGTGAGGTAGGGCAAGCAGTCTCACCTTTTCTTGAGCAGCCGTGCGGAGCGCGATGAGCGCTGTGGTGGGCGCGATCTGCCGTTGGGAAGAAATCGATTCGGATGTGGGACTTCTGAGTGGCTCGAGGATTTCGAAATAAGAGCGCATCTGGCCTTGACTGCGTGAATTTCCCGTCCAGGAGCAAATTTTATACGTATCCCGCTTGTTGGGATGAACTTGTTGAGATGAGTGTGCAGCGCGGCGTGAAGGCGGCGAGGAACCCATTTGCCTATTGGGTCTCCGCTCGTCCCGCTTTCAGGGTCGGGTTCGGGTTCTAAGGCAACCATCGTGGCACGTGGGTTCGGTTAGGGTTCGCGGACCGAGTGGCAGTGGACCCAAGCTCCGTGGCGTCACAAAAATGACAATAACCCCCTCATAATGACATGCCGGTACGGTACTGTGCTCCTAAGAGACCCGGCTCACCGCGCGGGAACGACCGCAGCACCCATGGCGGTCTAGGATCATGGCAGCACACCACTGGGGGGGGACACCGGTCGCATCTCGCATGTTCTCGCATGCTGCTCAAAGACGCATGATGCTCGCTACTCTGGCACTGGCTCCAGCGCCGGCTCCGGCTTCGGCTGAGGCCTCGGCACTGGGCATACCTCCGGCTCACTGATGTACACCGTGGGCGGCTCCTGTGCACCATGCTGGCCCTTGCTGGCCGCCCGTCTCAAACTGAGCTCTGTCGACGCAACCGCGGGATGCCCGTCTGTAGCGGGGGCCGCGTTCGAAGCGGCAGGCAGGGCAGGTAGAGCGGCAGGTAGGGCAGGTAGAGCAGGTGGTAGGGCAGGTGGTAGGGCAGGTAGGGCTGGTGGTAGGGCAGGTAGAGCAGGTGGTAGGGCCGCGTTCTAAGCGGGGATCGGCAACATGTGCGCGCCACCGTCGCCGCGCTGTCGCAGAGTGATGTTCACCGCATAGTTAGCGTCTGGAAGGCGTGTGACAACGGCGTGGAATGGGGCCGCCTCCGCCTCCGCCTCCGCCTGCGCCTGCGCCTCCACCTCGCCAAAGGTAGCCTCGAAGAGGGCAGCCGCCAAGAGCTTCTCCGCCAGCGCCTCCACCTCCGCCTGCGCCTCCACCTCCGCCTCCGCCAGCGCCAGCGCCTGCGCCTCCGCCTCCGCCTCCAACTTGCCAAAGGTGATCTCGTAGAGGGTATCAGCCAAGAGCTCCTCCGCCGCGTTCGCTTGCAAATCGGGCTCTGCTGCGACCTCGGGCTGTGCTTCCACCTCGGCCTGTGCCTCCGTCTCGGGCTCTGCTGCCACCTTGGCCTGTGTCTCCGCCTCCGTCTGTGTTTTCGCCTCGGCTTCCAGATTGCGATCTGCCGCCTCTGCTTCCAGATTGCGATCTGCCGCCTCGGCTTCCAGATCGCGATCTGCCGCCTCGGCCGCCGCGGATTCGAAAGGCGAGGTGTCGCGAGCACGCCCGATTGCGCTCGCAACAGCGTTCACAACAGCGCTCAGATCGTCGCGAGCACCGGCGAGCGTGTGAATAGGCACGCCATGCGAGGCGAGCCACGGTCCGAGCTTTGCATCGGCACCACGGCTCGCATCTCCGGCTTGGACAGCGAGCAGCAGCGGCCCCGCTGCAGCGTGCAGCTTGTGCAGCTGGGAGCCCAAGCGCGGGAAGTTGGAGAGGATCACCGGCGGGGGGGACATTCGAATCGCATGCAGCAAGGCGGGAAGTAGCTGTGGGAAGCTCGGCAGCCCTCCCTCGCTGTCCAGCGTGATCAGCTCGGCACGACGCGTGATCAGCTCGGCGAGCGTGCTACCGACGGCGGCGTCGGCAGCCTCCTCCTCCCCATCAGCACCTTCCCCATCGGCCAGTGCCTCCGCCATCTCTGCCGCCACGCCAGCGAGGGTCTCGACATCGATCAACGTGCCTCCACAGCTGGTCGCTAACCGTCGACTCGTCTCTGCATGTTCAGACCCATAGACAAGGACGGTCGGCGAGGAGCACGGCGGCGGCGGCGGCGGCGGCGCGGGCGCGTCGCCGTTGCCGAGCCCGTCCCCGACAATCCGAACCGAGTAGTTGTCATCAGGTCCGAGGGTGATGACGGCCTGGAAGGGGGAGGGGGAGGGCGCCATCCGAACCGAATAGTTGTCATCAGGTCCGAGGGTGATGACGGCCTGGAAGGGGGAGGGGGAGGGCGCCGTCTCGGGCGGCTCAACGTCCGACGCGTTAGCAGCCGTTGGCTCGACAGGCGCCGTCTCGGGCGCCGCCTCACCGGTCGGCTCGACGGGCGCCGTCTCGGGCACCGCCTCACCGGTCGGCAGAGGGGTCTCCCGAAAGGCGATGCCCGCGGCACGCATGGCTTCCAACACGGCGCTCACCTCCGCCTCCGACGCCGTCGGTGCCCTGTGAACGTGAATGCCGCAGGCCTCGAGATTGCGATTCAAGCCCTCGTCCGTCGCGTCGCTGAGATCGCCAGCGAGCACCACCAGCGCCAACGGCCCCCCGATCGCCTGCTGCATCTTCGTGACGTGGCCGACCATCCGGGGATAGCCGTTGAGAACAAAGGGGGGCTCTCGCACCTTGATCGCCTGCAGCAGCACGGGCAGCACGTGCTTGAACTGGAGTAGGGCGCCGCCTGCCTGCATCGCAAGCAGCGCCGCGCCCTCAACGGTCGGAATCTCCGCCGCGAGATCGCAGAGCGCGGCCAGATCGAGCAGAGTGCCGCCACAGCGCGCTGCCACCGCCGGGCAGAGCGATGCATGCAACTGGCCAAAGAGAAGCACCACGGGCGCGGCGCCGTGATGGGCGCCGTGATGGGCGCCGTGATGGGCGGGCGCCGCGAACGCGACGGGCGCCGTGTCGGGCGCTCGTGTGTGCTCCAACGGCGCTCGCGACGGCGCTCGCGACGGCGCGGCTGTGTCGGCCGAGGCAGTGCCGGCCGTCTCAGGCAACTCAGCGACAGGGAGGATGCGAAGGAGATACTGCCGGCTGCCGTCGGCATCGTCCACCGGCCCGATGCGGGCCCGATATGGGAGAGGAGAGGGGAGGACGGTCCCTGTGGGGAGGACGGTCCTTTTGGACGTCGGGGAGGCGGCAGCTGGGGAGGCGGCAGCTGGGGTCGAAGCGCTCGTCGCGGCAGCCGTCTGCGCCTGCGCCTGCGCCTTCGCCGCCGCGTCCGCCGCCGCGCGCGCGGCTTCAGCTGCTGCTTTCGCGGCCGCCTTCGCGGCCGCCTTTGCGGCCGCCTTCGCCTCTGCCTTTGCCTCCGCGCGCGCAAGCTCGGCGGCGGCCTGCGCCTCGGCCGCATTCGCCGCCGCGTCCGCCGCCTCGAGCGCTAGCGCGAGCGCGTCCGCGATGATGGCGCGGGTGGCCGCCTCATCCGCCTCCGCCGCCAGCATCTTCTCGAGCTCACGAGCCTCAGTGGCGGCCGCCCGATGGTGTTCCACATCCACCTGGCCGCCTCTCCACATGGCCGCCTCGGCCTCGGCCGCCGCCTCCTCCGCCATCTCCGCGCGGTCACTCGCCTGCCTGTGCTGCGCCTCCTTCGCGTCCGCGAGCAGCTTGAGCTCTACGGCGCGCGCGCGCGCGGCCTCGCCTCGGGGAGTGGGCGGCTGGTCGCCCAAGATGGCAGAGGAGCTGGCATCGGGGTCTGGTGGGAGGACGGCCTGGGAGGGGGAGGGGGAGGGCGCCGTCTCGGGCGGCTCGTCGTCGGCGGCGCCGGCGCTCGGGCTCGCCATATTAGGCAACTCGGTACTCTCCAAAATAGGCAGCTGCACGAGCCGAATCGAGCCGTTGACGAATTCGTCCCAGGTGAGATCTCCCGAGCCATCGGCGTCGATCTTGGAGAACATCTTGCCAATCCCTTTGAGGTCCTTCCCTCCAAAGTATTTGGCCATCACCTGCTGGTTCTTATGGACCGCTGAGCCCCACTCCTTGCCGCTGACCTTGCCGTCGCCGTTCTTGTCCAAACGATCCCACAGGGCCTTGAGCTCGGCCGCCCCTTGTTGGCTCTCGAGGGCCTGAGCGAGCCGCACGCTCCAGTCCATTTGCTGCAGCGCCGTCTCAAACTCGCCCCACGTGAGGTCGCCCGAGCCGTCCGCGTCGAGCTTCTTGAACATCTGGCCCACCTCGCCGATGGTGAGCCCGCCGAAGAAACGCCCCATCAGCTTCCAGTGCTGCCCGATAGCCTTGCCCCACTCCTTGGACGAGACGACGCCGCTCCCGTCGGTGTCGATTGAGTGGAACAACCTCCGCAGCTCCGCCTTCCCCTCCTCGCTCTCAAAGGCGTCGATGAACGCCTTCATCGGCGCGGCGAGAGAGCCCGCCGCCGCCGTACCCAGCGCCGTCGTCGGCGCTGCGGGCGAGCCTTGCGGTTCGCTCCCAGTCTCAGGAACGTCGGGCGGCGGCTGCAGAGGGGGCGGCGCGAGTGTGCCCGACTCGGCGCTCGGCACGTCCATATGAGGGCTGCCCTCATCGCCCTCCTCCGCCCACACCGAGTTGGGAAGCGCCGTCTCGAGCGGCGGTTTCGCGTCCCCCGCTGCGCGAGCGTCGTCCTGAGCGTCCTCTGCGCGTCGTCGCGGGCTCCCCGGCGGCGCCACCTTGGGCGGTTCCACTCCCGGAGGACGGCGCATCTGGAGGATCCGCTCGAGCTCGGTCACCTGTGGGGAGAGGGGGGCAATGACGCCGTGGTGAGCACGTGCATGCTCGGGGCGCATCTGGAGGATCCGCTCGAGCTCGGTCACCTGCTGCACCAGCAGCTCGGGGGTAAGCGAGCCGCGGCTGCCGAGGGTGCGGCCCGCGCCCACCACGGCGCCCACTCCTCCGCCGGCGCGTCGGCCGTTGCCCGCCCAAGAGGTCACACCGAGCTTCGCCTGCGCGAGCTCGATGAGTTTGGCCGCCTCGTCGAATCGTAACGTCGACACGTCAAAGTTCGCGAGCGAGCCGCCGCCCGCGGGCGCCGTGAGCTCCAGCAAGATACGCAGCACGCGCGTCGCTGTGGAGGCGTCCACCGTCGACGCGTCGGGCGAGGGCGTCGTCTTGGGCAGCCCGGCGCGAGGGAAGCTCGCGCCGTCTTGGGCGTCGCCCATCGCGCCGTCTTGGGCGTCGCCCACCCCGAGCGAGCTGCTCGAGAGCGCGGCGCTCAGCACGGCGCTGCCGGATCCGCACCCATTTGACGAAACGCCGCGCGGGTCACCCGACGGGCCGCTCGCGTCGTTCTGGGCGCCGAGCTGCCGGGCGGCCTGCAGTGCAGGCGCGGCGCGGCGCGTGCCCTCCCCTCGGCGGCCCCCCTCCCCCCGAGGGCCCGCCAGCTTCGGCGCCGGCTTCGGGGCGCGCAACCCACCGCGCGCCATGGGCGACGCGGGTCGGGTGCCCACAAGAGGACGTGTGAACACCTCAAGAGGACGTGTGAACACCCCGCTGGCGGCATACCCAGCGGGCGCCGTGGTGGGCGCCGTGTGCGGCGCCTCGGCTGCGCCGCCGGCGCTCGCCGTGGTGCGACCAAAGATGGCATTCGGGGGCTCTACGTAGCCTGAGACGAAGCCGGCTGGGGTCGTTCGGTGCGGCAGGGCGTGCTGCGTGCGGAAGGGCGCGAAGGCGCCGGTCGGCGGCGGCTGCTGTCCCGCGTCTCGGGGCGGCGAGGAGCCTGTCAGATGCCCGGTCAAGTGCGCCGTCGAGTGCTCGCGTGGGGAAGCTTCGGGAAAGTAGAACTCGAAGCCCCCAACCGTTGGCGGCGTGAGGCGCGCTGGGGCCGTGCGCCAGAGCACACCGACGGGCTGCTGGGACTCCTTCACATCCTGCTGCTGCTGGCGCACCTGTGGGGAGAGCAGGGCGCCGTGGTGAGCACATGCATGCTGGGACTCCTTCGCATCCTGCTGCTGCTGGCGAACCTGCTGCTGGCGCTGAAGCTCGTGGCGGTGCGCCCGCGCCACCTGCGCGCAAGTAGGACGCATGCATTCAGGCAGGGGCTCTTTGCAAGCAATCACCTCTGCCTCCGTCGGCAACCTCATCTCCCACGGCGCATGCAATCAGAAGGCAGGGGCTCTTTGCATGCAATCACCTCTGCCTCCGTCGGCAACATCTCCCACGGCGTAGGCGTGATGGCCGTCTGGCGGTCATCCCACGCGGGCTTGGCCCTGGGGCGCGGCAGCACGGGCGCCTTGCGCGGCCGTGGCACCTCCGTCAGCGTCGCGTGCTCCGACAGCCTCACGCCCCCGACCGCCGCCGTCCGTGCGCTGCTAGCACCGAGCCGCTGGCTCGCCGCCGCCGCCTCGCGTACAGGGCTGTCAGCGCTCGCCGGATCCACGGGCCCCGAGGCGGCAGAACGCGGGCGCATCGCGCCGTTCTCGCTCGCCAGGAGCGAGCCCTCGGTCCGCGTGCTCGAGCCGCGCGGGGCGCTGTACTTGTAGCGCAGCGCGTCGGCGCTCGCCGACGTGTGTGCGAGCAGGTCGCCGAGGAGTGCCGCCGCCTCCGCGTCAGGCATCAGCTCCCCGTCCAGGAGCCGCGAAAGCGCCAAGTCCGCGCCACGTGCAGTATGGCGAACGGACTCGGCCGTCTGGAAAACTGATGCGAGCAGATCGTCCTCGCGTTTGCGCGACTCGTCTGAGTGGCGTCGCTGCCGCTGCTGCTGGAGCGCCGCCTCCGTCTCGGCGAGCTTGGCCTTGAGCGCCGCCTGCCTCTGCTCGAGGACGGTGATTTCCTTTCCTGGCACGGCGTTCCTCATTCCAGAGCCAACGACCGGCCTAGCGCTGTCGTGAGCGGTTCACAGCGGCACACTCCGCACGCATGCACAACTGCATAAGCCCGAGTTGAACGGCATGGACGGCACCATTTCCAGTTACGATGCCGACACGCGCTACACGATCTCTTGGGCTTTCGATTTTACCTCCATGTGCGAGCGAGCAGCGAGGTGCATGTGTGGGGCAGTCTGCCCTAGTACTGCCCAAGGCCCAATAAAACGATGGTGAATAACGAGGTGAAGACCATGGGCGCGAAACGCAAGCGCGGACGCGCCGGCCAGAGGGTAACACATGTGAATGGCTTTCATCCCCACATCTCGCCACACTACTACATCGCGATATACCGCTCTGAATTGAAATGTAAATTTAATGTTGTACATTGTAATCACGAAAAAACAACGTATTACGTAAAACGTCTCTCTCTCTGTCTTGTCTCCAATTGAGCCCTGCAATTTCCCTATTCAATTTGAGTCTGAGTCACTCTCGGTACACCTACGGTTCAGCGTACACCTACGGTTCTACGGTACACCCACACCCACGGTTCTACTCCACCCAGCACAGCACGGCTTACCCACGGCTACGCCTTGCACTTTCCACTTACGTTGCACACTTGTACTACATGTAAGTGCTGTGTCAAGTGTGCACTGTGCATGCACATGCAGCGCCTGTTGCGCCTCGGCCTGTACAAGCCTCACCCCTCGGCCTTTTATAGCCTTGCGACCATGCGACCCTCGGCCCGCCGATCCGCAGACCCCCCTTCACACATCTCCCCTTCACACTTCTGTGCACTGTGCTCGTCATCTTGTTAAAGTTATGCTCAGACGGCGTTGGGGTCCTCCGTCCTCTTCCGTGGGGTCTGGTTACCCTTGGGTGATTACTAATTGCGTGGACACTCATGTGTTTAGGCGGCGTTGGGGTCTTCTTCGTCCTCCGCTGTTCCCCCCGCCACATTCTTGCCCACAAGGCCCGCCGTGTACGCCTCCTTGAGAGCCTTGTCGAGAATCGAGAGCAGCTTCAGATCGTTCTCCTTCTGTTTGTCGTCGGCCTGTTTTTTCAGAACTTGGCGAAGCGGCCATTTTTTATCAAGCGTCGTATTGATCTTGTACACCTCATAGAGGCTCTGGAATAAAATGAAGGCCGCAAGGAACCCTGCGGCGACTCCGATCACAAATGCCGCCTCCGAAAAGAAAGGGGATGAAATCCGGATGGTCATGACGGACACGATTCCGAAGAAGGCAAACCCCATTCCAGTACAGAATAGAAGGTGAAGGAAAAGGAACGGAACCCGAAGGTTGGAGACGAGGACATCGACTTCCTTGTCGACCTTGAGATCCGTTTGCGTGCCAGAGCACACAATGTAAAGGAACGTCGTGTACAAGACGGTGATCAGCAGGAGCATGGAGCCGCCGCCATTGCCGATGATGAAGGCCAGCTCCAGATTCCATGCACTGAAAAGGCCGCACCTGATGGTCTGTGAGCAGCATTCCTTGTCAGTTCCTTCGATGCTCATAAAAGGATCCCCTCCATCTTTCGTCCACTCACGGTACACGTCGGTGCAGTAGAACTGCGCGCCCCGTGTCCATCTCTGCTTGCTCAAATATCCAACTCCGCCGAGTTTCGTCTGGCTCGTCACCTGGATGGTCGAGTTGCAGGATGCTTTCGCGAACTCTTGGCATTCGTCACTCGTCATCCAGACCCCGACGTAATTAATCCAGGCGTCCGAGCCGATCGCAGCGTAATTTGCAAACGTCATGGTCAGGATAAGCGCAGCGGCCAGGCCGTAGTTCACGCAGACGCTTTTCATGGCCTGCAAGTTGCCCGCTAGATCCATCACGCTTGCCGATACCTTTTCGGTAAGCTCTGCTAAATTGCTCTTTTGCTTGGTCAACTTTTTCTTCTCCCGTGCCTCCGCCTCCGCCGGGACCGCCGCCGCTCCAGGCGTCGAATTCGACGAGAACCGCGTCGACCCCTTTACCGGGCTTGACAAGTTCTGCTTCTCCTGTGGTTTGACATACATGGTCTCCTGCAACTATGCAAGTGAGGGCGTAGTGAGGGTGAGTGAGCACCCGGTCGTCAATCCTCGGGTCTTCTCATATTTTCGGGGCCGCCGAAAAGAAGTTCCTGTTGGAAGTTCTGTAGAAAGTTCTACGCCGAACTGAGGCACGGATGCATGCATGCATGAACCCCGGTCTATTCCTCGCGCGCTTCCTTCGTCCATTGGTTCCACGTCATTTTGAACTTCTTGCGAAAGGGTCAGTTGAATCGACTTCTTGCGTCACTTCACACTTCTCGTGTGATCGCCACGAGCTCGAGCACCGGCTGCCTTGTGTGGCCAGCGGCCCGACTCCGCAGCTCGTCTGCGGTGGACGTCTGCGGTGTGGCTGTCGGCCTGGCAGGTGACTTTGCGACCGGGTACTCGTCAAGAGCCGCATCCTCGAGCCGAACAAGCCGATGTGCAGCCTCGGCGGTGCAGCCTTGGAGCTTCGTACGGCCAGTGCAGGCACGTGTCACGCGACTGGGGCTGACGGCATCCGTGTATGCTTTGAAGAGACCTCCCGTGATCCGGGTGGTGGCTATGCCGGCGTGCAGGGCGGTCTCGTGGGACGTGTGGAACTGCAGCCGCTACTGCACGCTCATCGCAACACGACGACCGGCGCCGACGACTTGTGGTGGCTTCTCCGCGTGAGTGGCCCGCATCCGCAGACAGTCCTGTTTGATGGCACGCGGGGCGGCGATTGGGTCGCCCGCTTTCGGATGTGCAGCCCGGGCGTGTACACGCTCTACGTTCGCGAGGTGCTCCGAGCGCCGTGGGCGCAGTGGCGCGACGACCGTTGGGAGGAGAGGCCCGGTACGCCTCCGTGCGCGCACGGCAACTGGACTGCTGGGGTCCGATTGCGCCGGTACGCCTTTCGCTATCGTCCTGCTGCCTCTGGAGCGCTTGGTCAATTGCTTCGTCGCCCTGCCTCTTGCAGCTCCGGGCTATGGGCATGGTCCCGCAGCGCGATTGAAGAGGCGTGCGACCCGTCAACCGGTGAGCCGTCCGGCCGTGCGCGGGGTGAGCGAGCCCGAGCGCTGTCCCGAGCGCTGACCCTGTTGGAGGAGGTTCAACCGGTCCCTTATCCAGAGCATGGCCTCTTTGGAAACGCAAACGTGAGCGGCGCGCTCGCCTACGTGGAACGCGAGCGAAGCAGCGACGGTACGCTCCCATATTTGGAAGGAGGGACGCTCCCTAATTTAGAAGGCGACGTGCTTCCAAATACGGCTAGCCAGAGGAGCCAAAACTGCAGCAGGAGCAAAAACTGCAGCAGGAGCAGGGCGGGCACCGCTTGCCGGAGGGGTAACGACACGCTCATTTGCCTCATGGGGGACAGCCAGATGCGCACACTGGCGGATGGGTTGCTCTCGTCGAGTGCTATGTTAGGCAACAGCTGTGCCGAGCTCGAGGCCGCAGCCGACATGACGACCTCGATGTCGGCCGAAGGGTCTCTCGAGGCCGTAGGGTCTCGCCGCGCCGCCGCCGCCGCCGCCGCCGCCTGTACCGGCCTACGTCAGTGGCGACGACTCTGCCCGAAGGGCACCTCCTCGCAGCCGCCCGGGCGTCCGAAGCTCAAACAGATGCCCTGCCCGAAGAATGCCCCTTCTTCCGCCGTCTGTCAACGAAGCCTCTGTGACGGCGTCCGCCTGCACTATCTGCGCGTCAACTACGGGGATGAGCTCATCAGCCCGTTTCCCCACAAGCGAGCGACACAGAGCCTCGCGGAGCATGCCGCGCAGCACTGTACGGCGATCGTGCTCAACACGGGCCAGTGGTGAGTGCTCTCGACGGCGCCCTAATGACGGAGTGCCTTTTGATTGCACCGCCAAGTGCCTCCTCTGAGGACCCTCTTCCCCCTATCAAGGTGGACTCCTTCGAACTGATCGCCCTCTGAGGGGCCTCTGATGGCCTCTGATTGCGTCCCTCATCAGGTGGGCCTCGTGGAAGCGGGCGTCTGCGCTACTGATTGCCCTGGATGAGCCTTGATTGCCCCTCTCATCAGGTGGGCCTCGTGGAAACCGTCGAAGCCCGAAGGGGCGCAGGAGCCGGCGCCACCGGGCAGGTATGCGCGCACCCATCGCGAGCGCTACCTCTCGCTGATGAGCCTCTGATGAGCCTCTGATGAGCCTCTGATTGCGTCCCTCATCAGGTACGCGCGCACCCTTCGTGAGCGCTACCTCTCGGTGCTACAGGACGCTGCACGCCGCTACGGCACCCACCTGGCCTTTGCCGCCACGAACCCCTATCCCCTCAATGTGGGAGGGCCCCAGTACGCGTCGAGGCGCTCGAAGCCATATGATATGGCCGCATGCAACCCAACCGCACGTGAGCGGCGCTACCCGCACGTGCTGCGCGAGTATAATCGGCTTGCTCGGCAGGCGTGCGCCGCGCTGCGCATCCCATATCTCGACATGTGGGAGATTGCGCTGCCCATGTTCGACATCAGTGGGGACGGCGCTCACTACGCTGCGGACGCGACGCCGGTCGGACGAGCGCAGGTACGTTGATTGCATGCTGATGGCCTGCCTTGCATGCAAGTGCTCACCACGGCGCGACGCCGGTCGGACGAGCGCAGGCGGTGCGGCTCTTGCACTGGCTCTCGTCGCTCCCTTGCATGCAAGTGCTCACCACGGCGCCCTAGGCGGTGCGGCTCTTGCACTGGCTCGCGTCGCTCCCTTGCATGCGAGTGCTCACCACGGCGCTCTTGATCAGCGTCCCTTGCATGCACGTGCTCACCACGGCGCCCTCGGATCGTTCCCTTGCACTGGCTCTCGTCTCTCCCACTGCGAGGCTGCTGAGTGCTGGCGAGGGTTCATGGTGAGAGACGGTGAGAAGTGCCAGAGCGTCTTCCGTCTACGGGTCGAGAGAGAAAACAGCCCCAGCCCGCCCCGTAAGCGGACCGGTAACCGAAACCGTGCACGCTGAGACCTGTGAATAAACCTACGTGAGTTGCGGTGCGGCCGCTTTGCCTCCCGCGAAAGTAACCGAGTTTTTTGTGGATGCCGATTGCCGTCGTACACGGTTGATGCACACGGATACGAAGTATCCGTTATTCGCGCGCCGTACGTGGGGTACGCGGGCGCGCGGCCCGTACTACGGTACTAGTATTGTAGTATTCGATTCGCGCCCCACACGGACACGCGCGCGGTGAGCCGTGAGCCGATCGTGTGACCCCGGCGAGCACTATCAACGAAGCCCGCGATCCCGGCGGATCTACACACGCGTCAGAGCACATTGTCGGAGAGACTGCAGACCACCAACAGACCATCGGACTCGCAGACCACCGGACTCGCAAACCCACAAACATGGAACGACATGGAACGACCACGCCCTAGTGCGGTACCCGCCATGATGCGCGGGAAATGTGAGTGAATGTGAATGTGTGTCAGTGTGTGCTGCTCACGTGGGTGCTGTTCACATGCACGTGCTGCTCACCATATGAATATTCCATGTGTGATTCCGCGCGCCTTGCACGCCTCCTTCAGCGCAGTCGAATCGCCGTCGTTGTCAGTAAAGTCGAATTTCTTGAGCGCCGGCGCCGCGCCCTCGCGGATCGCCGCCGCCAGCGCCGCAATCCCGCGCGTGCCGATTTCGTTAGCGCTCAAGTCGAGCGTCTCGACGCGCCGCAGGAGCGGCAGCACCTTGGCGAACGCCTCCGCGTCCGCGTCCGTCCACTCGAGGCCGCTAAACTTGAGATCCCGCGCCTCGCCGAGCGCGGCGCAGATCGCGTCGGCGTACAGCCGCGCCACCACCTCGCAGTCGGAGCCGTTGGCGAAGACCTTGCGCGACAGCTCGGCCGCAAACTCGCGAGGGTGCATCGGAGGCGCGCGGTACCCGTGGGTGATGCCGCGCGGCACCGCGGGGTCGGCGAGGCGTCGAAAGGAACACGCTGACCCCCTCTTGACAAAGCCGCTCACGGCGCGCTCAAACGACGGCCACCCCTTGCCTCGGAGCCAGCCCTCGGGGAAGAAGGGCGCGGCCTCGGCCGACCGCGGCCAGCCCGGGGGCAGCTCGCTCAGGATGACCGTCGTCGTCAGCCGGTGGGCGTACCACGTGTTCACGGTCTTCAGCGCGGTTTTAAAGGCGGCTTGCTCGGGCTTCGTCCGCTGCCCGTCGGCGTCCTTTTGGTGTATGCTGCCCCAGCTGCGCGCATCGTGGGACGACACACACACGCGAACCCGATCAGTGCGCGTAAGCGCGCCGAGGTTGCACAACGCCGGGCCAATCAGGCGCGCCGTCGCGGCAGAGGCGCAAGGGGGGGCTGCGGCGGCGTCGAGTGGCTACTTTCGGGGGGGGAGGGGGGGGAGGGGGGTTAGGGGGGGAAGGGGTCGTGCGAGGAAATGGGCGGCGGCGAGAGAGCGAGAGAGAGCGAGCGCGAGCACTCACTCGTAGAAGACGCCAAACTCGCCCGAGGGGAGCTGATCCGCCGTGTCGCCGCACTGCTGGCCGGCGAACGGGATGACGTAGCAGCAGTAGCCAGCACAGAGGCCGAGGCAGAGAGCGTTCCAGCACAACGACCAGCCGACTTCGCAACAGTCTCCCGGGCAGCACCGCCGCTCGCGCTCGATCTGCTCGGCGAAGCGCCTCAGCTGCTCGCCATCCGGGTCCGGGTGCTCGGGCGTGAGCCACCCGTAAGAGATGGCGATGATGCGGAGCGGCTTGTCGGCACGCCAGTCGTCCTCAGACAGCACGAGGCCGCAGGTCTCGCACATCTCGCCCACGTGCCCGCGCGGGAGCGCGCGCACCTCCGCCTCCGACAGGAACGCCTCCTCCGGGAGCTCTTGCCGGCGCGACAGCACCGCACCGCGGCGGGCCTGCTTGAGCAGCCACGAGAGGCGGAGGAGCCGCACGGGCGCGGGGCTGCCGTCGCTCCCCTGGCGCAGCAGCGAGTACATCTTCTCCGGCTTGAAGTAGATCTCGCCGTCGCCGGGCGGCTTCCCCTCGCTGTCTTTCAGATATTGCGCCCAGACCCTCTCGCCAAACGCCACGGCCTCCTCTTGCGACTGGACGAGCGGCTTGGGTCCACCAGAGGCGGGGCCGCTGCGGGCCTTGCCGGCGGACACCGGCCCCTGCTTGGCCTCGCGCTCCATGGCCTGGGGAAAGGGTGCCACATTCATCGTTGCCCTCCTGCGACGGCAGCGGGCACGTCGCGCAGGGGGGTCAGAGAGAGAGGACAGACTCTTGCGCCCTCTTGCGCCTGGAATCACGAGTTTATGAATGAGAGGGTATCTCTTGCCGTCTTGCGCCCTGAGGGCGGGCGGGAGTGCGCGCGCGGCGACGGACCCCGGAGGAAGGTGCCGCCGGGCCGAACAGATGCGTCGCAAGTTTGAGATACCCCACACGGCAGAGTGCGTCTACTTGTGGTGTGAACGTTAACCCCGAAACTTAGCTCTCCCGCATCCCCCCGTCTAGTTCTATGATGGATACCGTCCCTGTAACCTTCACGTTGAGCCAATGTCGTCATCATGAAGGAAGGTAGCCGGCATCTTGAAGAGCCCACAGCGCCGCGGCACCGATCAAGCCAAGGGTAAGCCCCAGCGCCGCATGCAACCCAACATTCCGCGAGGGCGCTGTCGTGGGCGGTTTGGGAGACGGGTCTTCCCTGTGGCGCGCTGTCGTGGCGAACTCCTCCAGGTACGCCTCATCCCTAATTAGGATCGCCTCCTCCAGGTACGCCTCATCCGCGGCGATCGCCTCCTCCTCGGCCGCGATCGCCGCCTCCTCGTCGAGCTCCTCAAATGAGTCCTTGCGCTCCGCGCCCGGGACGACGCGACCGCTGCGGATCCAAGCGTCGTCAACGGCTGCTGCAGCCTCTGCCGCCGCACGACGCGCGTCGGCGGTCCGGCGCTCTGCCGCGAGCACGCGCGCCTGCGCGCCAGCAATGGCGGCCTCGGCCGCCTCGGTCGCCTCCATCTCAGCCAGGCGCCCCTCTTCGGAGGCTAGCTGAGCCTCTTCTGCCTCCGCCTTGGCCGTCGCGTCTTCCATGCCAGCCGCCTCCGCCGCCTCCGCCGCCTCCGCTTTGGAGGCTGCAGTGGCCGCGAGCGCCTCGGCCGCGTCGCGCGCCGACGCGATCCACTCGCGCGCCGACGCGATGCCGCGGATGGCGGCCGCGCGCGTCTCAAGCTCCTCCAAGTACGCCTCATCGGCTGCGATGCCCAACTCCTCGGCGGCCATCGCCGCCTCCTCGGCAAGGTCCTCCTCGAGGCCCTCGAGCTGAAAGGCATCGGCATCGGCGATGCTGCTGGCGTCGAAGTCCGTCGATGCTGCTGATGCGGCTGATGATGTCGTGCCCGCCGACGTGCACATTGCCTCCTTCAGCTTCATCCGAAGAGCCCGTTGTGTGGCGAGGAGTGCCGCTTGTTTGTTCTGAGCTATGGCCGCGTCGAGAAGCGCCTCGTCGGCCTCTGAAATGTGTCCATCACTCGAGTAGGGCGTTTCGCTCTCTGACGCGTCGCTGTGCTCATGGTGGCGCCGACGACCAGCCGGCGTCTTGCCCTTCGGCATCGAAAACACAAACAAAGCGAGTGTGAACTACAGGACGTGTGAACGTTAAAAGCCTCTCCCGAAAGCTGCTGCCCAAAACAACGCGCAAGGCCTCCGGACCCCAAAAGTTGGTGAGCCCAAGAAGGCCGCCACGCCGCCACCGGGCGTCTCGCCGAACCGTGAATGGACTTGACTTGACTTGACATCTTGACTTGACTTGACGTGAATCGACACGCGCACCGCAGCCGCAGGGTCCTACGCTGGCAAGACCGCTATTGTACCACTATTGCTAATGTTGGATCCCGCAGCAGGATGTGGCTCATTTGGCCACATCCAACGCAGCCGCCCTTGGCTCTCCAGCGCCTCGAGCATCACGTTGATGTCTTTCAGCCGGTTCGGATCGACGTGGCCTGACTGTCCTCCGACCACACTCGTTCCAAGCCCAAACGCCCGACCGGATGGCGCTGCCAACTGGTGCTTGACTGCCAGCAGGGCGATCCATGTTTGCTCCACGATGGAAACCAGACGCATCTCACGCGACGCCGTCGCATTGAGCCACGCTTCGAGCACTGACACAGAGAGGTCGCACTTGCGCCACACGGACCACGAGTCCTGCAGGTGCCAGGCGTTGAGCACTCTCGGCGCCTGCTCTGGCGCGATGCCGACTACGCGCAGTACAAGGGGCACATCCTCCGGCCGGCGAGCCACCATGTTGTTTGCGCGCCGCTTGCTGGCGAACCACGTCTGATGGAACGAGTTTGGAAGGTCGAGATAGATGCCGGGCAATCCGACTGGCAGTTGGTCGCGCCGCACATTCAGCCAGTCGATCAGCGGACGCAGCGATCGCCGGAAGTAAGGCAGCGGCTGCCTTCCCGACAGCGCCATGTATCCGGGACGTGCAACATCCGCGTAGACGACAAACCCACCCTCGGGCAGCGCCTTCAGCGCCTCGAGGATGATGAACGGCTTCCAAAGCATATTCCCTCCTCGAAATGAGGCCTCCTCCTGGCCCAGCCGCTCCACCATCTCCCGCCGCAGCCGAGCGAACGCAGGTACCGCATAGAGCTCTCGTGGCGTCCACGCCTTCGCCTGGTCCGCGCGGCCGACCGACACCGCGCTCGACGCCCACCCTGCCTGCCGCTCTTCGTATCGGTCGCCGCGGCACATGGCGTCGACGCAGTTGACGGCGAAGTTCACAAAATGTACCGGCGGTAACCTCGTCGACTCGTCGCACGCGGCTGCGCATTCGCCTCGCATACCTGGCGCAAGCCCACCACAGCCGAGGCTGCGGAATCCGAGCTCCTGTGCTGCTTGCGCAACCATCGCCTCGGGGTTGTGCTTGTTCCACTGCCAGGTCGCCTCGCTGATCGCCGCAAAGCGCGTGTCCCAGTGGTACAGCACTTGGCTCCATATGTGTGGTCGCGCCCAAACGAAATTGTCACCACCGCCTACATCGCCTCGCTCCCTAACCCCGCCTGGGGTCGCTTCCGCCGTGTACAGGGCGCCGTCGACCGTAGCGTTGAAGCAGCAGCTCACAACGCAGCGCGGCAGCGAGCCACCCTGCCGCAGCCGGTACATATCTGGCCTCACACGGACGTACACGTCGAATGGCGCGAAGCCGTGACGGGCCACATGCTCGTCTGCCATGCGTGCTGCAACCCTCATCGAGTAGATGGCAGCCTTGATGCCCGCCACGGTCATACCAGAGAGGGCCCACTTCTCGTGCATCGCCGATGATGCGATGGTCTGGTGCTCAATCCTGAGTCCCGCCGGCTGCAGTAGCTGCACGAGGCGCGTCACATCCACCGAAGCAGCGGCTCGTCGAGCCGCCTTGTAGTAAGTCGTAGTGACGGGCTCCGTTCTATTCCACGTGTGCACAAAAAGAGCATAGTGCGAGCTGGAACGATCGCACTGTGACAGGAAGCGTCGCAATGGTGCCGTCGTCCCCGCGCTCTCGAGCGTGTCACGGAAGTGGCCCGACAGCAGCACGGCAATAGATGGCAGCGCGCGTAGAGGCGCCGCATTGCCATCGTCATGAGGCGACATGAAACCGTTTTGGTATGAACAAACAGCGAAGCCTGTTAGTTTCCCGTTTTAGTCTACCACTTGTCCCCCACACTTGTCCTCGACCAGGCGTTCGATTTCGAGGACGGCGAAGATGGCATTGTCTGCATGTTCAGCCACATCACATTCGGCACGGAGTGTGAACCCTGGGTGTAAATCAAAGTCCAGACTTGGAAACCCCCTTGTGTTGACGAAACTGAAACGGTGGGCAGTGGACGCGAGGAGCTCCTTCGTCTCCTTCTCCGCGAGCGTCGACACAAACCTCATGGCGAGCTCGATCGACTGGCGGCGCTCGCTGAGAGACCGGCCGACGCCACCCATTCGCCAATCCGTTCGCCAGTCCGAGATTGAGAGTCGATGGGAGCGTCAAGCGCTTGGTGCGAAGCGGAAGCCTCGCAGATCCCATTCGGCAGCGGCTCTCGCCGTCCGAGCACCTCAGCCACAGCTCCTCATCGACGGTGATGGCCCTATTGGAGGCCTCACGGTCGAGGAGCTGGCCGAGTTGCGCGCGATCATTGCGAATAGCCCTCTTGGTAGCCTCACAGCCGAGGAACTGGCCGAGCTGCGCGCGATGAAGGCGAATCCGAGCCTCACTGCCGAGGAATGGGGCGAGCTGCGTGCGATGCAAGCGGCTGCCGCGGCTGATGCAGCAGCGCCATTCCCGGAGCCAAGCCCAGCACTCCTCGAGGCGCCGCCATCAAGAGGCACGCAAGGACCTGCACGGGCCCATCCAGAGGCCCTACCAGAACGGAGTCCGGTCATGCTCGATGCGCCACCAAGACCGACGCCCATCCCCGTGCACTCGGGGGCGGGGCACTCGGAGGCGGGGCACTCAGAGGTCGCGACAGCGGCGGTCGTGGCTGCGACCGTGGTGCAGTGCGATGCGGCAGAACCCACGAGACCCGACGTGGACGACGAGCAGAATCATGGCTCCGTCTCAACTGTGAATGATGGCTCAGCTGTGAATGGTGGCTCCGCCTCAACCGCGTGGGCGCTAGATGGCGCCGTGTCGGGCTCCTCGTCGTCCGTGGTGGGAGGCGCCGTGCTGGGCTCCATGTCGTCCGCTGTGGAAGGGACGAGCGTCCGTTTGGCAGCGGGAGTGGCTGAACCTCTGATGAGGGTGGGCGTCGCCGCCTACGAGCGCCGCCCAACATCCTCTCCTGCTAATGATGCCTCTCCTGCTAATGAGCGCCGCCCAGCGTCCTCTCATGCTCATGAGGTATCCTCTCCTGCTAATGAGGTAGCCTCTCCTGCTAATGAGCACCGCCCGGTATCCTCTCCTGCTAATGAGCACCGCCCAGCATCCTCTCCGAGCAAGTTGGCGCTCCATCGGAGCCGTCGGTATACGTGGGACGAGGATGGCGAGGGGCCTGAGCCGTCCACGCGCCGTGCTGAGCAGGAAGCGCGCCGTGCTGAGCAGGCTAGCGAGCTCGACGAGCGCTCCTTTGGCTCCTACCCAAATACGTGGGAGAGGGACAGTGCTGCTGAGGAGCATGCGGCGGGGCCGCCGCCGGAGAGGTCCATGGAGCTGCGTGAGATGTTGTTCTTCTGTGGACCGCAATCTCGACCACAATCTCGCGGGCTTCACGACACCTCGGAGAGTGACTTGGAGTGGCCACTGGCCTCGCCATCGCACCCCTCGCCGTCGCCGTATACGGCGCCCAACACGGCGCCATGGCACCCCGCACAGTCGCCCTCGCACCCAGCGGTGCCATCGCCATCATATCCCTTGCCATGTCCATCATACCCATCGGCGCCATCGCCCTCGGCACCCTCGCCCTCGCTCTTCACACCCTCGCCCTCGCTCTTCACACCGTCAACCCGCTTCTGCTTCGCATGCGGCACGAAGTTGGTACGCACGAGCGCCGCGGGTGGTATCCTAAAAACAGTCGCGCCCCTCTTCTGCTCAAGTTGCGGCCAGCCGCAGGCGCAGCCGCAGGTGCAGCCGCAGGTGCAACCACAGCCATCGGGATCGGGGCACTCATCTCATACGCAATCATTCGCAATCAAGGGATCGGGGCACTCATCTCACACGCAATCATTCGCAATCACGCCGTCGTACGTGGAGGAGGCGGCGGAGAGGCACCCGTCAGCCTCGGGTGACGTGGCGCCCAACACGGCGCTGAACCCGCGCCGTTTTGGGCGCCTCCCCGCCGACGAGCTGAGCGCGTTGTTGCGGGCGCACGCTCTCCTCTCCGACGCCGCGTACGGCGAATTGATCGCGACACTCCGAGCCGCAGCCGATGATGACGACGACGACGACGACGACGACGATAGGGAGGTGGAGCTCGTGGAGGAGCTCCGAACCTGATGATTGCCTCTGATTGCCTCTGATTGCCACTGATGACGATAGGGAGGTGGAGCTCGTGGAGGAGCTCCGAACCTGATGATTGCCTCTGATTGCCTCTGATTGCCACTGATGACGATAAGGAGGTGGAGCTCGTGGAGGAGCTCCGAACCTGATGATTGCCTCTGATTGCCTCTGATTGCCACTGATGACGATAAGGAGGTGGAGCTCGTGGAGGAGCTCCGAACCTGATGATTGCCTCTGATTGCCTCTGATTGCCACTGATGACGATAGGGAGGTGGAGCTCGTGGAGGAGCTCCGAACCTGATGATTGCCTCTGATTGCATGCAGGAGCTCGAGGAGGAGCTCCGAACCTGATGATTGCCTCTGATTGCCTCTGATTGCCACTGATGGTCTCCCTGATTGCATGCAGGAGCGCGAGGCGGGGCGAGAAGGCGGCGGCGAGGACGTCCGATGGGCTCGAGATCTCCTCGCAGCTCGGGCCGAATCTCGGGGCCAATCTCGGGATCTCCTCGCAGCTCGGGCCGAATCTCGGGGCCAATCTCGGGATCTCCTCGCAGCTCGGGCCGAATCTCGGGGCCAATCTCGGGATGCCCTCACCGCTCGAGATTCGTCACGAGATTCGTCACCGCCGCGCAGCCGCAGCTCGGCGAGGGGCACGCCATCGCGCACCGCCGAACGGAACGGCGAGCCTGGCGGCGCTCGGGACGGCGCTCGGGACGGCGCTTGGGATGGCGCTCGGGACGGCGCTCGGGACGCTCACCTCAGGGCGGCCGCGGCCACCGAGGCCTCTCTCATTGCCGAGGTGAGCTTCCTTGATGGCTACTTGATTGCTTTGATGGCTACGTGATGGTTCATGACAGTCCGTGATTGCGCCTGATTGCGCCTGATTGCGCCTGATTGCGCCTGATTGCGCCTGATTGCAGGTGAGTTTGCTCGAGGCTCAGAACGCATCGCTCACGGCCCAGATGGCACGGCTTCAAGCCGCGCTGCGGGTGCAGGTGAGCAGCGCGTGGCGCGCGATCACAGCGTTCGCGGAGGCCGGCTCGGAACTTGCGGAGGTGGCGACGGCGACGGCGACGGCGTTACCCTTGGCGCTGACGGACGGAGCGCTGACGAGATTGCCGAGATTGACGGACGGAGCGCTGACGAGATTGCCGAGATTGACGGACGGAGCGCTGACGAGTGACGCGCTGACGAGTGACGCGCTGACGGCGACGCCAACGATCAGGGCCCTGCCAGCCGCATGCAATGTCAGCAGTACAGCGAGCACAGCCGCTCGCCTTCGGAACGTTGGAGATTCGTCAACTGCCGCATGCAATGTCGGCAGTACAGCGAGCACGGCCGCTGCGCCAGGCGAGGGCGCGGTAGCAAGCGTCGTGTTGGGCGCCTCCAGGCCAGGCGAGGGCGCGGTCGCAAGCGTCGCTGCGGCGCATGACGTGGAGGCGCCCAACACGACGCCCAGCATGGCGCCCAACACGGCGTCCAACATGGCGCTCAGTACGACGCCCAACACGACGCCTGTCGTCGAGGCGCCAGAGGCGTCGGAGACCGAGCTCAAGCCGGAGGCATCGATCGCTTTGAAGCAGACGGATGCAGCCGCGGAGGCGGCACCGAGAGCAGCGGACACGCGGCATGCAAGCGCTCAGCACGGCGCCCCAGCGGAGGCGGCACCGAGAGCAGCGGACACGCGGCATGCAAGCGCTCAGCACGGCGCCCCAGCGGAGGCGGCACCGAGAGCAGCGGACACGTGGCATGCAAGTGCTCAGCACGGCGCCCCAGCGGAGGCGGCACCGAGAGCAGCGGACACGTGGCATGCAAGTGCTCAGCACGGCGCCCCAGCGGAGGCGGCACCGAGAGCAGCGGACACGTGGCACGGGTCCGCATCAGTGCACCCGACTCCCTCCTCCGAGGTCATCAGCGCCAATCAGCGCCAATCACGAGCTCTGATTGCGCCTCCCTCCTCCGAGGTCGAGCGTCGTGCCCAGTACGGCGCCCATGCCCCGCACCTTACGAGCGTGATGCCCAGTACGGCGCCCAACACGACGCCAAATCTGGCGCCCAACACGGCGCCAAGCGCCGCGTCCGACTCGGCGCTCAGGACGCGGAAGTGCGTCGCACACCAGTTGCATGCACCCGCCTCGCCAGTCTCGTCAATCTCGCCAATCTCGCCGACGGCGGCCGCGGCGGCCGCGGCGGCGGCAAAGGCGACTGTGGCGGCCAAGGCAGCCAAGGCAGCAAAGGCTGCGGTGGATGCTGGCGCCAAGCAACTCCACTTGAGCCTCAGCCTCAGCGCTCAGGGGAGGGTCTCGCGCTGCACAATGCAAGGCCAAGGCACTTAGATCATACCGTGAGAACCGTAACCCTATGGGTATGGCTATGCGCGGTATCGGCGCGTCTATCCTTTCGTACGGATATGTAATATAGTCTTAAAATATTAACGTCAGAGAGCACATTGTCGCGGAGCAGCGACTGCAGACCACCTCGACTCGCAAACCCACACACATGGAACGACATGGAAACGACCACGCCCTGTGCGGTACCCGCCATGATGTGCGGGAAATGTGTGTGAATGTGCATGTGTGTCAGTGCGTGCTGCTCACGTGGGTGCTGTTCACATGATCGTGAGGGGGTAATCGACTTGTTAGAAAGAAACCGTGAGCCATGAGTCATGTGAGATTCCGCGCGCCTTGCAAGCCTCCTTCAGCGCAGTCGAATTGCCGTCGTTGCCATTAAAGTCGAATGTCTTGAGTGCCGGCGCCGCGCCCTCGCGGATCGCCGCCGCCAGCGCCGCAATCCCGCGCGTGCCGATGCTGTTTAAGCTCAAGTCGAGCGTCTCGACGCGCCGCAGGAGCGGCAGCACCTTGGCGAACGCCTCCGCGTCCGCGTCCCCCCACTCGAGGTTGCTAAACTCGAGCACCCGCGCCTCGCCGAGCGCGGCGCAGAACGCGTCGGCGTACAACCGCGCCACCACCTCGCAGTCGGAGCCGTTGGTGAAGACCTTGCGCGACAGCTCGGCCGCAAACTCGCGAGGGTGCATCGGAGGCGCGCGGTACCCGCTGTCGCCCAACAAGCCGCGCGGCATCGCGGGGTCGGCGATGCGCCGAAAGGAGGTGTTAGTCCCCCTCTTGATAAAGCCGCTCACGGCGCGCTCAAACGAGGGCCACCCCTTGCCTCGAAGCCAGCCCTCGGGGAAGAAAAGCGCGGCCTCGGCCGAGCGCGGCCAGCCCGGGGGCAGCTCGCTCAGGATGACCGTCGTCGTCAGCCGATGGGCGTACCACGTGTTCACGGTCTTCAGCGCGGTTTTAAAGGCGGCTTGCTCGGGCTCCGTCCGCTGCCCGTCGGCGTCCTTTTGGTGTATGCTGCCCCAGCTGCGCGCATCGTGGGACGACACACACACGCGCACCCGGATCAGTGCGCGTTAGCGCGCCGAGGTTGCACAACGCGGGGCCAATCAGGCGCGCCGGCGCGGCAGAGGCGCAAGAGGGGGCTGCGGCGGCGTCGAGTGGCTACTTTCGGGGGGGGAGGGGGGTTAGGGGGGGAAGGGGTCGTGCGAGGAATTGGGCGGCGGCGAGAGAGAGAGAGAGAGAGCGAGCGCGAGCACTCACTCGTAGAAGACGCCAAACTCGCCCGAGGGGAGCTGTACCGCCGTTTCGCCGCACTGCTGGCCGCGGAACGGGATGACGAAGCAGCAGTAGCCAGCACAGAGGCCGAGGCAGAGAGCGTTCCAGAACAACGAGTAGCCGACTTCGCAACAGTCTCCCGGGCAGCTCTGCCGCTCACGCTCGATCTGCTCGGCGAAGCGCCTCAGCTGCTCGCCATCCGGGTCCGGGTGCTTGGGCGTGAGCCACCCGTAAGAGATGGCGATGATGCGGAGCGGCTTGTCGGCGCTCCAGTCGTCCGTCAACCAGCCGCAGCCGCAGGTCTCGCACCACTCGCCCACGTGCCCGCGCGGGAGCGCGCGCACCTCCGCCTCCGACAGGAACGCCTCCTCCGGGAGCTCTTGCCGGCGCGGCAGCAACGCACCGCGGCGGGCCTGCTCGAGCAGCCACGAGAGGCGGAGGAGCCGCACGGGCGCGGGGCTGCCGTCGCTCCCCTGGCGCAGCAGCGAGTACATCTTCTCCGGCTTGAAGAAGATCTCGCCGTCGCCGGGCGGCTTCCCCTCGCTGTCTTTCAGATATTGCGCCCAGACCCTCTCGCCAAACGCCACGGCCTCCTTTTGCGACTGGACGAGCGGCTTGGGTCCACCAGAGGCGGGGCCGCTGCGGGCCTTGCCGGCGGCCACCGGCCCCGGCTTGGCCTCGCGCTCCATGGCCTGGGGAAAGGGTGCCATCTCCATCGTCGCAGACCTCAAGTTCGTGTTTTCGTCCAGGTTGACTTCCCAAAGTGCGAGGCATCGCTCAGAAAAAAACGGGTTCACACGAGTCAAGGGATACAAACGAAACCTATCGGCGCCGTTGCGGTCGTTCATGTGAACATGTGTTCGAGGGTTGGGTCTCAACAGCTGGCTGGCCGTGAACGGCTAACCGCCCGGCTTACCCGGCCCGGCAGAAGCCGAGGAACACAACACAACACAACGGTTGTCGCGTTATCTGTCGTGTTACGTGTAACGTTCACAACACACAGAGGGAGCACGGGTGAGACCCTCTACACGCAAGCCCAATGCCTAATCCTTGGCCGCCCCCAGGCGGATCGATGGGGACGCTCAAGCTTTCAAGCGTTTTGTGGAAATTTGAGGACCCACCAAACCGTCATCGACAAACGGTGTCGATGACAGCTTGACAGGTGCAGACCGAAACTGTCATCGACGAAACTCGTCGATGACAGTGTCATCGACGAAACTCGTCGATGACAGTGTGGCTCAAATACCGTCCTCGACGAATTCGTCGATGACGGTTTTCAACTGACACTGTCATCGACATTAACGTCGATGACTGTGTGGCTCAAATACCGTCATCGACGACAAAGTCGATGACGCTTGACGGTGTCAGTTGGAGACCGTCATCGACGAAAAAGTCGATGACGGTCTTCTCTGAAGACCGTCATCGACAAAACGTCGATGACGGTATTTGAGCCACACCGTCATCGAGCTTTTAGTCGATGACGATTTCCAGTGAAGACCGTCATCGAGAAATCGTGTCGATGACGGTCTTGAGTGAAGTCCGTCATCGACAAAACGCATCGATGACGGTGTTCTTCACACACCGTCATCGACGATGCAGAAAAGACCCTTCGCCACCACCGTCCCCATCGATCCTCAAATGAACATGTACATGTACAGGTAAAAATACACCGGGGGGAGCCGGGACACACACGGTAAGGTGTGTCGCGTTCACGTTCACACCTGACGGCAAAAGGCCCAATGGCTCGGAGCCCGGCAACCGCAACCGCGTGGAGCCCGTACACGGCCTGGTCGGGCGAGCAGCCCGCGGAGGCGTGCGAGCTGGCGCTGTACGCGCTGCTCTGGCTCGACTCGGTCGCGTTCGCCGTTCCTCCGCACCTACGTGCGGCACGGTGCGTCGAGCTGCTCGATCCGGTGGCGTGGCAGCGCATTGAGGCGCGCCGCTCCGAGGCCATCCCGATGGCTGCGCTTGTGGCCGCGGCCAAGCACGGCAATGATGATAATGTGTTCGGCAGCGGCAGCGGAAGCGGAAGCGGAAGCGTGCACGGCAGCGGTGCCATGGCCGTGCTCGGGCCGACCGTCTACGCCTGGGCCCAGTACGAGCGCCTGCTGCACGGCATATCGCCCTCCTGGAGCGCATCGTGGCGCAACGCCGAGCTCACCCCGCGCCAGCTCTTCTTGTACCTGCAGGCGTGCATCAGCCCAGGCAAGAGAGGCGAACGCTTGCGAGCGGGCCGCGGCGCGACTGGAGGAGGCGCTCGGGACGGCGCCGCCGGCGGGCGGGCTGGGTGCGCTGGCGGGGTGGCTGGGTGGGTCGCTGCAGCGAGTGGCAGAGGCCGCGGCGCTGCCGGCCGCGGCGTCGGCGGCGCCGGCAGAACCGACTCCGCGTTGAGCACTCCGTGTCGTTGGGAGGTACCGGCGGTGGCACTTCAGTGGAAGCAGATGATCTTCGACCTGCCGACCCTTCGGCATAACCTCATCGCGCTGCTCGGCATGCCGTTACACGAGGCGCAGCACCACGCCTTCGAGCGGCGCACGCGCGAGATCGTCGAGATTGTCGAGATCGTCGAGATCGCGGAGTCGCCGTTACACGAGGCGCAGCGGCATGCCGTCGCGCGGCACCAGCACCAGCACCAGCACCAGCACCAGCACCAGCACCGGCACCGGCACCGGCACCGGCAGATGGAGCAGCTCGAGCGGTGCGCCGAAAAGACGCTCGCGACGGTGCGCGATGCAGCCACGTCAGCACTCGCCGCAGCGCCCCTAAATAGGCAGGTGGCGCTCGTCACAGCGCTCGCGGTGTGGCGGGCGCGCGCGGCGTGGGCATGGCAGTTCACTTCATGTCGGATGCTCGCGCAGCTGCTGTCTCGCCGTGTCCACGCCCGTGAGCTCCGGGGGGCGCTCGGCTGCTGGAGGCGTGTCACCAAGGCTCAGCATGCAATCGGCATGCACGCAGGGGAGTCGCGCGCCGCTATCGGCGTCACCAAGGCTCAGCATGCAATCGGCATGCACGTAGGGGAGTTGCGCGCCGCTATTGGGCGCGGAGTGCGAGGCAGACGGGCGGGCGATGAGGCGTTGATGCTGCCGCCGGGGCAGACGCCGCCACCGCCGGGACAGACGCCGCCACCACTTGAAGCAACGGCCTCACCGCTGGTATGGGGTGCAGTGGGTTCAGAGGCGGCGGGGGGCGAGGCATTGGGGGTTGAGGAGGAGGCATCTCGATCAGAATCTCGGAGAGAATCTCAGATGCAGGCGGCGGGGGGCGAGGCGTTATGGGGTGAGAAGGTGGCAGCGATACCAGCGCTCGAGCCGCCGCCGTCGCCACCACCTTTGCTGTCGCCGACTGAGGCAGAGGCAAAGGAGGAGGCGGCGGAGATGGAGGCGGCGGCGGCGGCGGTTGAGGTGGCGGCGTCGGCGTTGGAGACGGCGGCGGCGGTAGAGGCGGAGGCGGCCGTGTTGGAGGCGGCGGCGGCGGTGGAGGAGGAGGCGGCGGTGGAGGCGGAGGCCGCCGCGGCGGCTGTGGCGGAGCAAGCGAGGCTCGTTGCCAAGGAAGTTGAGCGCGAGGCCCATATTCGGAAAGCCGAGCGCGAGGCTCGCAAGCGGCGGCGGCAACTAGAGCTAGCTACCGCCGCTCAGCTGATGTTGGGAGGGGAGGGGCAGAGAGGGCTGGCGGAGGAAGCGACCAAGAAGGCGGCAGCTGAGGCGGCGGCGGCCGAGGCGGTGGCAGCCGTGGCGGCGGCGACCGAGTCGGCAACTGCGGAGCCTGTTGCAGCTTCTCCTAGCTCCGCAGGCCTGTTGCAGCCTGTTGCAGCTCCTCCTAGCTCTTCGGCGACTACAGACGACGTCCGGGAAACGACCTTTGCTCCACCACCACCACCTCCATCTCCTCCTCCACCTCCTCCTCCCCCCCCTCCTCCCCCTCCTCCTCCTCGCCGTTGGAGCCCCCCCTCGAAGATGACGTCAACAGGATCAGTGCCGCGCCGCAGCACGCCGCCGATGGCGCCCTTGTTCGGCACGCCACCCATCTCCTCCCCAGACGACCTTTCCTCGTACATCGCCTACCGTACCTCCGAGGCAGTCGCACGTGTGTGGATTGCCTAATATGGATTGCCTAATATGGATTGCCTAGTACCGCCGAGCGCCTCCGATGATGGCCGCTTGATGGCCACACTGATGACTACTGATGGCTGCGTATGATGGCCGCTGATGAGTCTGGATGCCCGCTGATGACCTCCTTCATCAGGCGCGTTGCTCGAGCTCGAGCTACCCGGCTTGACACATGCCACGGAGCTGCTCCGCTCCATCTCCGCTCCACTCCGTTCGATCTCCGCGGAGCACCACCCTTATTTGGAAGGCGGCTTGTCCGAGCAAACCGCCGAGAACGGTCGCAGCACCATCGGCAGCCCCACCCCAAGCAGCCAAGGCTACTCTCCCTACGCGCCCAGAAGCCGCGGCCAGAGCCCCGCCCCCAGCCTGATGAGGGAGGCAATCAGCCTGCAATCAGAGACCATCAAGAGCCAGAGCCCCGCCCCAAGCCGCGGGCCGAGCCGGGCCCACAGCTGGGGCAAAGGTTCGGAGCTTTATTCGGAGCTTTATTCGGAGCTCGGTGACGAACCTTCCAAATGCAGCCAAGCTCCCGTTTTGGAAGGCTCATCACCTCCCGTTTTGGAAGGCTCATCACCGAGCTCCAGATGCAGCTGTGGGCCCAGCCCCATGCATAACCGCCGGGTGCCGAGCTGGGATAGGGCCAGTCCGAGGACCACTCCTGTAGGCACTCCGCCTCTCGACGGTTACACTCCGATGCTCCCTCCAATGAAGACTCCAATCAGTAGACCCCAGAGCCGCGGGAGCAGCTGGGGGAGGGGCAGCCCGCCCCTCTTGGACAAAATCTCGGCGCCCAGCTCGGCGCCCTCTGGGAGCAGCCCGCCCCTCTTGGACAAAATCTCGGCGCCCAGCTCGGCGCCTAGCTCGGCGCCCCCCTCTGGGGGCAGCCCGCCCCTCTCGGACATAATGCCGGCGCCCAGCTCGGCGCGCGAGTTGAGGAATTCGTCAAGGGATTCGTCAAGGGAGTCGCTGGCTCGTACGCCGCAGTACTCGAGCGCACAAGTGGAAGCTGTCGATTGGGATGCTGTCGGCTTGCAGGTGCTCGAGCGATGGTTTGCACCTGATCGCACCTGATCGCACCTGATTGCGCCTGATTGCACATGATTTCACCTGATTACAAGTGCTCTAGCGATTGATTGCATTTGATGGCCATCGATAGCACTGATTGAGGTTGATTGGCACTGATGACCACTGACGGGCTCATGAGACACCCCACGTGGCAGGTGCGTGAGACGGTTCATCGGGTGTATTCTGCGATCCAGACGACGGCCGCGTGGCTCGAGGAGGAGGAGGTGGAGGAGGGGGAGGAGGGGGAGGAGGGGGAGGAGGAGCACGAGGCAGCGGTGGCGGACGAGGCGGCGGACGAGGCGGCGGACGAGGCGGCGGACGAGGTGGCGGGTGCGACCTTGGGAGACGGTGAGGAGGAAGTCATGGAGGAGGCCCTCTGCCATCTCGCCAAGGCCGCGGGCGCAGCATGGGAGCTTTGAGAGCCGTAGAGAGCGCAGGATGAGAGTAGAGCATGCAGGAGAGATAGAGCGACTGGTCTGTGACAGCCTTGCAGCCGTATTCATAGATACCACGTCAAGTGTGAACCATTTTGTTCCACTGGTGCTTTTCAACGACACCCACTGTGCTCGAGCACCGTCCATCCTCGATGGCGGCGGCCTCCAGCTCTCAAGCAGCCCCGGGCTTGCCATACCTGTCCCGACCGAAGGTGATCATCGCGCAAGAGGCGCCCTCGCCGAATGTGATCATCCCGGCCATCCCCGAAGGCCCGAGCAAAAACGTGCTGCAGGCGACTCAGGACGTGTGCGACCACCTCGCGCGGATGGCCGGGCGTGTGTCAGACCTGTTTGACATGTTCGACGTGGACAAGAATGGGCTCATCGACAAAAAAGAGTTCCGCGCAGCGTGCCTCCATGTCGGTATCACCTACCCGCCCGACGTGATCGACCAGGTCTTTGCGCTGCTCGACGAGGACGGCAGCGGCTCGCTGGAGCACATGGAGGTGATCCGCACGGCACGGAGAGCAGCGTTTGAGCGCGGCTTCGTGCCACGCGTCCCGCCAAAGCCGCCCGCGCACCAGCGTCGCCTCAACGCCTACTGGGCGCGGCGCAACCGCATGCATATGGAAGCGCACGAGGAGTCGGTCAGGAAGATTGAGGCGCAGGTGAGCCTTCCGTGCATGCATGCGTGCACGCATGCATGCTCAAGCCGCCTGCATCCCCGCGGCCGCTCCTCCTCCTCCTTGAGTGCACCACACTCGCACCCATGCGCCCGTCCATGTACCCTCATTAGGATGAGGCGATGCGTCAGCAATGGGTTGACCACAAGCGGCATGAGGATAGGGCGAAGCTGGCGACCAAGCACGAACGGCAGCGGCAGATGGGCCTAGGTCGGCAGGAGCGTTACTGGCTGCGGAAGCAGCAGGAGGAGCGCGCGCAGCACAAGGTGTGGCAGGCCCTGGCGCAGACGCCCGGAGCGCTCTTGAGTGCGTGGGATTGAGATTGAGATTGAGATTGAGGTTGAGATTGAGGCGCTCTGAGTGCGTGGGATTGCGCTGGATGGGCTCGGAGGACGTCTTGATTGGCCGCTTGATGACAGCCCTGATGACTAACCCTAACCCTGAGGACGTCTTGATTGGCCGCTTGATGACAGGTACAAGAGGCTCTGGCTGAGACGGTGAATGCCCCTGTGCTCTTCCTGCCCACGTTGCCGGAGGCGAAGGCCATTGCGAAGGCGACGTGGGCCAAAGATCCCACAGCGCCCAAGCGTGCGGTCGAGCTCGATGAGACGATTCGAGAGGTTTCGGCGCTCCAGGACGTTTGGATTGGCTCGCTCGTCAAAAAGTGGCAGGTGCGTGCGCGCTCAGAGTGCTGCGAAGTCCGTTCACCGCTCACTGCTCACTGCACATCGCTGACCGAGTGCCTCTCAAACGGCCGGATCCACGTTTGCTGTGAACAGGCGCCCGACCCGACTGTGAAGGCGGCGTCACAGCTTCGAGGGGGCTTTTCGCGCAACAAAGGCCGCGCGCCTCAGGCGTCGCAATTCCGCAACATCGTCACGCCCTCGAGCCGCAATCTCAATTCGCGAGGAGGACCGGCGTCCCCTCATTCACCCCAATCACAATTCATCAACATCGTCGCCGCTCCAGCCTCCGCTCCCCAGGTGCGCTCTACTGTGAATACCACCCGATGTCCGGCCACTGTGAATACCAGCCTCCGCTCCCCAGGTGCGCTCTCGATTGCATGCGCGTGATGGCCTTCTTCATCAGGTGAGCTCACACCGTGATGGCCGCCCCACTCCCCAGGTGCTCTCGCTCTTTGTTCCAAAGGTCCAAGGATCGTCCTCCAAACCCAAGCTGCCCTGACGAAGGGGGAGCAAGGCACGCGCCAAGAGCCGGAACCGCTAGTCATCCTGAAGCCCAATGGCGCAAGGCGCCTCTACTCCCGCTGAAACGAGAGAGCGCGGCATTAATTAAAGCACACCTCCGCAGACGTCACTCATCAGACAACATACTCCTATCATATTGTGTACATTAAGTATACGAGTACACGTTAAGCAAACGCGTCGGTACCGATGCACGCTTGTTCGTGTGTAGCCGTAGTAGCCGAGCTTTACGTCGTTCAGAATTCCTAGTTTCCCACAGGAGCTCTCGAGAGTCCCCGGGGGGGTAAGTCTAAGGGTTTGAGCGATGATCTGATAATTAAAATGGTTCACCCGTTCGTCCTATTTGATCCCTTTTACTTTGCTCGCTGCTTTTTGAGCCTCGTCATTAAAATAAGGTCTTCAACGTGATATCGCTGTTCTCACCAGTCTCATCGCGTGGCGATCATTAGGCGATCATCGGTAGTGCAGGTAGCTACCGAGTGGAACCTTGTCGCGGTAGGCATTCCACAGCTGGCGTACGGGCGTCTCGTACATGCCGAGGCTCTCCTCGTGCGCGAGGCTGCCCGCGCTGGGCGCCGTCTCGGTCACTTCGTGCAGCCCTAGCGCCTGCACGAGCCGCGATGAGGCGCTCGAGACGGCGCTATTCTGATTGCCTCTGATCGCCTCTGATGAGGCGTTTGAGACGACGCCCAAGACGGCGCCCGAGGATGCGCTGGGGCGTCCACTGTCCCCGTCCGTCGCCCGCACACTATCAAACTGGGCCCTCGCGCCGTACTGGGCACTACCCGAGGCCAGCCCCTGTGCGAGCCCCTGTGCGAGGGACGCGAGGCCGCGGGGGGTGCCACCCGACAAGCCAGAGCCACGCCAGCTTGCCGTGCGAGGTGAAGGCGTGGCCGCGAGCGAGGCGGTGACGCACTCCTCGAAGGTCTGGTTGATGATCTCGACGAGAGGAGATCCGTCGCCGCCCCCGTCGCCATACTCGTAACCACCCTCTCCATAGCGAGCGCCTCCATGGCCATAGCCATCGCCTCCGTTGACGTAACCGTCGATGCCGCCGCTGCCGTCCTCGCCGTTGCGCCTCAGCACTCGGTGCACCTGCGAGCGAGGGCCATCATGAGACCATCAGGGGGCTGTCACCAGGCGCAGTCCAGGCGCAATCAAGGCGTACCTTCTCAAGGGCCCTCTGCTGTCCATCGAGCATCTGGCTCAGCCGTTGTAACACTTTCTCCTGATGAGGAAGGCAATCATGAGGGAGGCAATCATGAGGGAGGCAATCATCAGGCTCAGCCGTTGTAACACTTTCTCCTGCCAGGGGCAATGAGCGAAGCCATCAGGGACGCCAAGAGTGAGGCACTCAGAGAGGCGCTCAAAGGGGCTCTCAGAAACAACATCCAGAGCCAATTAAGGGCGGGGCCATTAGGGGCCATCGGGGAATATTAGGGATTATTAGGGGCCATTAGGGATTATTTGGGGCCATTAGGGATTATTAGGGGCCATTAGGGATCATTAGGGAATGTAAGGGGCCACGCACCTGGTGGCGCCATCGGCGGTACTCATCCACCAACGGTGCACGTAAGAGAGCACCTCCTCCACTCGTCAAGCCGATCGTGCAGCTGGTTGTACCGGTAAGGGTGCGAGCCGCAGCGTCCGCCTCGGCACACGCCTCCGCACGTGCTTCGATCTGTCGTCGCCGCCGAGCTTTGGCATAGTGCCGCCAGGTGCCATAGGCACCCCCTAGACGCGCCACGTGTACGATCGCATCGGCTTTGGTTTGGAGGTAGAGCAGCTCCGACTCGACGGTGGCCTGATGAGGGAGGCAATCAATCGGTCATCAGAGGCAATCACGGAGGCAATCACGGAGGTAAAGCAGCTCCGAGTCGACCGTGGCTTGCGCCGCATCGATGGTGCCCTCAGCGCCAATCAAGGGCCACAAAGGTCCATCAGGGACCATCACCTGAGCCGCATTCATAGCGCCGAGTGCTGTCGCCATCTGAAGCCGCTCGCGCGTGCGCTCGAAACGGCGCGCCGCTTGCTGCAGTCTCGCATGCTTCACAATGCTCTGTTCACAGCCGTTGGCCCACTGACGAACCGCGCGGGCCTTGCGGGTCAGGTCGCCCGTTGAGCGCGCCAGCCGCAGCAGACGCGCTTCCTTTGGAGCGATTCGCGTCGTGAGTGTGTGGAAGGCGCGGCAGAGACGCCAACCCTGCGCCAGGTAGGCGGGGCCATTAGCGGGGCGATGAGAGGGGCCATTAGCAGGGCGATGAGAGCGGCGAACTCAGAGGCGCAGTTCGGGGGTTATTCTTGCGAGCACCTGCCAACGCTCGCGTATCTCGATCGATCTCCAGCGAGCCCCCGAGGCAGATGGCGCCACCAGCCGATCTCGACACCAAGAGATCCATCCGCGTCGTAACCCCGCACGCACGCGTACCGCCGCGCGCGATTCGTAACGGACAACCTCGGCGCTGCCCAGCTGCCGCCAGGTACGCCAGCCTCGCTGCAGTGCCTCGAGAGAGCGGAGATGGGCGAGGGCATCGGCGAGGCCCTCGAGGGCCTGCACGCGCCCACGCTGCCGAACACACGCGTGGAGGGCCTGCACCAGCCGCCAGCCAGCGAAAAAGCGACGCACCCGGGCCATTGCCACGATCGCGACGCCTCGATGACGTATCCACGCGTGCCACTCACGCCAAGCAACGAAGCCAACCATGTGCGCGAGTGCCCCGGCGGTGCGAGTGAGCGACGCCTGCCGCCTGCTCCAGCTAGCGTGCCAGCGCCGCCAGCCGCCGCGTAGGAGACAAGTGACGCCCAGGTGACGAGCTTCGTGTATCTGGAGCACGAGCTGCATCCACTGAGCGACCCAACGGCGCATCGCCCGGCGCACGCCATGGGCAACCCAATGCCGCCGCGCCTGACGGACTAGGGAGAGGTCATCAGAGGTTATAAGAGGTCATAAGAGGTCATCGGAGGTCATCAGAGGTCATCGAAGCTCATCAGAGGTCATCAGAGGTCATCAGAGGCCATCAGAGGTCATTAGCATGGCCATCCGAGGTCACTCAAGCGAGATCACACCTCGATCCCGAGCACGTGGGTCGTGTCATCAATTGCACTCAATTGCACTCAATCGCACTCAAGGGCACTCAAGGGCACTCAAGCGAGATCGCACCTCGATCCCGCGGCGTGCCGCCCGTGCGAACTTCCCAGCCCGATCGGACCAGAGAGAGCTCGCCGCACGCAGCCGACGCGCCCGTATCGCCACATGGACGGAGGGCGCGCTGTCAAACGGCGACTCGAAGACATCCGCCGCCCAGCGCGCGCACAGCCGCATGCGCACGCGACACATCGACTCCCACTCGCCACCGCCATCTCCAGACGCCGTGCCGAGCGCCAGGCTCGCGAGTGACGAAGCGCGCGCGGCGAGGCGCCAAGGCGCGGTGTCAGCGCACTGACGGCGCGCCTCGAGCGCCGCCGCGCTCAGTGTGGCATCCGGCGGCACAGAGCGCGCCGCCGTCACGCGCGGCGCCGTCGCGGGCGGCGTCCGTTGGGTGAAGTCGATGCTGTTGATGCGGCCGCGGCTGCTGCTCGCTCCGTGAAGCACCTCGGCGGTGGCGGCCTCAAACATCGGCAACACGACGAGCCGTTGCAGCCGCCACTGCCGCTGGCGCTCGAGCGCCGAGTGCACCGGTGCCATCTCCATCCACCATCGTCGCGTCTCCTCATGCTCAGCACGCAGCCGTGCACGCGTGGCTTCCTCCGAGGCGGCGGCGGCGGCGGCGGCGGCGGCGTGCTTGGCCGTTTCGGCCGCCTCGAGCTCCAACAGCGAGCAGCCAGCGAAGGCCCCCCACCGGGTGAGCAGTGAAGTGAGCTGTGAAGGGAGCTGTGAAGCCCACGCCCCGCTCGCGGGGCCCTCCCGCCTGTCGCCCGCGTCGTCCTGGGCGTCGGTCGCCGCGAGGTACTCTGCGCGGCGCACAAAGCGCTCAGCGCATGCCGAGGTCGCGCCCAGCACGGCGCTGCCTAGCCAGCACGCGTATCGCCGATCGCCGCGCGCGAGGACGCGCGGCGCCCACAACGGCGCCCCCCCCGCTGACAGCCCGCGGTCGGTGCCGTGCTGGGCGCCGTGTTGGGCAGCCCTCTCCTCCTTCGCTCGCTTCTCCTTCTTCGCCTTCTCGTCCTTCTCGTGCGCACCCGACGCCGTGTTGGGCACGCGCTGCTGCAGCTCGCGAAGGAGGCGCTCAGGGAGCCCCTCGAGCATCGAGCCGCCCCCGACGAGCACCACGCTCCCGAGCAGCGTGCCGCGAAGGCTGTAGTCGCACAAAGCGAGCACTCGCCAGATCGCGTCGCCGAGCCCCTCAGAGAGCCCCTCAGAGGCTGGCGGCAAGGGAGCGCCCGGGTGCGCGCCGTCCTGGGCGCTACCCGCACCGAGGTCTGCCGGCGGCTGGAAGAGCGCCTCGCCACATCGCGCCAGATCGTCCCTCGAGAGCGAGATCACCCGGGAGATCAGCCCGATCTCGTCAATCTCGTCAGGCAGAGTGATCTCGACTGGAGGCCGCGCCGCCTCGGCGCCCTTACCCGCCGGCTTCGCGGTGCCCTTGGAGCCACCACCTTTCTTGGCGGCGCCCGGCACAGCGCCTGGCGCAGCGGCGCCTGCCAACCCCTCGAGCTCGACTCTTGCGTGCGCTTCTTTGGTCGTTCGGGAAAGAGCGAGCCACGCATCGCTCAGTGGCGGCGCAGTGCCAGTGCCGGCGGCGGCCACCGGCGATGGCGCTTCGGCCGCAGCCGACGACAGGGCGATCGCGCGCATGCGCATGGCGAGCCATCGCGTCAAATGCCAGCCGCCTAGCTCGAGGATCGCCGCCGCACCAAGCACGGGGTGGCCCTCGAAGACGGGCCAGATGGTCGTCTTCCGCTCGCCGATGTCCACGATGATCCCCGTGTCGATGCCAAAGTGGTACAGCGGCAGCAGCGGCGTCGCACTCACGTACAAGGCCTGCACACCCATGCCGAACAGGGCCGAAACGGCGCGGATGCGCTCGGACGCGGATGTCCCAACGGGCTCGCTCAGCAGCACGGCATGCTCGTCGGGCGCGGCCTCGACCTCGGCGAAGGCGGAGGCGAGGTCGGGCTGCGCCGACGCGTCGATGATCGCGTTGATCTCATCGCCGCCCGTCCAGCCAATTCGCCACTGATACGAACCCGCGTCTATGGCCAGGCACGGCGGGAGCGCTCCGTCTTCGTCCGAGTGCTCCATCTTCGGAACTGACCTTTTGAGGACGCGCCGTGCCGCGCCTTAAAATTGTAAGCGCCGTGAAAACGGTCGTCAACGACGTAATTATCTCAAATGGTTCGCTTCAACTTGACGGAATTACTATAAATAGAACGCCCGACCAAGTCTTGACCCGGTCCGGTTCACGTCCGAGACACACTTTCCTTTTGAGGCAAAAATGGACCCGTCGATGGCTCTGCGTCGCGCCACCTTGGAGGAGGTCATGACTGTGCTGAGCATCTACGTGCGCGGCAAGTACGCCGAGTCGATTGCGCAGCGCATGCTTCGGGTGATCGGGGCAAAGATCCATCTAAGGATGGACACGCTCTCGGACGAACAGGTGCACTCACGCTGGGCTCGAACGCGCTCTGATGGCCTCTCATCGACTCCGATCCTCGCTGATGGCCAGAGTGATTGGCCTCTGATGCCCTCTCATGGCCTACTGATGGCCTACTGATGGCCTCTGAGGTACTTGGCCGTTCTCTCGGACCATCGAGCAGGTGGAGATGGTGCGCGCGCGCGCTCATGAGAAGCAAGAAGGCGCACATGAAATGGGCGTCGAGGATATGTTCTCGCGCATCTGCAGCGTTAAATGAGCACGCATATGACGCTTGCGATGACCTCAGTGTACTCCGTGCCTTAGTGGACTCCATGCCTTGGTGGCTTGGTGACCTCAGCGTATTCCGTTCCTCAACAAGTGAGTCGTTTAGACGTGATGTGCGTGTCGACTCTCTCCGTGTGTTCTGCTGCCGGTGTGTTAAAGCTTACAGCGTGTGCGTGTGTGTGTGTGTGTGTTTCGTGAAGGTTGTACGAGGGCGCGAGGCGCCCTGTTTAACGAGTTTTGAGATGTCATGCGCGCCACGCAGCAGTATCATCGGTTCGCCTGATTGGTGATTGGTGGCGTTAGGGCTCGGCCTTGCGCCTCCCTAACTTCCAAATAGTTGATGGTGTTGGAGTGCACCTCGCATGCATGCAACCAACAGGGTCAAGAACGGCGGACGAGCACCGCAAGCGCCAAGCCGAATGCGAATCGTGATACTGTACGTGATCGAATGACGGAGGGGAGCGTCGTATTTGCCTACAAATACAGGACGGCTGATTTTGACATGGAGTTGGTGGTGGTGCGCGTCACTGCAATTGCGATGTAATCGCAAATGAGCTTGCTAACTTCGACACAAATTGACGGAACACCCATATCAGGCCACGCCCTGCGGAAACCCAATCCAGAAAAGGACGTCGAACCTGCTTTACATGGAGTCGGGCCAGCCACCTGAAATGAGATTAGGCGGGAGTCCTCCCATGCTTGGCAGCGAGGATTTGAAGCTCAGCTCTGTTGGGCATCCGGCGGAGGCGTCGACGCTATCGTTAGTGCTTCCTCGCCCCGCGGTCCTGTCCACTGAGGTCATTGGGTTCCTTCCAGTGGCGTCCTCGATGAGGAGGAAAGGGCGCTCAACCTCGGTGCCGCCGGCCCTCTCGCGCGAGCATAGCCGACCCACGACGGATTCTAACCGCTCTCCAAAGACCAAGGAGCCCCGGCTGAGCGAAGAAAGGCGCAGCCTCGCCGACAACTGGCTGACCGACGAGGGCGAGGGCACCAATCCGACCCAAGGCGAGCGCGCCACCGGCGCCCCGGGCTGGTGGGCGATCGGCGAGGGCACCGGTCACAGCGGTGCAGACTCCCGACCGCGCAGCGACTGCGGCGACGACGTTGGCAGCACCAGCTGCAGCGGCGGTGGCGGCGGCGGCGGCGGCGGCGGCGGCGGCGGCGGCGGCGGCGGCGGCGGCGATCGCAGTCTGGACGCTCTCGAAGCGTCGTCGCATTGCATGCTAGTGTGCGACGCGCCCAGCACAGCGCTTCCGGAGAGCATGCTATTCTGCGAGGCTCCTCTTCCTAATGAGGCCGTTAATGAGGCAGTTAATGAGGCAGCAGCAGCCGCTGCTGCGCTGTCCGCAGGGTCGACATCGCTGGCGCTGACACGCGCCGTGCCGGGCTCCAATGGCGACAGCGACACGGCAACACCCAGAGGCCACTCGTCGATGGCTCTGCGTCGCGCCACCTTGGAGGAGGTCATGACCGTGCTGAGCATCTACGTGCGCGGCAAGTACGCCGAGTCGATTGCGCAGCGCATGCTTCGGGTGATCGGGGCAAAGATCCATCTAAGGATGGACACGCTCTCGGACGAACAGGTGCACTCGCGCTGGGCTCGAACGCGCTCTGATGGCCTCTCATCGACTCCGATCCTCGCTGATGGCCAGAGTGATTGGCCTCTGATGGCCTCTCATGGCCTACTGATGGCCTACTGATGGCCTACTGATGGCCTACTGATGGCCTACTGATGGCCTCTGAGGTTGGCCGTTCTCTCGGATCATCGAGCAGGTGGAGATCCTGCGCACGCGCGCGCATGAGAAGCAAGAAGGCGCACATGAAATGGGCGTCGAGGATATGTTCTCGCGCATCTGCAGCGCAAAGTGAGCACGCATATGACCTTGCGATGACCTCAGTGTACTCCAAGCCTTAATATGGCAGTCTGCGTGGGTGCCTTTGGTGGCTTGCATGGTGACCTCTTGGTGACCTCAGCGTATTCCGTTCCTCAAAGTCAGCCTTGTTAAGACGTGGTGTGTGTCTCTCTCTCTGTGCCTTTCTGTGACCCTGTGTATGTGTTTTCTGCGTCTGTGCCGTGAAGGTGAAGCCCTTACGCACATGGGTGTGTGTACGGCCTAGGACGCCCTTCGACAGTGTGTTCTTACAGTGACAGGGCCGATCGAGGATCGTCATTCGGCCGAGACCCGATCACAGACCGGAGCTCTAAATGTACTAGTTGTTCGAGGTCTTCCTGTGTTTTACGAGTTTCGAGTTATAAGCTTATAATGAACACCGGACATACGCGTTATTGGTTATAACGTTATAACGACATACGCATCGCATCGCCTGATTGTAGTGAGTTCGGCCTTGATGCGCCTCCCAACTTCCATTACGGTTTGTCGTTTCCTGCGTTTACGCGGTCGGGGGTGCGTATACGCAGAAACTTTATCCCCTCTTTTTTCTAAAAGATGGGGAGCACGGAACCTCTCTCTCTCGCCCCAGTGGCCTCTGAGATCGAACCCGTGTCACCCGTAACGTACGCCGCCATGAGCACGCGCACACCGCCTCCCTCCCATGAACATCCTGCCCGAAAGACGCGCATGCACAACGCTTCCCCAGCACTTTCCGACTGCCGCGCGCCAACATGCCTGCCCAGACAGACAAACCAGCACATAAACCCCGCACCCTGGACACGCCTGGCAATCACCCTGACCCTCATCTGCACGCTGCCCAGCCTCATCAGCATGCCCCGCAATCAAACCGCCCAAACAGAGACTCGCCCTGAGTATAATAGGGCTTGCAACCTACAAACTCACTACCAAACCACCACCCCCGTGCCGCAGACCGGACCTCGACCTACTCATGGCGGACACGGCAGAGAAGGTACCGCTGCACATCAAAATCGTACCGCACGTCGGAGACGTCCAGATCCAAATCCTGGTGGAGATCGCAATCCAGCTCATGAAATTCACCAAGGGCGAGCTCAACCCGGAGACAATCATCATCAAGGTCAACCCGCAGAGAAAACTCTACATCGCATGGTTCCCGCAGGCCGTCGTCAATATCCTCACCGCCATCACGGACCCCAAGCCCTTCACCTGCACGATCCCCGCATCGCGGACCATCCAATACCTGCCATGGACCCAAGAACCCGTCCGCTACTGGATGAGCCTGACGCAGCCCGAGAGCGCACCGAGCACCCCAACACCAATCCTCAAGATGGTCCTCGAGGACATCCTCACCAAGAACGGCCTCAAGATCGCCGAACTCAAGCCGAACCTGAGCAAGAACACCGACGTCAAGAACCTCACCGGCGAATACTACGTCGCCATCCACCTCAAGGAGAATTTCGCCCGCGACAACCCGACCGTGAAGAGCACCCTCGAGGAACTCAAGCACGTAGTAATCAAGGGAGCGCACTGGAAGACCGGGCTCTCCCACACGCTCACGCACAAACTCAACCTGTGCACCCAGTGCTTCTGCCCCCTCCCCGAAGACCACCCAGCCGTCGTCAACAAGCCCATGTACCTCGACCACCAGACGGACGAGGACACCACCGTCTCGCACCTGCGCATGACCACCTACATCAACACGGCCATGCACACCGAGTGCCGCAAGAAACCAGCGCCCAAGCGCGCGCCCGCGTCCTCAAACGCAATCGACACCTTCAAGTCGATGCTAGCGAAACGCGCCAAGGAGGAAGAGGCCAAGGAGCCCACCCCCGCCGCAACCGAGAAGGACCCCATCGAGAAAGCAACATGATAACTCCCGCAACAGCCCAGCGCACGCACCACACACGAGCTCACGTGCACACGCACTCGGCAGCAACGCGCATCCGCAAGCATACAGAGAGAAAGCGCACCCAAGCGCCCGCACAGCGCCCAAATGTGTCAAGTACCACAGTACATGATAAACCATACCTTCGGTACCATACCCCGTGTACAGCGTACCAAGTTAACATAAAGTCACACCCCATCAGTCCCTCAAATAACAAGCACCCAAAAAGAAGCAACCCCCAAAAAGAGTCACAAACCACGAATTACCCACCACACAAAATGCATGCATGCAGCACAAAAAAACACAAACCCAAACACAATTCACACACACAAAACAATGCACCGGAACCAGTTTACCACGAGTCCGCTCCCGAACCAATGGACAGCCGAAGCGCACTCGCCGACCCAACGCCAGACAACGCACCACGTACGAACCCAACCAAAGCCACCACCACCACCCCGTCACCCCACCCATACCGAGCACGTGTGAACGCAGACACACAAAGAGAAAAAGCACACGGCACCCGACATATTCACACCCATAGACACCCACGCATCATAGGTCATACCACCGCCACATCAACTAATAAACCCAAACACAAAAGAAACCGTTCCAAAGAGCTCACCACACTCCTCTCCGGACTCATCAACCCCTCACTCACATGGATCCGAGACCTCACCGAAGAAGGCATCGAACCAAACCCGGGCCCCCGGTACGTCACCAAGAACGTCAACGGACTGCAAGGAGCAGGGAAACTCTTCCAATGCTGCAAAGCCATCGCGTCCGAACACGAACGCCAGCCCATCACCGCCCTTTTCATCCAAGAACACAACCTCAAACAACAGGATAAAAAAGCGCACGAAAAAATCGCCCGCGGACACCAGCTCCTCATCCTCCTCGCATACGCCACCCCGAAACAATTCCAAGCAACCTCCTGGGGGGGCACCGCCATCATCATCCCCCACACCTCGATCGAGAAAAAACCAGGCGAATCCCTCGACGACGCGATCCTCAGAATCCAAAAATCAACCTTCCGTCCCGCGCACCTCGCAGGCAGAGCGATCTCGACGAAAATGCACGTCCTAGGCCACCCGAGAACACTCACCTGCGCGTACGCACCAGCCGAACCTAGCACCGAACTCCTCGGCACCGAGTGGACCAAAGTCGGCACCAACAGACCCAAAGAGGGACGCGAGCTCAAAACCAACACAGCACAGCTCACCGCCACACTCAGCCAACGCCCACCCGGCACAACAAAAGCCTCCTTCACACCCGCCCAAATCACCAGCATGCAACTCGGTAAACTAAACTGGACAGACTTTATCAAAGTGAAGAATAATTACTGGAAGCAATCAGCCACCCCCGCGCGCACCACTTTTTTCTCCGCCCTCGCTGCGATGGTCAATCCCAAAACCATCCTCGGACTCGACGCGAACTGCGTACCAGACACGACACTCGACACCCTACGCCCAACCGCGTGCACCACACCCTACGAGAACGACGGATACAAGACCCTCAACAACCTCACAGACGACAATGGTCTCACAGACGTCGCACGCCAACAACTCGGCTCAGACGGCACCAACCCTTTCTTCACCTCGCACCACTCGCACGCTGCGGGCATCACGCACACGCGCATCGACCGAATCTACGTCCCCGACACCTCAGATGAGTCCTACGTCCACTCGAACTGCACCGACTTCTTCCCACACCCTGACGCCCGAGCCACCAGAGACCACGACGCAGTACACGTATGCAGCACGCAGACGACGCACAAACGAGGCAACGATCTACCCTTCATCAACGAGAGCATCTTCGATGACCAACCCTTCACCTCACAACTCCACGCATCCATCCGCACCAAGTACAACAACGCCATGCGAACGCCAAATACAAACTGGCGCTCCACCTGGGAATCAATCAAACTCGACGCCCGAACCCAATGCCTCGCAGAAACAAAGCGCGCCCGCTTCAAACTCGACCAGCAACTCACCCTCAAGAAGCTCATCCTCGCCAACCTACGCACCCGCACCACCAACGGCGAACAGATCAACGAAGCCGAAGCCGACCGCCTTGAAAAAGAGATCAAGACCGCACGACGAAAAGCCGTCACCCTGCACGACACCCTCGAAGGAGAAGCCTACAACAACGGCAAAAAACACGACATCGGCTCCAGCGAGTTCTTCCGCCAATGGAACCCAGCGCGACCCAACCAAGCACCACACAAGATGCAAGAAACCGACTGGACGGACCTCTCCAACCCAACTCACACGGGTAACACAGTTAGCTCAACGTCGCAAATCCTAAAAGAATTTACCAAATACTACACGAGCCTCTTCGCAGATAAAAACACCGACCCTCTTTCACATGCCACCCAAGCCTGCCTCCACACCCTCAGCGGCCCAGACCCAGACGGCAACACCCGCCGCGTCCTCAAGCCTACCGCAGACCTCTGCGACGCCCCCATACTCGCGAAAGAGATCGCCGACGCCATCAGCGCCCTCCCCACCGGCAAGTCACCAGGACCCGACAGACTCCCCTGCCGATTCTAC